>Ga0181572_10004095_pt1 | contig 10118 bp, 8 predicted proteins | sample 101ome_26_FD_133004 | JGI IMG/M metagenome (GOLD analysis project Ga0181572, IMG submission 133004) | Coastal salt marsh microbial communities from the Groves Creek Marsh, Skidaway Island, Georgia - 101408AT metaG (megahit assembly) | ecosystem: Environmental > Aquatic > Marine > Intertidal zone... | reverse complement strand
CCGGACGAATTATGAGCGAGCAGGGCATCGTAGGCACGGTGATGGCATGGACCACGACATCTTCTTCTCCATCTCCCAGACCCCCGACCACAACGGTCACATTCCCAGCGAACGGGACATGTACCGAAATTTCTTCCAGCAACTCGAGTGCGCCGACCGCCTCGGGTTTGGCGTCGGCTGGATTGCTCAAGCGCACCTGTCCACCGAGACCCAGAAGTCCAACTCGCGTCCTGTGGTGCCCCACTGGCAAGGGGAAGTGGGCCTGTGCACCGATTTTCCACAGTTGGCCATGGAGGCGTTTCGCCGTACCGAACGCATTGACATCGGGTCCGCCGTCGTGTCCATCCTGGCTTCCGGTGGCCCCATTGCTCAAGCTGAGCGCATCGCCAACGTGCTTCACCTGCTCGGCATGACCGAGGGTGAGCGCAGGAGGCTGCACGTCGGGTTCTCTGCTGGTCGATTTGAGTTCATGGCGCGCCCCTACGGCATCGTTCCTCGCAACGCTGTGGAGGAAGCCGCCTGGCCGGCTCTGAGGGGGCAAATTTTCCTCGAAGCCGCTGAAATTTTCCTTCGCCTCTTGCGTGGCGATGTGGTCAACAGCGACAACGTTCGCACCACCACCTTGACCCGCACCAACTTCCGCTCCGATGAAGATTGGGCGGCGGTCCAAGCCGCTGCGGTGGAATTTGAAGCGCTTGAGGAAGCGCCCGACTTCATCGAGGTGCCCAACCGCTATGTGTTCGAAGATCTCAAGATCGTCCCGCAATCCTTTGACCGGAGTTTGCTCAACTTGGTGGCGGGCACCCACGACCCCAACGCGCAATCCTTCGTCAACACCATCCTGCCCGTGAGCGTGTTCAACCTCTCCATCACGTCCCCAGAGGTCATCGATGCCACCCACGAACGCATGAAAACGGCCTACCACCCGGACGGTGGAGCGTGGACCCGCGGCCACATGCCCCGGACGAGTTTTGTTTTCATCAACGCCGAAGCGGGGCTGACGCCCGACGAGCAGAGCCAAGCTGCACACGCAGAGGCTGAGCGCGCCCTGAGCGCCTACTGGAACGCCTTGGAGGGCACCATTGACCCGGATAAGGTGAACAAAGCGGCGAACAATGCGCTCATCGGCAACCCCGATGAAATCGCCGCTCAGATGGTGGAGCGGTTCCATCCCGAGGACCGCATCATGGCGTGGTTTGACTTCTTCAACCACGATAGCGACCGGGTGTGCCGCAACATGACGGCCTACATGGAGCAGGTGGTGCCTGCGGTGGAAGCCTTGCTGCGAGGTGACTGAGATGGGCCAACCCAACCCCGTCCCCTCAGCCATCAAGCCCGGAAAACCGGGTTCGGGTGTTTTCCCCTCCTCACCGCTCGGCGAACAGATCGAAGGCATCCCCACCGGACGAGAAGTAGCCTGGGAACCGTTGGTCGACTACCGCCGCAACGGCGTGTCGGAAACCACGATTCACGGCGCTGTGGCGTGGGCGCACGGCGACGAAGTCATCCATTCCTTCGGCGGCAACGTGCTCTGTTACGGACGTTCGATGATGAAACCGTTCATGCTGAAAGCGTTCACGGAAGAGTTGGCCGATTGTTCGTGGGAACAGAAGGCCATCGCCGTCGCTTCACACAACGGCGACACCGAGCACGTCGCTGCGGCCCAATCCCTGTTGAGCGAATCCGAGTGGCCGCTCATGCTGACGCCGTTGGACGTGCCGTTGATTCAGTTTGGACGGCAAGTGCGCCGACCCCGCCGCTGGTACCACACCTGTTCGGGTGAGCACGCTGCGATTCTGCGCGGATGCCGGTTGAAAGGATGGCAGCGAGCGGGCTACACCTTGCCGACCCACGAGGTGTTCGAGGCCTACATGGAGCAGTTGCGGACCTACCTCGGTCCTTCCTGGACGCCACTTCGCATCGCCAAGGACGGGTGCGGCCTGCCCACCGTGTCGAACACCGTGTCTGAGCTGGCGCAAATCTACGCCGGCCTTGTTCGCGACAAGGACGACGATTGGATCTGGGAGGCGATGGTGCGTCACCCCGACCTCGTCGGTGGCTTCAACCGCCTCGACTCAACCATCCTCAAGGCCGGCGAAGGCCGCGTCATCGCCAAGGAAGGCGCCGACGGGTTGCTCGGGATGGCCATTGAACACCCCGACTATCCCAGAGGGCTCGGTATTGTGGTCAAAATCGCCCACGGTTGGAACGCTCAAGCCACCTGGTACGTCGCTCGGGCCTTGCTCGGCGTGCTGGGCATCAACCTGCGCATCCCCTATCCGCTTCACCGCCAGAAGGCCTTCATCGTCCCCGGCATCGTGCCCGAGGATTACGTGGAGCGACTGGAAACGGTCCCGACGTGGGACGAATGGGACCCCGACCGTGACCGATGGCACTTCGACGTGGAGGTGTGATGCGTGGAGCCGCTCCTGAACTACATCAACGGCGCCTTTGTGCCGCCCCGAACAGGTGAAACACTCGATGACCTCAACCCCGCCACCGGTGAGACCGTCACCACGGTACCGAAGTCAGGGGCGCTCGACGTGGAGCACGCTGTGCGTGCAGCGAACGGCGCACGCGCTTCTTGGGCGGCCACGACACTTGAAGAGCGCATCGAATGGTTGCATCGCATCGCCGATGCCCTTGAAGCACGCAGTGAAGACATCGCTCGGCTGGAATCCATGGACACCGGTAAGCCCGTGAGTTTGGCACGGCGAGTGGACGCCGCTCGTTCGGTCAGCAACTTCCGCTTTTTTGCCGAACACGCCGCCACGCTGGAAACCAAGGTGTTTGAGTCCAACGGCGCTACCAATCACGTGCACCGCAAACCCGTGGGTTGCGTCGGGCTCATCACACCCTGGAACCTGCCCCTCTACTTGCTCTCCTGGAAGGTCGCCCCTGCGCTGGTGATGGGCAACACCATCGTGGCCAAACCCTCGGAGATGACCCCTCTGACCGCCAACCTGCTGGCCGAAGTGCTTCACGAACTGAAGCTGCCACGGGGTGTGTTCAACCTCGTCCACGGCCTGGGACCCGACGTGGGCCAGGCGATGGTCGCCCACCCATCGGTTCACGCCATCTCGTTCACGGGTGGTACCGACACGGGAGCCATCGTGGCGAAAACCGCCGCACCCATGTTCAAGAAACTCTCGTTGGAGCTGGGGGGCAAAAACGCCACGGTGGTGCTGGAGGACGCCCCGCTGGACACCGTTCTCGACGGGCTCGTGCGGGCCTCGTTTACCAACGCCGGTCAGGTGTGTTTGTGCGGCTCGAGGATCTTGGTGCACGAGGCCATCAAAGACGCCTTTGTGACCGGATTCGTTGAACGGGTTGCTTCCCTGAAGGTCGGCGATCCCAGTGACGAGACGACCGACATGGGCTCGGTCATTTCCCACGCCCACAGGGACAAGGTCGAGGGCTACATTCGTCTTGCCATCGAGGAAGGCGGCACCGTGCTCACCGGTGGCACCAGCGATGCGGCGCCGGTGGACGGCGCCCACCCAGACGGCGCCTTCCTGCGCCCGACGGTCATCGACGGCTTGCCCATCGACGCGCGGTGCGCCACCGAGGAGATCTTCGGACCGGTTGTGACGCTTCACACGTTTTGTGACGAGGACGAAGCCGTGGCGATGGCCAACGCCACCGATTACGGTCTGGCCGGCTCGGTGTGGACCGGTGATGCTGACCGAGGCCACCGTTTTGCACAGCGCATTGACTCCGGCATCGTGTGGGTGAACACGTGGCTGAACCGTGACCTGAGAACGCCCTTCGGCGGTGTGAAACAGTCGGGTGTCGGCCGGGAAGGCGGTGATTGGTCGCTGAATTTCTTCTCGGAGCTCAGCAACATCTGTGTTCAACATTGACACATGTTCAAATGGGCGCCGTCGGTTTTGGCAACATGGAGCCCGACCTGCCGCTGTTCGTGCTGCCCATGGTTCTCTTCCCCGGCGAGGTGCAGGAACTCCGGGTGTTTGAACCACGCTACCGTCAAATGCTCGACACCTGTGTGCTCGATGAGCGGCCGTTTGGCCTGGTCAACAGCGACCCATTCAACCCGGTGAATGGATGGGACGGGCCCCGGGCCCACGGCTGCGAAGCCATCATCACCCATCACGAAACACGGGGCATGAACCACTTCATCACCATTCGTGGGGGCCGAAAGTTCCGGGTGGACCGGGTCATCGAACCGGCGTTGCCACCGTTTTCGGACCCGAGCATGACGGAATTTGTCAACGAAGACGGGGCCTTGGCGGACGTGGAGCAACTGGTCGACCACGTGGGTCCAGACCACGACCACCACCGTCTCTACATCTCCGCCGAGGTGACCTACTTGCCCGAAGACACGACACCGCTCAACGGGGCACAGCAAGCGCTGCTCCGGGACACGGTGAGTGGAGTCCTGCATCACGTTGGTGCCGGGATGAACATTCAGGAAGCGGTCCTGACGGGATGGGTCGAGGATTTCTGCAACGAGCACCTCGATGGCACCTCCCAATCGGTGTACCACGTGGCGTCGCTGTTGCTCAACAGCACCGAGGCCCGGCAACAGGTCCTCGCCGCCGGCTCCGTGGCTGAAGCCATGGAGGAGTTGCACCTCCACGTCAATCCCGGTGGTTTTGAGGAAGAATAAGGGCCAGCGAGGATTCAAAACCGCCGCCGCTGTGGATGGTTCCATGTCGGTCTACGGTGAGGCCAAGAAGGTCACAACCCACACGCTCCAGGAAATGAAGCGAGCGGGTGAGAAGATCACGATGCTCACGGCTTACGACTATTCGCTGGCCCGGCTGGTTGACCAAGCCGGCGTGGACGTCATCTTGGTCGGCGATTCCGCCTCCAACGTCATGGCGGGGCAGGTCACCACCGTTCCCATGACCCTCGATCACATGATCTACCACGCTCAGTGCGTTGAACGGGCTGTGGACCGCGCCCTGCTCGTGGTCGACATGCCCTTCGGCACCTACCAAGGGAACTCTCGCCAAGCCCTTGATTCAGCCATCCGCATCATGAAGGAATCCAGCGGCCACGCCGTGAAGTTGGAGGGCGGTGCCGAAATCGTTGAGTCCGTTCAGCGCATTTTGACCGCAGGCATCCCCGTCATGGGGCACCTTGGACTGACGCCGCAGTCCATCTACAAGTTCGGCACCTACTCGGTGCGCGCCAAGGAAGACGAAGAAGCGGACAAGCTCATCGCCGATGCGAAACTCCTTGAGGAAGCTGGATGCTTCGCCATCGTGCTCGAAAAAATCCCCCGCGAATTGGCCAAACGAGTTTCACAGGCCGTCGCCATCCCCACCATCGGCATCGGTGCTGGACCGGATGTGGACGGACAGGTGCTCGTGTTGCACGACCTGTTGGGCATCACCATGGATTTCTCACCGAGGTTTTTGCGCCGCTACATGAACCTCGCCGAGGGCATTGACAACGCCATCAAAGCGTACTGCGAGGACGTGCGTTCGGGCGACTTCCCCAACGACGACGAGTCCTACACGTCCTGATCAGGCCAACAGGTTGTAGGTCAGGATGGAGCCCCCGAGGGCCCCGATGTTCACGCCCAGCGTGTGCCACAGCGCCAACCGAAACGGAGGGAGGCGGAACCGCCACCACGAGGTGCTGATCCACACCCACACCACGCTGGCCAAATAGCCACCACAAACCAAGCCGCCGTACCCCATGGTCCAGATGATGACCAGCGGCATCACCAAGCTGCTGCATCCCAAGGCGTATTCCTTCCAACGCGAGGGCTCGGCTTTGGTCAACACCCGATGAACCAGCGGCGTCAGCAACAGATAAGCCAGCAACGCAGCTTGCACGGGGTTGGGAAACCCGTACGGCAGCGCAGGCAACGCGGGCATGGCGACTTCCTGCCAAACGACACCGACCGCAACGCCGAACAAGGCTGGAAAACCAACGTGCCGCCACGTTTGGTCCCAGGTGGCGGAGGTGGGTTCCGGCGGGGGTGCAACCTCGATGGCCACCTGGTCCTCCATGACATCACCGGCCGGTCGGTCCGTTTGAGGCTTGGCGTCGGTTCGTGATGCGGAGGCGATGAAGCATTAAACCACGAACGCCTCCCGAAATCATGGCCAAAGGGACCATTGTCGCCGGCTGCCTCGCACCGCACCCGCCCCACTTGGTGTACGCCGAAAACCCGCCGCAAAACGAACCGGTGGCCGAGGGTGGCTGGGAGCAGTTGCGCTGGGGCTATGAGCGCCTACGCGCCTCCATGGCGGACCTCGACTACGACGCCATCGTGGTCCTCTCGCCCCACTGGCAGACCTACGTGGGCACCCACTTCCTCGGTTTGCCCCATTTTGAAGGGCTCTCGGTGGACCCCATCTTCCCCAACCTGTTCCGTTACCACTACGACATGAAGGTCGACGTCGACTTGGCCAAGGCCATCCACGACGAAGCCGAAGCCGCTGGCATGCCGGTGAAGATGATGGAAAACCCCGACTTCCGGGTCGACTACGGGACCATCACCACCGGCCATTTGTTCAACCCCGAATGGGACAAGCCGCTTGTGGTCATCTCGAGCAACCGATCGACCGCCTACTATTCGGTGGAAGTGATGCAGGAGATGATGATGGAACTCGGGCGTGTCACGCGACGCGCCATCGAGGCTTCGGGCAAGCGCGTGGTGGTGTTGGCGAGCAACTCGTTGTCGCACCGTCACTTCACGACCGAATCCGACATGCCCGAAGACATGAGCAAGGAGCACATCACCAGCCACGCCATGCATTTGTGGGACATGCGGATGATTGAGTACATGCGCAGCGGCCAAGCGCAACGCATCCTCGACGAGATGCCGGAATTCACCGAACAAGCCATCGCCGAGAGCGACGGCGGCGGGCTCTCTTGGTTGCTTTCGACCCTGGATGTGCCGTCCTATCCAGCCATCCTCCACGGCTACGGGACCATCATTGGCACCGGTAACGCCGTTGTGGAGTGGCCGTGCTACGCCCATGAGGGGGCCAGCGCATGAGCGACGGCGAGGTCGTCGCCTCTTTCGTGGTGCCCGTTCATCCCCACACCGTTCTGGCACCGGACCAAAACCCCGGTTGGCAGCGCCTCCGCAACGCCTACGACCAGGCGGCAAAGACCATTCAGGACGTGGACGCCGACCTCATCATCGTCTATTCGACCACCTGGCCGAGCATCATTGGCCATCAAATCCAGGCCGACCCCAACCCCGAATGGGTGATGGTGGACCACGATTTCCACGATTTAGGCTCCATTCACTACTCCCTCAACATCGATGCCGACTTCGCCCACGCATGGAACGAAGCCAACCACCAGCGCGGCCTTCAAAGCCGGTGCGTGAACTACAAGGGGTTTCCCATCGATGTCGGGTCGGTTGTGGCCCTGACGCTGCTCAATCCTGACCAACGCATTCCTGCTGTCATCGTGTCCTCCAACATGTACGCCAACCGCAGCGAAACCACGGTGCTGGCCAAAGCCTGCCTCGACGTGGTGAAAGCCCAGGGACGCCGTGCCGTGGCCGTCACGGCGATGTCACTCTCCAACCGCATGTTCACGGATTTCATCGAACCCGAAGCGGACGCCATTCACTCCCTCAAGGACGACGAATGGAACCAGAAGATCCTCGAATTCCTCGAAGAGGGCCGGCTCGAGGACGTCGGGCAACTTTCACGCACCATCCACCAGCAAATTCGCGTGCAAAAAGTGGTGGCGTTCAAGCCGATGTGGTGGTTGTCGGCCATGAACGGCAACCGCAACGACCTCACCGGTTCGGTGCTGGCCTATGAGCCGATTCATGGCGCAGGTGGCGCCGTGGTAGCGCTGGACCCTACACCCTCGGGAGCTGGCGACAAGGAGTACGACGAGGACGATGTGGAACACTACCAAGGGGACCGCGGTGTGCTCGACCAAGCGACGGACAACGACGAAACCACAGACGCATCAATCCCGGCACCCGAAGCAGCATCCACGTCGGGAAAGGGGCTTGACCCTGCGTTGTGGGACCCGACCAACGCCGAAGGCTCGGTGAACACCGACGCTGCTCCAAAGCCTGTGGGCGCTTACCCGCACGCACGAAGGGTCGGCGACATGCTCTACCTTTCGGGCGTCGGCCCCCGCCAGCCGGGCACCAACGCCATTCCGGGTGGACCCATCCACGACGCTGAAGGGACGCCGCTTGACTACGACGTCAAGGCACAAACCCACGCTGTGGTGGCCAACATCCAGCGCATCGTGGAAGAAGCGGGCGCTCGCATGGACCAAATCGTTGACGTCACGACCTTCCTCATCGACATGAAACGGGATTTCTCGGGTTACAACGAGGTTTGGGCCGAAACCCTGGGTCGATACGGACCAACCCGAACCACGCTGGCCATCGATGCCCTGCCCACGCCCATCGCCGTTGAAATGAAGGTCATCGTCCATTTGGGGGAATAGATTTCTCCGGAATTCGGGGAATAACTTGCGCCTCAATACAAATCCCATATAGGACTCCACGGTTTCGCAATCAATAACTGCCCTTATCCGGTCGGTATTCGGGAGCGAATGAGCCATGGCATCCACCCAACCAGCCGCGAACGCCGAGAGCGGAAAAAAGGAACTCGCCCGCAGCATTGGCTTGTCGGGCGTGGTCATCATCTCCCTGTCCGCCATGCTCCCGGGCATTTTTGTCACCCCAACGTTCGCCGCTGAAATCATGGGACCTGGCATCTGGTTGGCCTTCTTGCTCGCTGCCTCCGTGGTGCTCCCTGCAGCGGTTTCAAAATCCGAACTGGCTTCCGGGATGCCATCGAGCGGTGGCTCCTACGTGTACCTGGAGCGAACATACGGGCCGCTCATCGGCACGGTTAGCGGTCTCGGACTCTGGGCGTCGTTTCTGCTCAAGGCGGCGTTTGCACTCATTGGGTTCTCCGCCTACTTGCTCGCCGTCACGACCTATTTTGACATCGAGTTTGACATGATCACTATCTCGCTTTCCGCCCTCGTCCTCATCACCGTGGTGAACATCATGGGTGTCGCGAAGGTCAAAGCCGTTCAAACCCCCATCGTCTACATGTCCGTCACCTTGCTGCTGGCCACCGTTGTAGCAGCGTTCTTGTCACCCGATTTCGACCCCAGCGTACCGTGGGAAGGGGCGTTTGACACCTCTGTGTGGACGCTGGCAGAAACGGCCGGTTACGTGTTCGTCGCTTACGCGGGTGTCACGAAGGTCGCAGCCATCGGTGGCGAAGTGAAAAATCCGGAAAAGAATCTCCCGCAGGGCATCATGCTCTCCTTGCTCATCGCCACCGTCCTCTACACCCTGCTGGCCTTCATGATGATGGCGGTCATGCCGGACCAATGGTGGATGAAGGATGGAAAACCGCTCGAAGACCCCATTTACGCCTTCGCGACCCACGTGATGGGGACCCGCCTTGGTCTTCTCGCCGCCGCAATCTCGGTGTTGACCATGATCTCGATGGCGCTGGCCGGTGTGCTCGCTTCCTCGCGATTCCTCTTTGCCATGTCACGTGACAACCTCCTGCCGCAAGCGCTGGAGGACGTGAACGTCAAATTCGAAACGCCCCACGTGCCCATCATTTTGACGGGTGTGGCCATGGGCCTTGCCATTCTGTTCGTCCCGCTCAAGGACGTCGTGAAACTCGCCTCCGGGTTCAAAATCATGATTTTCATGATCATCAATTCGTGCGTTATCGTGCTGCGGCAAACCAGCCATGCTCACGAATGGGACCCTGCCTACAGAGGTCCGTTGTACCCCTACCTCCAAATCTGGGGCATTGTCGCCGGTGCGTTCCTGATCTACCTGTTGGGCGAAAAAGCGTTCATCGGCGGCGGCGCTGCCGTGTTCGCCGGTGTGGCCACCTACTACCTGTACGGTCGCAAACACTACAACAAAACGGGCAAAACGCCCTTTGCCACGCTCCGTGCGTCCTTTGCTCAGTCCAGCCCGACGCAGCGCGAGGTCCGTCATGCCGCCTTCCACGCCGCCGACATCGGTCAGAAAAACCACCTCACGTTGCGTGAATTCCAAAGTGCCCTCAAGGCGTTGGGGTACACCTATTCCAGCGATGAGTCTCGGACCATTTTCCATGAAGCCGACATGAACGAGGACGGCGTCATCGACATCGATGAGTTCTTTG
>Ga0181572_10004092_pt1 | contig 10121 bp, 11 predicted proteins | sample 101ome_26_FD_133004 | JGI IMG/M metagenome (GOLD analysis project Ga0181572, IMG submission 133004) | Coastal salt marsh microbial communities from the Groves Creek Marsh, Skidaway Island, Georgia - 101408AT metaG (megahit assembly) | ecosystem: Environmental > Aquatic > Marine > Intertidal... | reverse complement strand
GGAATATTGCAACATCAAAAACTTATAGAATTATCAAAAACTTTAAGAGAATATCAGAATCATTTTACAAAAAATAACATTAAGATGTATGAGATAGTTGCAACTAGCGCTTTTAGAGATACTCAAAACTCAGAAGATGCTAGGCGTTTCATTGAAAATGAAATTGAGCATCCCGTTAGAATTATATCTGGTCTAGAAGAAGCAAAACTAATAAGGTTTCATCCAAAATCAGAATCTAAGGAAAATAAAGTATTTGTCGATGTTGGAGGTGGGAGTACAGAAATCTTTATGTATAGAAATGGTAAACATATCATTCAGTCATTTCAACTAGGTGCAGTTAGAGGTATGTTAAATAAAGATTGTCCTAGTGAATGGAAAAGACTTAAATCATGGATTAAAAGACAAGATAGTGCTGAAACTATGATTGGCTTAGGTGGGAATATCCGATCTTTTTTAAAAATTTATAATGAAAAAAAGATTTCTACAAATAATCTTATCAAGCTATCTACAAAACTTAAAAAATTAAATACTAAAGAAAAAATGCAAAAATATAATTTAGCATATGATAGAGCTGACGTTATTGATCATGCTCTAAACATTTACTCTGAAATAGCCCTCCTTCTTGATGTCAAGAATATCAAAGCAACTAACTGGGGTGTATCTGACTCAATAGCTGTTAAAACTTTTCATGAGCTTTATTCTAAAAAAATTAGTATCTCAAGAAATTAATTAAAAATTATCTCTGAAATTATTCTATTATCTTTCTTTGTATAATTTAATTTAACAATTTCAGAGGTTGTTCTGTTTGCTATTAATTGAGACATTGTTATCGCATCAGTTATATTTGTTGATAAGAAAGATACATAAATTAAATTATTATTCTCTCTAATTTTTAATTCAGATATATTTTCTTCTAATTGGCTATTAGCAAGAACAGAATTAATAAGATTTTGATTAATAGGCAATGCGGTCTTTGCCAACTGATATTTATTAATTCTATTGAGCACGTAGTTATAATCTGATTTTGCTTTACTCAAATTTTGTGATGCGAGTGTATAACCTTTAATAAAATTTATTACAGCTAGGCTAATTAAAAAAATAAAAAGAAGAGTAATTGAAAATAAAACTAATTTTTTTTCTCTATTCCCAAGCTTGTTAATAAAATTAATCATTTATACTTTAAATTTATATTGCCGCTAATTTTTCCATTCAAAGTTTGAATGTTTTCTTCAGTAAATAAAATACCAAACTCCTCTGAACTCTTCTTAAGTGCTGTAAATTGAAGTTTCGGCATAGATTCAATTTTGATAAAAGTGGATAAATTAACTGGATCTATTACCATATTAGAAATGTATTTTTCTCCAAACTGCAGAAATCTATCAAATTCAGGTAATTTAAAATCTGTATTATTTGATGTTGGAGCATTAATCAAAATCTGATCAATTTGATTTTTAGGTGCTATAACCCTTTTTATATCTTTATTTATAGACTTAAAGATATCAAAAGTTGCTTGCTGATATGTTTTTGCGTACTGATTGTTTATATAAATTAAATAATTTGGTATCGAAATAATTAAAAATAAAGATATTACACTTGTAAAAATATGAAATTTAGAAAAATTCATCTTTTTAAATATAAAATTTAAAGAATAATTTATCTTAAAAAAATTAGGCAACGAATCTATTATTTCGATGCTTATATCTTTAAATGAAAAATTTTGAGAGCTTGAATTATTAAATTTACTATTTAAGTATTTATTAGAGCTATAAATTTTAGGTTCATAGTTTGGATTTTCATTAATTATGATATCAAGATATTGCGATAAATTTTCTTCGCTAACAGAAAAACCTGATTTATCCCTAAATGAAAAAAAGAATTTATCACTTAACTCTGTTATGACATCTTCAGCACTTTTAGAATTAATAAGATACTCAGGTGAAACGCAAATTCTTAAGTTTATATTACTTAGATAAGTATTTAGTTTTAATAAAAAATTCTTGTTTACAACATATCCAGCATCTTTAGACAAAAAATATTCATTTTCAGAGACTGGATCTATAAAATTAGAGTCAACTTCAGAAATAAAATTTGCAATATTAATTTCTTTAGATAGTAATTTATTTTGAGTAAACTTATATGATGATACTTCAGACGCAGGTATCAGAATTAATAAAAATTCAGCATCATTTATTTTATATAAATCTTCAATAGAATTTAATTTTGTTTTGGATTCTTTGTTGTTCAATGAACTATATAAATCTATTGATTTGAAGTCGGTATCTCTAATATGTGCTATATAAAAGTTCATTTAAATTCCATTATAAATTCTTGAAATAATATAGCTATGGTTAGAGCCATTATTATCTTTTCCGTAATAAATTCTGCTTATTGATTCAGAAAACAAATCATCATATGTAAATGTTGATATAAGTTTAAAATTCGAAGATGAAAATTTCACATGCATCTTGCCTTCTTCAAATTGATATGATGGAAATGATTCTTTTAAATCAGCAATATTCTTAAATCCGTTTTTAGGAATGTTATCTATAATAAATTGTGCTTCTATTTGAGACATATCATCAAACATAGAGGCAAGCAAAATATCATCTTTTATCTCTAAAGTATTTATATTTATCTTTAAAGAATTATCTGGAAATGCGCAGACATTATCATTAAAAAATTTCCAACCAATATTTCTGATACCTGGAATGCTTTTAAGCTCAGAAACTGAATGGAATAACCTTGTACCGGTATATTCCTTTGGACTATTTAATGGTCCTGAATAGAAGTAATCCTCTAATCCAAACTGCCTAGGATTAGAATCATTATCAATCCAATCAATAATCTGATCAATAGCCTCATTTACTAGATTTAAATCAAGTTCATTTAATTCTGCTAATCTTTTAAAAATTTCAATATTTTTATTATTTGGCTGATAATCATTTTTATCCCAAACAACGATTGAATTTATATTAAAGCAATTTGATGCATCTTTGATCATTCCGGTAACAATGCCTTGATTAGCTTCAAACACAAAGTTATTTGTAAAAAGTGGATTATTTTTTGAATGTAGTTTTGAGTTAAATCTTAACTCATTATTGAGCTTTTTAATTGCTAAGGATTCAATATTGCGGAATACGTTTAGAGAAACAGACTGAAATTCAATGTATTGCGCTCTTTTAAATGAAACAAAATAGTTATTGCCAATTAAAACTGCGATTGAAGATAGCAGCAATACAATCAGCAGAACTGATATAAGAACCACACCCCTAGTTTTGTAATGCATGGGTGATATTTGGATCAAGAATCCATGAATAATTTTTATTATCCTTTAAAAATTCAATTTTAATAAGAACAGGAATTTTTTTTGAAGTTTCTGGATTAATTGGCCATGATTGATGCCAAGTATCTTTATGTAAAAATGAAATCGTTAAATTACTAACATTTTGTATTAATTCTATCTTTGTATAATCATCGGGACTAAATGGGTTTGATGAAAAAAATTGTTTTTTAATAAAATTATTGTCATCAAGAATATATTCAACTCTCTTAATTGGAGATATCTGATCGGAAATAGATTTTATACTAGTATGAAAGATTAAATTCTGAGTATTAATTTCACTGATTAGGGTTCCGTATTCATTATTTCCATAAAAATCTCTTGAATTAACATTTACAAGCTGTCTTACGTCCCTTCTTATAATGCTTGAGGCCAGGCTAAGTTCTTTTATTGCTTCAAGCTGTTCGGAAGTAATTCTTTCTGTTTCAAGAGATGATTTAAGAATATTAGATGAGATAACAGCTATTATTGCTAATATAACAAGCGAAACTAGGACCTCAATTAATGTAAAACCTTTTTTATTCATTTATTAAATAGCCCTCAGATCTATATGAATATTCATTAGAATCTTTAGGTTTAATAAATATTTCATATCTAATTAGCTCGCCTGATTCTACTGTTTTAAATTTTTCTTCCCACAACCATTCTTTACCACCCATATTCATATATCCACTTCTATTAGAAACTTGTTTTGGTTTTTCAACTGTATGAATTAAAGCGATGCGGTTATTAGCAACTTCTTTTGAATGATAATAATCATCTAATTTAAATACAGATGAACTGGTAGAGCTTATTAAATTATAAATGACCAAGATTGAAGTGCTTAAAATAACTAGTGCTACTACTATTTCTATTAAACTAAATCCTTGCTTAATAGGTGATATTTTTTGATGTAACTTTGCCATTTGAATTTATTTCAATTTCTTGAATATAATCATTTAAAAAAATATTTATTACGCCTCCAGAGCTTTCACCAGAAGGATAAAATAATATTAAAGGAATGTTCTCTTCATACAAATCAAAATCAATTTCTAAACCATTAGGAGATTTAAAAGTTTTTTTATAGCTTTTAAGGTTATCCCAATTGCTTTGGTAAGGATTTTTTATATTTGAAATGATTTGGTTATCAGTATCAATTGAATAAAAGAATTCTTTATCACTGTTAGCGTGCCAACCAATTATACTTCCAGTAATAATACTCTCCTCAGAAATATAATTAAAAGATTTATTAAAAGAAGATTGATTTTTTGAAACTGATTCTATTGAGCTTAGGTTTATAAAAATAAAAGATGAAGCAATGCTTATAATGATTAATACAACCAGAATCTCAATTAAAGTAAAACCTTTATTGGAATTATTGCATCCAGTTACCAATATCGGTGTCATCTCCTGACCCACCCTCCATGCCATCTGCACCTAAAGTATATAAATCAAATTTTCTAGACTTCCTTGGAGGAAATTCATAAAGATACTCTCTTCCCCATGGATCTAAAGGTATTGCAGATATGTATCCATCTTCTGGGAAAAGATATGGGTTCTTTAATCCGGAGTGAGGATTAACCAAAGCATCCAGCCCTTCTGAGGTAGAAGGATACTTTAGCTCATTAAATTTATACATTTCTAATGCTTTTTCAGTTTGAGCTATATCAGCCTTAATTTTTTCTATATTAGCTCTTTGAAAAACAGGACTTACATTAACAACAACAATGGTGGCCAGGATTCCCAATATTACTAAAACAGCCATTAATTCAATTAAAGTAAATCCTTTTTTATATGTACTCATAATTTATCCTAAAGATAATGTATTCATTTGCATGATTGGTATTAGTATAGCTAGAACAATTAGCATTACAAAACCGCCCACAAAAATTATAACTAATGGCTCAAGAATAGATAAAAAAACTGACCTTTTAGAATCGATATCATTTTTTAAAAATCCTGAAACCTTATTAAACATCTTTGATAAGTTGCCAGACTTAAAGCCACTTGAAATTAATTGAATGAATGTATTAGGCAAGACACCGTCCTTATTTAAAACTTGAGAAAAGTCTTTTCCCTCCACAACATTTCTTTTAATATCAAGAAAAAAATTTTCTAGATATTTATTATTAAAAACCTTTGAGGACTGTTCTAGTGCTGTATCTAAATTTGCCCCAGATTCCAAAATTAAGCCAATAGTTCGAGAGAATCTTTCAAGTTCAGAGATTAGAATAAAATTTCCAATAACTGGTAGTTTGAGAATATGTTTATGAAGATAAATATGTTTTTTTGAATCAGATATATAATTTTTATAAAAAACAATAAGAGATATAAGTAAAAGGCTAATAATAAATATTATTATTAAAATATTATTTGATAACCCCAATAAAGCTTTGGTTAAAAAAGGCAGTTCTGCTCCAGCTTTTATAAATTGTCCTACTACTTGAGGAAGAACAAAATACAATAATCCAATAATAACAATAATAGAAAAACTGACTAAAATTAATGGATAAGTTAAAGCTGATATTACTTTTTGTCTTGTAACTGCACTCTCCTCAAGATAATCAGCTAACTGATTAAATATGACATCTAGATTACCAGATGAGTCTCCAGCGCTTACTAGTGATGAATAAGTCTCGTTGAATATATCTGGATATTTAGTCATCGAAACGCCAAGTCGTTTACCTTGGATTACATCCTCTCTAAGGTTTAAAATAATACTTACTAAATATTTATTTGTTAACTGATCTGCGGTTATTTTTAATGCATCAATAATGGATGTATTAGCTTCAAGTAATGTAGATAATTGCCTAGTCATTATTACAATATCTTTATTTTTTACTCTTGATCTAATGCTTGAAAGATTTTTTGTAATCTCAACGCTTATTGGCGTTAATTGTAAATCTTTTATTACTCTTCTAGCCTCTCTTTCAGAATGCGCACTAATAATACCCTTCTTTTTTTTACCCTTATTGTCGACTGCGCTATAGCTAAATGCTGGCATCTTCTTTCAAATTTCCAATTCTTATAAGTTCATCTACTGAAGTGATGCCCTCTTTTAAAAGATCTGATGATGCTTGATCAATTGACTGATTTTCTTTAAAAACATAACTAGCTATTTCATTTTCTGATGAATTATTATGTATCATCTCTTTTAACTCTTTATTTACTTGTATACATTCAGCAATAGCAATTCTTCCCATAAATCCAGTATTTGAACACTCTTTACAACCACTAGCGTTATAGACTTTATTTGATGGTTTTAAATTGAATAAACTTTGCATTTCCGAGCTGCAATCATCTTCGTATTTACAATTAAGGCATAATCGACGAACAAGACGTTGCGAGATAATTGTTCTTAAACTTGATGCGAGTAGAAAAGATTCAATACCCATATCTCTCAATCTAGTTATTGCTGAAATGGCGCTATTAGTATGAACTGTTGAAAGAACTAAATGTCCAGTTAAGCTTGCCTGTATTCCAATTTGAGCTGTTTCTACATCCCTCATTTCGCCGACCATAACAACATCTGGATCTTGTCTTAATATCGCTCTCAAACCCTTTGAAAATGTATAACCAGTTTTTGAATTAACTTGAGTTTGCCCAATACCATCTAGAGTATATTCAATAGGATCTTCAACAGTTAAAATATTTTGAGAAGAATCGCTCAAATATCTTAATCCAGCATACAAAGTTGTAGTTTTGCCCGAACCCGTTGGCCCAGTGAATAAAATAATTCCCTCTGAATTTTTTAATGAAGATTTGTAATTTGAAAGGATTTTAGCAGGCAAACCAAGATCGTTAATATTAATTTGTGCTGATTGTTTGTCTAATAGCCTTAATACCACCCTTTCACCATAGGATGAAGGCAGAGTCGAAACTCTTACATCTACATTTTTATTCCCAAGTGAAAGAGACACTCTGCCATCTTGGGGTAATCTTCTTTCAGAAATATCAAGTCCAGAAATAATTTTTAGTCTTGATATTAAAACAGATGAAATTTTACTATCTTGGGATAAAACTTCTCTTAAAATACCATCTACACGAAAACGAATGACTATTTTATCTTCGTATGGTTCAAAATGAATATCAGATGCTCTATTTTTTATAGCTTGACTGATAACTCCATTAATCAGTTTAATTATTGGAGTCTCATCATCACCTCTTAATAGATCTTCAGTAGCATTTATTGATCCAGCAAAAGATTCAAGATCAAATTCATCTGATAATTCCTCTGATATATCATCAGAAGTACTTACAATAGAAAAACTGTTGGTTAAAAGCTCATTGAAAGTTTTTGAATCACATAACTTAAAACTAAAATCATGTTTTAAAAATTTAAAAATTTCATGATATAAACTGGGAGAGATTTTTTTTGGTGAAATTACTTCATATCCAGTATTAGTTTTGGTAGCTAAAATTTGATTTTCTTTTACAAAATCATAAGGAAGAATTGAAAAATTTTGACTATTTTGATCAGAAGTAGTCATAAAGATTATTCTTTTAGTTTTGTTAGATCAATTATTTCTTGTGAGTCGGAAAGAATTTGTTTAGCTTTAATATAATTATATTTTTCATTAGATGTTGAAATTGCTGAATCTGAGTCGGTAAGAATAGTAGGTCTCAAGAAAACCATTAAGTTCTTTTTAACAATTGTTGAAGAAGAAGATTGAAACAACTTGCCTATAATTGGTACAGACCCTAGTACAGGTACCTTAGAAATACTATCTTGCGTATCTTCATCAACAAGGCCACCTAGTACAATAATTTGATTATTATCTACAAGTGCAGTAGTTTCTATAGCTCTTTTGTTGGTAATGATGTCTATACCACTCATCGGCACTCCTGCTATACCTGAAACCTCTATTTTAATCTTAAGAACAACTGAACTTCCCTCGTTTATCTGAGGTGTGACTTCAAGCTTTATGCCCACTTCTTGTCTAGAAGTAGTTCTAAATGGATTTGAATTATTGGTACCCAAACTTTCACCAGTAGTAATTGGGATTTCTTGACCAATTATGGATGTGGCTAACTCATTGTCCATAGCCATTAAAGATGGGGTTGATAGTATATTAGAGTTTGAATCTTGTGCGATGGTATTAATAATACCAATAAAATTATCTTTACCTGGAGTTAAATCTCCAAAACCTGCCAGAAGTCCTCTAGAGTTCAGTAATGAATTTGAAGCATTATTAGATAAATTTACATCTGTTTCATCTGCAGTCGATCCTACAATTGAAAGAAGGTCAGGCCCATTATTACCAAATCTTGTGATGCCAATTGGAACACTATCCTTATCAGAACCATAAAATATAGTCTCAACTCCTAAATTTTTTGCAGCTGTTTCAGAAAGCTCAACTATTACAGCCTCAACAAGAACTTGTGCCCTTCTTATGTCTAATTGAGAAATAATATTTCTTATAGTTACTAGGTTAGATTCAGCAGAGGAGACAATTAATGAATTTGTTTTTTCATGGTGTGTAATAACAGTTTTAGCGCCATCTGCTTCAGGAACAAAACCACCTGAAATTGAATTTAATATCCCAGCTATATCTGCTGATTTTGCATATTTCAGATATATAACATCAATAGAGTCATTAGATTTAACATCGCCATCAAGGGTCTCAAGAGTTTCCACAATATTTGATGTAACAAATGCATTAGCTGAAATTATTACTGAATTTGATGGATTAAATGGTATGGCTACAAATTGACTTATAGTTGGATTATTCTGGGCTTTTAATTTATCTAAAATCCTAACAGCCTCGATTGCAGATAGGTTGTCTAATTTAATTATAGAAATATTTGCACTATTGTTTTTATCAAGATCATTTATAAGATCATTTATTCTCTTAACATTGCTTGCTCTATCAACAATCAAAATTGAGTTAATTGAGGCTATGCTTGAAAGATGGGATTGTCTACCAGTTATTGGTTTAAGCATTGGTAATATTTTTTCAGCTGATCTATTTCTTAAAGGTATTACAGATGTTTGATAATCCCCATCTGATGAAAAATTTGTAACATTATCATCTCTTGTAGCTTCATTTTCTGGAACAACTCTGACAAATCCATCTTCAGAAATTGCACTAAAACCATTAACCTGAATTGTTCTTAAATATACATCCCATATCTGATTTCTGTCTAAATCAGCATTTGAATATATTGTCACCTTGCCCTTTACTCTTGGATCTAAAATTATTGTCTTTTTTGAAAACTGAGCAATATCTTGGGTAACCTTTTTAATGTCAACATCATCATAATTAAGAATAAAGGTTTCTTGAGAGTAGATAGTATTTATATTTCCAAGAAATAGAATGGTTGTTAAAAAAAATTTTTTAAAAATGCTCATATTTGATTAATCTGATTTTCTTTGAATTTTGTATATACTGTTGCCATTACGAAATATAGCACTATTTTGATTAACTTCAATTAGTTCATATGTATCTTCAAGCTTATCACCAACTACAACTAGAAATTCTTTATTAGCTTTTTTTACAACTACTGATGAGTCACTAATTCCAGCTCTTACTCCAATTAATTCATATGTAAAATCATTTTTAGCAGATGTATTTACTTCATAAGTATTGGAATCTTGTAAATTAATTTTTGAATCAATGATAGATTCATCAAAGTCAATGAGTTCTATGACTGGTTTATTTGTAATAGAAAGTATTAATAAAGCTAATAAATAGATTGAAGGAAATACTAAAACAGCAATTAAAAAGTATTTAATAATTCTAAAATTTAACATAACAAATATAAGCTACATTGTAGCTTATATTTGAAAAAAAAATGTTTG
>Ga0181572_10004077_pt1 | contig 10142 bp, 8 predicted proteins | sample 101ome_26_FD_133004 | JGI IMG/M metagenome (GOLD analysis project Ga0181572, IMG submission 133004) | Coastal salt marsh microbial communities from the Groves Creek Marsh, Skidaway Island, Georgia - 101408AT metaG (megahit assembly) | ecosystem: Environmental > Aquatic > Marine > Intertidal zone... | reverse complement strand
TTCGGTTGACAAAAGAGGTTGAAAACAAAATTCGTGACCGGTTTACCGATGCTGAAGGAATCAACTGGCTGAAAGAGTTCTTTGGACGAGAGCGACTTCCACCGATGGTGAGCCCGCCTTTGACTCGTCCGTTGGAGACGCCGGATATCGGAGGATACCGAACAGAAGGTATGCACGCACGAAAACAACTGGTTTCAGATACCGAAGGTCGTCAGCATCTTTCTCGCGCCAGATTTTCACCATCCACCGAAGCTGTTGAGGTCATCAATTCTCTGCAAACCACCACGTGGAAAGTTGACAAGTATGAAGCCCACGGCAATCAACCAAACGCCACTTACAGCGTCATTAAGGAAGTGCTGGAGCATGAAATCAACTCCAATATCTTGCAACATTTGACCATCGAGAGAGAAGATGGAAATTTGGTGTTAACGTTTGAGAACTTCAAATCGGGTGTGAGCAAAATTCGGAACGGACAGGTTCGTGAATGGATGGACACCTTCCGATTTATCGATCAACTCCACGAAGAATTCCCCGGCGAGCCTCATTTCTGGCATGCTTGGCAGTTCGATTGGCGAGGACGCATGAACCCAACCACACCCATGCTATCGCCTCAAAATGATGACGTGTGTCGAGGTTTGCTTCGCTTCGCAAAACCCGTCCGTTTGGATGCAGAGGGCTTGAAATGGCTGGGCCGCTTCACCGCATCCTTGTTCCGCGGCCGAGACGAGAAGGTTCTCGACATGGTCAACGGGGAAGCCTATGCCGATTTGCTCAAGAAACTTGACGACAGAACATGGGGTTCGTTTGACTCGGTGGCCAATGACCCACTGTTCTTGGAAATGGTCGACGGCATTCTTTCCATGAAGACCCTTGATGGGTACCGGATTTGGGGTGAAGGCGATGTCTTCCGAAAGAAAGCTGAGGGCTTCCAGCGCTACGCCGCCATGAAAGAATTCCACCGAGTCATGAACGAGGGTGGCGAACATGTTGAATCGAACCTGCCCATCCACCTCGATGCTTCATCCAGCATTTATCAACACGCATCTGCACTTCTACGAGATACAGAAATGGGGCAAAAAGTGAACGTCGTACCACGAGATGATGGTATGCCAGCAGACGTTTACGAACACATTGCCAACGCTCTTCGAGCCATCTGGGAAAAAGAGGATGACTTCCTTGAAGACACCGATTTGCCCCAAGACACAAAGCAGCAAATCATGAACGAGGTGCTCGAACGCTCGGTGGCGAAAGGGCCGGTCATGACCAAAGGATACGGAACTGGCCATGCCTCAATGACGGATTCATTGATGACCCATAACGGTGATCCGGACGGGGAATTCGGCGGTGAAATCACGGTGGATGATATGACTCGAAAAGTTGTCCACGAAGAAAGCACGCTTGGTTTCCTTTACGACCTCGATGATGTTGGCCTTGAGCTGCATCAAACGATTGCTTCAGAGGTGATTTCTGGCTACTCGGACGCCATCAAAGAAGTGTTGCCCTCATTCGACTTGGTTCTCAAACTCTTGAAGAATCTCGTCGAAACCAACTACATTGAGGCACGAATTGATGCCCATATGGAGCAGGACAAGCTCACCGAAATCATTTCAACACACGTTGGTATCAAGGCAAAGGAATTGTTGAAATGGCCATCTTGGGAAATTGTTGGCGAAGTGAACGATAAGGAAGAACTCCACAAATCAATCAATGAATCGCTTGAGGAATTTAGATGGATTGCTACACCACTGAAACCCAATAAAGACAAGACAAAGTATTCATTTGGCATTCGCCCACTTTCCTCTCGAATCAATAAAATCAAGCCGCTCATGTGGGAGTTGCCTGATGGTCCACAGCGTTCAACATCCAACCAAACCAATGCGGCCATGGCAGAACTCCTGAAGAAAGAGGGTGGTGCATTGGCCCAAAAGCCTCCAATTTCGGGCGTCGAACGTGGTTCGGTTATCGACCATTACACCTGGAATGATAACATATCACAGACAGTGAAACCTTGGGACGGCGCTCGCAGTCACCGAGATTTGACCCGAGACGCCTTGCGGAGTAAAGCACCTTCAAGTCTTGATTTGGATACTTGTATCCCAAAGACCTTGACAAAGCCTGTGGATTTCGCTACTCTGAAGAAGTTCTTTACTGATGGAACCCCGGGTCGAGAACTAATCGATTCAATGGAGTCCATCGAATCTGAACGCTTGGAACAGTTTCGCTCTCTCCTCGCTTCAGAGGAGATTCTGCAATGTCTCCCCGAAGATGAATGCGGCGAATTTGCTTGGAAGCAACTTCGCGCCATCCTGGGCCTCCAAGAGAGTGACGAAGTCATTACGTACAAGGCACTCAAGGAGGCAAAGCATCAAGAACAGGACTCCGCAGCGCTGCGGGCATATCTCTATCCCTTTGAACATCGTCTTACCTACCGGGAAATTAATCCGAATCGGGATGTTGCAGGCGAAAAGACCGGTGTGACACCCAACTTCATCCATTCCTTGGACGCACTTCACATGCGTCGTTTCGTGCGCGACATGAACCGAGCAAATCACAACGACCTATGGGCCGTTCACGACTCATTTGGTTGCCATGCTAATCACGTTGGGAAAATGCGAGCTATTCTTCGAGATCAATTTACGGCCATTCACAATCTAAAGACAGGCTTCCCGAATGTCCTGCTCAACACGGTGCAAAGCGTTCTTGACAAACTTCCAACGCAAAAAATGGTTCAACTATCCAAGCTCTGGGAGAAGAATCACAACGCGTCCAAAAAGTGGCAAAAACTTGCCGAGGAACACGGTGATTCTCTACAAATCACCAAGCAACTCCTTGACATCATCGTTCTTGAAAACGTGAGCGACCGATTGGGCGATATGGATGACAGCAAGAACAACTCGAACTACTTTGTAAACTGAGGTGGAATAATGACGAATGGAATAAACTCACTGCGAACCAGGCTCCAAAACGTTGCAAATGAGCTCGTGAGGAAAAAGGATGGCCGTGGAGATTCGACATATCTCGGAATCGCCCTTGAGGTTGTGAGGCACCACGCTTTCAGGCGTGGACTGACCCACAAGATCGCTACGGGTGCGCTTGAACCCAATGCTTGGGTCATCATCTATCAACAGGAGCGTGAAGACGGCCTTGGGAGGGAATTCACCCGTTCAGAACCAATCTCAAGTGAGGAGCAAGCCTTGGATAGATTGCGACAACATTGGGGGGATGAACTTGACCCTTCATTAACCGATCTTATGCTACAACGGGTTGTTCATGAACCTGAATTTGAGGAAATAACCGTCGAAAAAGCGGCAAACAGCATCAAGGAATACATCGAAACTCTGGTCAAGCACTACTCTGACGACGATTCTGTTTACCTCGGATTTCCAGAAGGTTACAACTCGCAACAAGATTTTTTGCAACATCTTAATGCAAAACAAAACACTCAACTTGATGAGATTCTTTCAGTATTAAATGATAAAAAATCAGCGGGCCTAATCAAGAAGGTCGGCGGTAAAAAACGGAGTGTAATCACTGAACAGCAATGGCTGAATGAGCATGGAACGGAAAAAGATGCGGATGGGAAACCAAGGAGCACATACCCACTAAACTTCATCAAAAATGTGAAGTTAGAAGCGGTCAAACCACAGCAAGTCTATCCATTGATGGCTATTGAAGAATACCTGTTCTCCTCTGAAGGCGACCCACTGCTGTTCGCGCTTGCAAAAGCACACAGTAATATGTATGAATATTACAAAGCAGACGAAATTCGACCTGCACTTGCTGACGACCCAACCATCGGCCTGTGGCTCGGTGAAGATAACTTGGTTGAAGAAATTGTAAGGATGACCTCCACAGGCTTTGATTTTCAACCGATTTTTAACCATGCGAAACAATGCGTTGGGACCATCGAACTCAAGCAAGTCATGTTGTATCTTCAAAACCATGAATTCGGCTCGTTGCCCAAAACCATCGATCGCAATGAACTTGCTTCAATTTCACTGTTGAGCCCTGCACCTCCCATCGTCGATGCTCGCTTGCCGCTTCACCGTGTCAACGAAATCATGTACTACGGCATCGGCTGTGTTCTTCTCCGATATGACCCCGAACTTTGGTCGGAGGAAGAGCAAGACTTCCTCAACACCCATCTCAAACCAGGGTTGCACATCTTTACCAAGCACGACTACGTCATGTCGAAGACTGTTTAGGTCTACACCAACAGCGCCGTCAAGACACTTGATGGGATGAGCGCAACGAAGAGGACCGCCGCAATCTCAACGCTGACGCGGGCTTCCAGGCGTCGCAGCATCGCGGTGAGAATCGGCTCAGGTTCGATCAGGAGTCTGTCTGGAACACGAATTCCAATGGATTCGTAGTGTCGAGCAATTGAAGCGAGGGAACACGTATCGATCTTCTTGATTTGCAGCAGTGCATACAGCGGTTTCATGCGTCGCTCAATATATGCAACCAGGCCAAGGGCGAAGTGCAACCCGAAGAGAATAAGGAACAACATGAATGGATTGGCGTTCACTCACATCCCTCCATGATTGATTCAGGGAACGAAACCATCAATCCGTTCAAGCGGAGTTTTTCCAATGAAAATACACGATCTGATCCTCGAACACCGGACATCGATTCACCAATTCGTTCCAATTCCACAAGGGCCCGCTGGTACAGAATTTGATCTTCAACACGCTGGCTGCGTCGCTCCGTGGCCTGCATCATCAACAACAAAGGTTGTGCGAGGCCGTGGCCCGGAGGAAGGGTGGAAAACAATTCACTGATCCAATATTGGTGGCCTTCAAGTCGAGCCTTCATGTCAAGCCAAGATGTTGTACTCCCCGTAAACTTCCCAAGCATCAATTGGCCCTCACCTGAGAGAAATCGGATGCTTTGAGAGGGCAACATGCCATCGACCAGTCGTTCAGTGTAATGTTCAGGCTCTTCTTGTTGCTCAATCCATGCCGTGTCCTTTGTTGCAGCAAAAAGGCGAGAGAAGTAAAGCATCAATGCGTCAACAAGGGCACCTTCTGGACGTACGCTGAGTTCGCCCATGAGCTGCTTAAGCCGGGCCTTGTGCTCAAGAAGAACACTGGTTTGTTGTTGAATCACGCCTCGGAGCAACTCAAGCGTTGGAAGCAACACGGCTTCAGGTTCCTTTTCACCGGCTTGGTCAACCATCAGTAAATCGGTCTCCAGCAGTTCAACCAGACGACAGAGATGGCCAAATTGGTGCTCGCCTCGTTCGAGTGTATCATTCAACAACCCACATGCTTCAATCAAGGTTTCAAGGGTCAAGCAAGCCACCTCCCTCGTAGGCAGGGAGGTCAAGCCCTTCCTGAACGCGCTTGTTGAGGTTCTGAACGGTCATCTTTGGAAGAGGTTGGTCCATTGCCATCAGAATCTTGGCAGCGACGATGGCTTCTTCTAAAATCGGTATAATCTCCTTCTCAATACGCTCGATGAAGAGTTTACAATATGGCGCAAACTGAGCATCGTGGATGTTTTGCAAATATTGAATCATCCTCAAATGCCCATCAAGCATTGCTTCCAATCGTTCGACATCTCCTGGGTTTTCTCGCGCTGGGCGGGGACCAGCCACGGATGTTAAAGCATCCATGTCATTCCCTCCGGTCAAACGGCCAGAGGGCTTCATATGCTTGGAAGACGGACCCGTGGCCTTCTTCTGAACCGAGGATGGCATGAAGATATTCGTGATAGATGGTGGCTTCCAACTGACCGTTGTTTTGTCGAATCAATTGTTGGTTTACCAAGATTCGCCACGCACGCTCTCCCGGGCGGACATTGTCTCGCTTTCCCTTCCCCCTAGCATACGAACACACGCCGAGGAGACAAGAAGATGACCCTCGCAGGAACCCCACGATGGTTGTTGAAAGGGAGTCAAGGTCGACCCCTTCAAAATGACCGCTTTCCTTCATGGCTTCCAACACTTCCTGAGCTGCGGTCAGTAAGACAATGCGCTCCTGAAAAGTGCCAATGTTTCGCTCACGTCCACGAGAGCGTCGCCCGTCAATGGGGACAAGGGTTTCAACATGCTTTACCGGGTTCATCTTGAGTGGGCATGTTCTTGAATTCACCATTTCAGTTGCCTTCTCAGTCATTCAAATTCTGAACGGTGTTGGGTGCTAGGTCTTGACAAGAATACATCTTTGAACCGTCTCGTATTCTTCATGGTCATGATGCCAAAGGTGTACATCGGCCTCGAGGCTCATGACGGTAGTGGAAAATCAAGTACGGCGATGAGAATCGCTGAAATGTTTGGCGGCCGGGTTTTTTTTACTTCAGAAGAGATGAAAGAACGTCGAAGATTAATCTACAAGACAACGCCTTCCGAGGAAAAGGAGGCCTCCATCCATCAAACCTACCTTGATGAGCAAGATGACTGTTTTTCGCAAACGGCCAATTCATCCTTCGTTGTGCTCGACCGAACCTGGTATTCTCATGCTGTGGAGCAAAACGTGCGTGATGTATTGGACGATGGCCAACAGCCTACATATGTCCCAAGGAGCATGCCAGAAGGCTTGCACAAACCCAATCTTGTTTTTCAGATTTTGATTCCCGAAGAGGAACGAAAACGAAGAGTTGAATCTCGTGGTGAAGAATTAACCGATCGAGATGTAAGGCTGAACGATGATGATGGGTACAGAGATTTGTTGGAGGATGAGCGTGGGAAGTTCGGTTGCGTACCCCTACGGTTGCGATTGCGAGACCAACAAACATGCGCACTGCGAGCAGCACAGGTCATTCTCGGCCATCCTGATGTGCCTCCGCTTCGAATTTCTCCGAATTATTCCTTTACGGAACATCAATCCTAGAAAGGCCCGTCCACTTTGACAATTCAGCCGGTGGGATATTCTGCAGTATTTTCTTCCACTTCTTCTTCGCCTCTGCAAATTGCAGAATCAGATTATTTTCATCCCCAACGCTTGCGTCAGTTAATCCGCAGGATTTTCTTAAGAAATCATTCCCGTTGTTGTAGCGCTTGAGGTATTCATTGAGTCCAAAAAGAGCCGTGTAAACTTGGTCTTTCTCGACCTCACCGAGAGCTTCCTCACATGTTTCAATATTGTTGATACCCTCGAGGAATCCGTACCTCATCCATACCGGTAAATTTCTCGTGCCGACCAAAGCAAGGTAGGAATGAGCGAGGAGGTTCCTCCATTCGCGTAAAGAGTCAAGGGGTTCTCGAATTTCTTCTGGTTGTTTGGCAATAATATTGATCCAATTTGCTTTTGCTACCAGAAGAGCGCCGTATTTCCCTTCCCTGATGTACAAATTTCCCTCTAAGAAAGACCGAAGCCGGGTGTTTTCCTCAACCTTTGAGATACGTTCGAGAATCTTTGGGATGAAACCATCGTCAAGGATGAGCTCCTCGATCGAAATGATGCCCAGTTCATTGGTCTGTTCATCAATGCAAAAGAGGGGGCGAAAATCTCTATCAATGAGTGATTGAATCATGTTCAATCGATGGGTAAGAGGTTTTACTCTCTTGATGTTTTGATAACTCATGTGTTCCTGACTCTCAATTGATAGCAGTTGCTTTGGTTCGTGGTTCTTATCTCTGACCACCATATAATCCCAGTCGTTTTCTTGGGCAAATATTCTGAACACAGTTCTCATCACTTCCTCATTGTCATCGATGAGTGCTGCAGCGGGTTTGGTCATCAAGGTCAAGGCCGTATCTTCCGGATAAGTGTTGACCTTCGGTTCAAGCCAAAAGCGCTCCTCGCCGATATCATCGTTGATGTTTTTCAGCGGTTGGAGGAGAAGAAGAATTCGGACGATTTGTTTTGAAAAATCAATATCATGCGGGAGGGGTTTGTTGTCATCAACCATCTCTGCAAGGCGAACAATGCTCTCGTAAACTTCTTTCGCGTACGTCAAATGATTGCAAGTCACCTCCCCGAGAAATTCTCTGTTCCATTGCCACCCTGATTCTTCAAGTTGCGCAAATTTGAGCCTCAAGTAATCCAACACCAAAGGTTGAGCGATGAGGTTCAGCGTTACCAAGGCTTCCAGTTTGTCGTTCTCATCCACAACCAGTAAAATGTGGTGTTCATTTGAAAGAATGGCGAAAAGGGCAGAAAGAATTGAGGAATTTTTGCTTATTTTTGCACATTCATCCATACTTAAGATGAATACATGCTTTTTGAGATCTCCTTTGTGGAGCCGTCTCCTTGCAATACGTCGGACGTTCCCTTCGCTGTTTCGTAAAGGAATAGAATCGAACGATTGGGCCTTGAGCACGTTCTTGATCGCCCTCCTGGCGAGGCCATCGTTAATGCCCGAGGCAGAATCAAAAACGTCTGAACAATACATCAATTCTGGAGTAGCAATCGATGAGACATCCAGTGACATAGAATCAATTCTATGCGGGTATCAAATAATCTTGTTCACATCTTCCGCTCCTTCACACACGGCCGAGTCTTCGGTCATCGAGGGTGGATATGTTAAAATTGGGACTTCTCCTCATCCACTTCATCAACCGGTGAACCGCATGAAGGTCAAAGAATTCGACACGAACGGTCTCATTTTCGCTTTTGATCGAGAACGGCTTCGTGGAAACTTCACGCAGGAAGAATACGAAAAAGGTCTCCGAGATATCATGGATTGTCAGAATTTTTCTTGTTTCCCGCTGGTAAACAATCCAAGGATTCGAACGAATACTAACGATCTGAGCACCCGAGCAGCGTACAAGGACGGCGGCGGGGAGCTCACTTGGTTGGTTCGTTTACCAATGGATTGGGAAGAGAACAACTTGCAGTTCTTTGAGCTCTCAAAGGTCCACCATGTGGATGAAAACACCAACCTGCTTGAAGCCGCCAAACTTCTCCTTTCTCCCAATCAGGATGATGCTTACCCATTCGTCGTCACCGTCGGTGGTACTCCTGAGCATCCCATCGCTTTGTTTTCATTGGATCAATTGCTTGAAAGTCGGACTAAAGCCGAGATTTATCGCCTATTGTCCGTGGCAGAAGTTAAATCCGGAAAGAAAGGAAACGCAGTAGACATCATTTATAGGGACTTGAAACACCATTTCTTCAACCAGTCCAAAGAATCCACAACGGAAATCTGTGAGCTCATGGTTATGATGTTCGAGCAAGCCTTGACCAAAACACCCATGCTCCCTGACGATGGAGTTTTCCATCGCCCAAACTCCGATTTCGAACGTCCTGATTTCGGATGTTTGCTCGCAAGGGACATCATGCAACATGCCTGTGTAGGCATACGATGGAATCACAACTTGAATCCTGAGGCTCAGCCTAAGGAGAATCTTGCAGCAAAAGGAATGATTATGGATGCAAATGATTTCTCCAATCTCGCCATTTACGACAAAAACAGCGAAAACCCCAAACTGCTTCCCTATATTCTTCACAAAAATTCGAAAATCAAGAAGATACCCTTGCTCTCATCAACATCTACCCTGGTTGAAGTCATCAATGCAGGAATTGCCGAAAAAGGGGAATTTGTAGCCATCATCAAGAAGGATTCGAGTATGAAAACTGGAGAAGGAAGAATGCCATGGCCTGCGATCATCACTCAGGATGAACTCCTCTCTCGTCTCTCTCTCATCAATTGCCTTGTCGTTGCTACTGCAGTGGAACACCACCTTATCAAGCAAAAATTAGGGAAATCTAACTCTGAGGCAAGGGAATGGACGCTCGGAAGTTTTGACCATTATTGCAACACCCCAAATGGAAGGCAAACGAAAGAATATTCCGAGATAAAAAAAGCAGTGGGGCCAGAGAACATGACCAAATTTCAGACCAACATCAGACATACTGCCTCGCTTCGCAACCATCTTGCCCACGGGGCACTTCGTCCTTCAACCAAAAAAAGGTCTCCTTCCGACGGCATTTCCTTAGCAAGTTTTCTCTCTGTGTTCAAACTTCGTGAGATGTTGGGCATGAATAAATGAAGATGGACTTCACTCCAGTCGCATAATTGAGAGGAGAACTCAAGAACAAACGGCCTCACCATCAAACATGGTGCAGCGACCTCGCGGGACTCGCGACTTCACGCCCGCAGCGATGAAGCGCCGCTTAGCCCTTGAGCACCTGCTCGAAGACGTCGCCCAACGCCACGGCTTTTCACGCGTTCAAACACCCGTCTTCGAGTCGCTT
>Ga0181572_10004062_pt1 | contig 10176 bp, 10 predicted proteins | sample 101ome_26_FD_133004 | JGI IMG/M metagenome (GOLD analysis project Ga0181572, IMG submission 133004) | Coastal salt marsh microbial communities from the Groves Creek Marsh, Skidaway Island, Georgia - 101408AT metaG (megahit assembly) | ecosystem: Environmental > Aquatic > Marine > Intertidal... | reverse complement strand
TGTAGGCAAACCAAGGTTCGAAATTTAGTTTATGCTTCTTCAAGTTCAACATATGGGCTAAACACTAAACAACCCTTCTCAGTTCATCAACCAGTGAATCATCCGGTAAGTCTATATGCTGCAACTAAGAAAGCAAATGAACTAATGGCTCATACTTATAGCCATCTTTATCAGATACCTACCACTGGATTAAGATTTTTTACAGTATATGGTCCATATGATAGACCCGATATGGCGCTTCAAAAATTTGCTAATGCGATTATGAAAGAAGAAACTATTAAAGTCTTTAATTATGGAAATCATAGAAGAGACTTTACTTATATCGATGACATTGTAAATGGAATCATTAAAGTTATTGATAACCCTGCTGTTTCAAATTCTAATTGGAACTCATCTAATCCTGATCCATCATCTTCCAGTGCGCCATATAGAATTTACAATATAGGAAATAACAATCCAGTAAACCTCATGGACTATATCAATGAACTTGAAATTAATTTAGACAAAGAAGCCAAAAAAGAATTTCTTCCTATACAGCCTGGAGACGTTCCAGATACTTATGCTGACATATCTGATTTATCAGATGAGCTTGGATATCGCCCATCAACTTCAGTTACTGAAGGTGTAAAGAATTTTTCTGAGTGGTTTAAAAAATATTATGAATCTAAATCATAATTATCTCTGCAATTCCTTTAATAGAGTCAAATATGAAATTAGCCTTAGTATTCTTTTCATCAATTGGGTGGCCACTTCTGACCAAAATAGTATTTTTTAACCCGGCGCGAATTCCTGCTTCAATATCTCTTTCTGAGTCACCTATAACCCATGAGTCTCTTTTAGAAATTTGAAATATGTTAAAACACTCTTCAAACATACCCGGTTTTGGTTTTCTGCAATTGCAATTTTGTTCTGGGGCATGAGGACAATGAATCGAATGAAGAATCTTAACTCCATTTTTTTCAAACTCTTTTTTCATCCATTTGTCTATAAAAAAGTAATCCTCGTTAGAATAAATTCCTCTACCAATACCTGATTGATTCGTGACTACTATAAATTGATAACCAAATTTTTGTAACAATCTCAGTGATTCAAAAACTCCGTCAATGAAAATAAAATCTTCAATTCTATGAAGGTAACTTTTTTCTTCATTGATAACACCATCTCTGTCCAAAAAAATAATTTTCTTATTCACTAAAGATATCTCAGGGAAAATAATTAGGTAGTATATTCATTTTTGATTTGATTACAAATTATGGAATTGTCTATTGTTATTCCTGTTTATAACGAAGAACAGAGTATTGAAGATCTAATTGATGAAATAACTAGTACAATCAAGGATATTAATTATGAAATTATAGTAATAGATGATCATAGTGTTGATAGCACTGTCTCAGTTTTGCAAAGAATTCAATTAGAAAATAAAAGACTGAGAATAATCACACATGAAAAAAATTACGGACAATCTTTTGCGGTTAGGACGGGCATAAAAAGCTCGAGATCCTCATGGATTGCAACACTTGATGGGGATGGACAAAATGACCCTGCAGATATTCCCAAACTTTATCTTGCCCTTATTCAGGAAAACTCACTGAACAATAATGTGCTAATTGCAGGTCATAGGGTCCATAGAAAAGACTCAAGGTTGAAAAAGATATCCTCTAAATATGCCAACATAATCCGATCTAATCTACTGAAAGACGAAGCTCCAGACACTGGTTGTGGTCTTAAATTATTTTCAAAAGAATTCTTTTTAGATCTTCCCTCTTTTAATCATATGCATAGGTATATTCCGGCACTATTTTTATCCAGAGGAGGAAGAATAGTATCCTTGGAAGTTAACCATAGACCTAGAGAAAAAGGAAAATCAAAATATGGATTTAATAATCGTTTTTGGGTTGGGATAAAGGATTTATTGGGAGTAAGGTGGCTTCAAAAAAGATCAAAGGAAATTGTTTTTAAGGAGATCTAATATGCAAGATATACCTACATCATGGTTAATTCTGGGTTTTTTGGGCCAGGCTCTTTTTTCAATGAGGTTTTTAATTCAATGGGTGTATAGTGAAAAAAATAAAAAGAGTATTATCCCTAAAGCATTTTGGTATTTTAGTCTTGCCGGAGGTTTAACTCTCTTTAGTTATGCTTTGTTGAGACAGGATCCAGTTTTTATTGCGGGACAGGGACTTGGATTATTTATATACATTAGAAATTTAATATTAATCAAGAGAGAGAATTCAGTTTAGCATTCATTGATATCTAATATTTTATAGAATAAATTGTAAGGTTTTGGGTTTCTATTATTTGTTAAGATACCAGTGTAAGAACTAAATTTTAAATTGTGATTATCGTCATAAGAATCATCATCCCATATAATTAGACATTTTCTATCCTCATTAAGATTAGCTTGAAATTTTTTATTAAGGATTTGTATATCTTTTTCATTGAAAACAGAAAAAAGATGAGGACCAAGAAAATAATCATCTGTCCTAATTAGACTAACTTTATCCAACACGGAGACTGGAATCATTTTTAGAGTTTCAATAATAGGGGTATTTACCCTTCCTTGGTAGCCAAGTTTAGGGGCATAAGTATTCTGGACAATTCTTATTGTCAAAATAATCAAAGATGTTACAAATAATGAAATATAGAAAGTCTTTAAAAGTGCTCTTGAAGGATTCTTATTTACAATTTTGATTGAAATCCAGAAAGGGACTATCATTAATATTGGATGAAGCCATCTCACTTTAATTTCCTTAATATCAAATATTGCAAGAAATAAGATGCCAAAAATAATAATAAAGTAAAGATAGTTCTCTAAAAATTTCTCAATTATTTTTTTTGTCCCTTTGTAGTTTGAATTTACTTTATAAAATATAAACAATATGTATGGGAATAAAAACCCAATAGAAGCTTTTATAAATTCTAATAGAATCATAAAAAATGAAGTACCTGAAGAAGCTATCAGGCGTTCTGCCGCCATTGGATAAATATTATGCCAATTGTTTAGAAGCCATATGTAGTGTGGTGAAATTAATAAAAAAATTAAGGCTAACGTGTAAAAGAAAAATTTATTTTGAAAAATATCACGGAACTCCTTTATCGAAATTACAGTTAGTAAGATCAGAAATATGAATATGATAAAACTATATTTTCCAAGAAGTCCAACTGACAAACTAAAACCAAATAATAGATAGTTTGCTAAAGACTTATCTAAGCTGAGTCTAAAGAGATAGTGAATGGACATCGCAATACCCAACCCTAAGAGTATCGTATGTGTGAATCCCTGATGCATGTGCCAGAAGAAAGATGGAAGTAGCAAAAAAGAAAGAGTGGATATTGAAACTGCATTGAGATTTTTCTTGAATATAATCTCAGAGGTTTTAAAAATAAATGTGAAATTAAGAAAAATTAATATGTATTTTAAAGCTAGAAGAGAAGTGATATTTGCGCCAAACATTTCAAAAAATAAGAAACTTATCCATGAATACATTGGTGGTTGTGGTATGTTGTAACCAAACTGAAATTCTTGGCCAATAAAAATCTGTTCTCTATCATCAACTTGCAAGGTGTCATTCAAGAAAAAAGACACTAGAACATGACAAACTAAATAAAAGAATACTAAAAATAAAGGATGATAAAATAATCCAAAATTTATATACTTTTTCATTTTGCTAACTAATAATCTCGTCATATTATTACTGTATATAAGTTTACCTTTTTTTCTGTTTTTTTCTAAAGGCGGACTGGTTATTTTGATTCTTTCAGTCGTGACTCTTTTGTCTCTTATATTCTTAAAAAGGGAAAAAACAACATATAAAAAAATTGATTATCTATTAATCGCTTCATTTTTTTTATACTTTTTAGTGACCATTTTCAATTTTTTCATTTTTGAAGTTGACTATAGAGAACTAGATAACGCTTCAAGATTTTTATTGACAATACCAATTTATCTTTTTTTAGTGAATCATAATGTATCACTTTCGCACATGCCAATGATTATTGCGATTACCTCTTTTATTTACGGTGTAAATATTAATCTTCACTATACATTGGGATATGACTTAATTGATATATTCAAACATTCTGGAATTATAGGTTTTTATTCAGGATTATTAGGTTTTTTAACAGTTTCTTTTGTTAATAAGAAAAATCATTGGACACTAAATTCTTTCTATTTTTTAGTATTTGTAATTTGTTCATATGGGTCTATTTTGTCAGGAGCTAGAGGGGTTTGGATTGCACAAATACTAACTTTTTTACTGATTCTAATTCTTAATCCATTTGCATGGGAAGTTAAAAAGAAAGCAGCAATAATATTGCTGAGTTGTTCAGTACTATTTGTCTCTTACATGAATGATAATTTATCAGGAGTAAAGTCTAGAATATTTCATGGTTATAGTGGATATATGAATTATATAGAGTTAAATATAACTTCAGAATCTGTTAGCCAAAGATTGGAAATGCTGAAAGCTGCATTTTTAATTATCAAAGAAAATCCATTATTAGGTATTGGGCTTAATAGATTTCATGATGAGAAAGCTAAATTAATTAATTCTGGTATAGTCAGTAAACAAGTTGCTAAATATAATCACCCGCATAATGAATTTATTTCATCAATTTTAGAAAAAGGATTCTTGGGATTGTTTGCTTTAGTATTTGTATTAGTTATCCCTTTGGTCCATTCTTATAGGAGTATTAGAAAAGGCGGAAGGGGAAAAGACATATTCATCTTAATCTTAATTATAAGTTCCTTTTATTTTTTCTACTCTATCACTAATGGCGTGTTTGACCATCAAAATACCACATTATTCTTCGCGGCATCAATCTCGATATTAATGGGCCTTACTAGGTTAAATGTAAATAAAAAATGAATATTCTCGTAACTGGCGGAAGCGGCTTTATCGGATCAAATCTTATAAGATATCTTATAGATAATTCTAAATACAATGTGGCGAATATAGATAATTTATCTTATGCTGGGAATTTAAATAACCTAGATTACCTAGAAAACAATCGGAGGTATAAATTTTTCAATGTTAATATCATAGAAAAAGAGCAAATAAATGAAATAGTAGATACTTTTGAACCAAATATAGTAATCCATCTGGCTGCGGAATCTCATGTAGATAGGTCTATAGACAATCCAGAAGAGTTCATAAAGACTAATATTTTTGGAACATTTACATTGCTCGAAGTTTGTAGAAAATTTTGGCAAAGAACGAATTATGATAAGAATTTTAGGTTTATCCACATATCTACTGATGAGGTATTTGGCGATCTATCGTTTGAAGATCTGCCTTTCTCGGAGGAAAATCCTTACAATCCAAGTTCACCTTATTCCGCATCTAAGGCTAGTTCTGATCATTTAGCTCGTGCATGGTATCGAACTTTCGGTTTTCCAGTCATAGTTACTAATTGTTCGAATAATTATGGACCATATCAATTCCCAGAAAAGCTAATTCCCATAACTATTCTAAGAGCTTTAAATGAAGAGCCAATTCAGGTTTATGGCGATGGCGGTCAGATAAGAGATTGGCTGCATGTAGACGATCATGTAAATGCAATATTTTCAATAATACACAATGGAAAGATTGGCGAATCCTACAACATAGGAGCTAATGAGGAAAAAAGAAATATAGAAATAGTCGAAATAATCTGCAGTACTCTTGATAAGTTAGCACCAAGAAAAAAAGTAAAAATTAAAAAATATAGTGAGTTAATTACTTTTGTTGAAGATAGGGCTGGTCATGATTTAAGATATGCCATTAATTCAAAAAAACTTTGTCAAGAACTTAACTGGGAACCAAAGCATAAATTTGCAGAATCACTTGAGAAAACAATAGTTTGGTATCTCAATAATCTTAATTGGTGCGATAAATCCCTAGAGAAATCTGGGTATAAAAATGAGAGGCTAGGTCTAGTGAAATGAAAGGAATTATTCTAGCAGGCGGAAGTGGAACTAGACTTTACCCTCTAACATTAGTTACATCGAAACAGCTTTTACCTGTTTATGATAAGCCAATGATCTACTATCCGCTTTCTACTTTGATGTTGGCTGGAATTAAAGATATTCTAATAATATCCACTCCCACTGATATTAAAAACTTTCAAAATTTATTAGGTAATGGTAATTCCTTAGGAATTAACTTGACATACAAAATTCAACCATCTCCTGATGGTTTAGCACAATCGTTTATTATTGGCGAAGATTTTATTGGAAAAGATGATGTATGCTTAATTCTTGGAGACAACATTTTTTATGGACATCGGTTACCAGAAATTCTTAAGTTTGCAAAAGAGAAACAATCAGAAAATTCTGCTGTTGTTTTTGCTTATCATGTTAATAAGCCTGAGCAATATGGCGTAGTTGAATTTGATAGGAAAAAAAATGTTATAAATATTGAGGAAAAACCAAAAATTCCAAAAAGTAACTTCGCAGTAACAGGGCTTTACTTTTATCCTAATGATGTAATCCATAAAGCTAAATTGGTAAAACCTTCTAATCGAGGTGAGTTAGAAATAACTTCACTTAATAAAATTTATTTAAAAGAACAAAGATTAAAAGTTGAAACTATGGGTAGAGGCTTCGCATGGTTGGATACTGGGACTCATGAGAGTCTTTTGGAGGCTTCAAATTTTATTGAAACTATTGAGAAGCGACAAGGTCTAAAAATTGCAGCTATAGAGGAGATTGCTTTTGAAATGGGTTACATTTCAAAAAATCAGCTTTTGACTCTTGCAGAGACTCTAAAGAATAATCAATATGGGAAATATTTAATTTCAAGGGCAAAAAAAAGTTGAAATTTTTAGAAGTTGAAAACACAGATTTATTTCTTATATCGCCAGATATTTTTGAAGATAATAGAGGTTATTTTTTTGAATCATTTAATTGTTCTAAATACGAAAAACAACTTAAACAGAAAATAAATTTTGTCCAAGACAATGAGTCTAAGTCAACCATTGGGGTTCTCAGAGGATTGCATTACCAGATAGAGCCATTTAGTCAGAGCAAACTCTTAAGAGTTATAGAAGGTGAGATAATCGATGTCGTTGTCGATGTGAGAAAAAATAGCCCTAACTTTGGCAAACATTGGAAATTTAATCTTAGTTCAGAAAATAAAAGACAGCTCTTTATTCCCAAGGGATATGCTCATGGCTTTCTAACTTTATCTATGAATGCAATTATTTCTTATAAAGTTGATCAGTATTACTCGCCTTCTCACGAAAGAACAATTATCTGGAATGATAAGTTTTTAAATATTGACTGGGGTTTAGATCAATCAAGAGTTAAAGTTTCCAACAAGGATAATAGCGGTGTTACCTTTTTAGATACTTTATATTTATGACTTATTGATGGATACTTGTGATTTAAAAAGGAGATATAAAAATTGCAGATTTAGATCTATGAAGATTGTTCCTGTGAAAGGATCATTGTCAGCAGTCTTAATCTAACTATATTTATCATAAAGTTTTAGATGCTCTAAAATGAGGTTTTTACAGTTGAACTTTTTTGCATGTTTTTTTAGATTTTCTGAGTTTAGATAAATCTTTGAATCAATTAACTTAGTTAATATTTCTTGCAGTGATAAAGGATTATTTTTTTCGAAGAAAAAACCAGTTTCTTTATCTTCAAATAAATCTTTATTGTCTTCTAGGTTGCTTGCAATGACAGTTTTTCCAGCAGCCAGAGCCTCTTTAATTACCCCGTTTGAGCCTTCTCCATCAATTGAGGGGGAAACCACATAATCAGCTGAAATATAAAAATCCTCAACATTCATCTTTGAGCCATGAAAAATTACTTTTTCATTTATTTTTTTTGCTAAAACAAATTTTCTCAATTCATTCTTCAAAACTCCATCGCCTACTATATGCAGACCAACATTATGATCTGAAGAAACTCTTGAGAAAGCTTCAAGAAGAGTGTGAACCCCTTTTTGATTTGTAAGGGCGCCAACAAAAAGAATATTTTTTTCAAATTGATCAAAAACATAAACTTTTTTATTTTTTTTGGCGAATCTACTTGAATCAATACAACTTTGAATTGTGTGTATATTTTGGAAAAAATTTGAGAGATATTTATTGATATTGCCACTAACAGCTATGTGCACATCTATCTTGTTATATTTCATAAATCTAGATAGGAAATTGATTGGATAGGATACGCGTCTAGTATGAAACAAAGTTGCATTAGTTTGATGTTTTAAGGTTCTCATTAATCCAACTGAGTGACTATCATGACAGTGAATAATATTAGGCTTAAGTCGTTCTATCTTTTCCAAAATTAATTTTATGCTCAGTACAGAGAACTCACCATCGAATTTAAAACCCGTCAAGTTGCTTATATTTTTTTCAGATTGTTTTTTAAAGAGCTCTCCTTCTAAATTACAAGTTAAGTGAGATTTAATATTCTTTTTTATAAGCCCCTCATGAAGAGTTAAAACCTGTCTTTGACCTCCTCGCCAATGTAGGCCGGTATCAATATGAAGTACATTTATTTTTTTTGAAGAAGCCATAACTTAATATATTTAATAAAACTGGAGAAGGAAGAAATATAAGCAAGTATTAAGCCTTCTTTTCCATCGAGAAATCCAAGTTTAATTAGATACATTTTAAAAAATTTAACAAAGGAAGCGAAAAAAGGATATAAGAAGAAAATTTTCTTTTTGTTGCCTTTTTTTTGTTCTGCTCCTAAATTAGAGTACAGGATTATTTTTTCTAGATGAGAATCTACATTGGGGAATGAGAAGTGATAAATTGGAGCCCGGATTTTTTTTACTGGACAATTTGATTGAACACTTTCATGAAGAATTTTATTATCGAAGCCAGCAAGACTTTTTTTAAAAAATCTCAGTGGAAAATCATTATTCCATCCAGAGAAATTAATTTTTTTACCTAAATAGAAGGTTTCTCTTTTTATGCGATATGATTCATTTAAGTTCAATTTAGCAATACTAATTAACTCGTACATTAATTCATCAGATACAACTTCATCCGCATCAATGCTAAGAACCCATTCATTTTTTGAGTTTTTGACCCCTAATTGTTTTGTCATTCCAAAACCTAACCAATTAGTATGAATTATTTTACAATTATATTTTTTACAAATATCCAGTGTTTTATCTGTTGAACCAGAATCAACAATTACAATTTCATCAGCCCAATGTAAAGACTTTAAGCATCTTTCTATGTTTTTTTCTTCATTCTTAGTAATAATTGAAACGCTTATCATTTTTTTAAGAGATTAAAATAAAATAAATTAATTTTTTGAAATACTAAAGAATTCATTGTATATGGTAATGGTTTTTTCAGCCGTTAAATCCCAACTAAGATATTTCGAGAATTGATAGCCATTTCTAGATAAATCAGCAGACAATCGCCAGTTTTGTTTAAGTCTTTTAATATTGTCAGCAATCTCAATATAATTCGAAGAGTCCTTTAGAAGAATAGCCTCCCTTGATGATAATATTTCACTTATTCCACATAAATTTTTGTCACTAACTATTACGGGAATTTTTTTGGACATGGCTTCCAGAACAGCCATGCCAAAAGTATCACCAAGAGTAGGATGAATAAGTACATTAGCGGCAGAATAAAAATCTTCCATGTTTTTAACTTCGCCCAAGAAAAAAATTTTCTTATTTACTTTATTTTTTTCAGAAAGCACTTCATTTGGATTTCCTTTACCGGCGACAAGACAAAATATTTTTTTATCATTTAAGTATTCCATGGCGCGAATAATCTGCGGAAGTCCCTTTCTTAAAAAACCATTACCAACAAAAATAATTACGAAATCGTCATTATTAATTTTGAATTCTTCTCTAAAGTAATGTTTATTTGTTTGATTTTTTTTTGTTTCATGGATACCAGGATAAACAACAGTAGGGTCTTGAGAATCTGGAAAATTGAAAGTAATATTTTTAGATAAAAGCTTTGATACAGATATTATTTTTTTTGAGTTAGACTTATTGAAAACAATACTTTCTAAAAATAAATAAATAAGTTTTCTTGGACTAATCAAAAGACCAAAGTATAGTAAAAATTTTTTAAAACCTGAAGCTTTCTTTAAATGAGTTTTAAAACATGGAACATGAACAGTGTAAATGTCTGCAAAGGGAATAATGTCATGCGAGTGAACTATATCAAATTTTTCTTTAATAGAAATCTTTCTAACTTGAAAAG
>Ga0181572_10004037_pt1 | contig 10207 bp, 7 predicted proteins | sample 101ome_26_FD_133004 | JGI IMG/M metagenome (GOLD analysis project Ga0181572, IMG submission 133004) | Coastal salt marsh microbial communities from the Groves Creek Marsh, Skidaway Island, Georgia - 101408AT metaG (megahit assembly) | ecosystem: Environmental > Aquatic > Marine > Intertidal zone... | reverse complement strand
CTCGCGATTCACTTGCGAGAGCCTCGACCACGGTTTCCGCCGCAATCATTCCGCTCTTCATTGCGGTGTGGTTGCCTTTAATTTTGACCGAGTTAAGCGTTCCTGCGTCGCAACCAATCAATAAACCACCTGGGAAGTGCATCTTTGGTAGAGAGTTTATGCCACCTTTTGCTATCGCTCGAGCGCCATAGGCGATCCGTGTGCCGCCCTTTAAATATTTCAGTGTCTCTGGGTGGTGTTTCCAGCGTTGGAATTCCTCAAAAGGGCTGACATGCGGGTTGCTGTAGCTTAAATCGGTTATCAGGCCAATGTAGACTTGATTGTTTTCCGCGTGATACAAGAAAGCGCCACCACTGGAATTACTCTCCGATAATGGCCATCCGATACCGTGAACGACCAATCCTTCTTGATGTTGGTCAGCTGGTATCTCCCAAATTTCTTTTATTCCAATACCGTAATGCTGTGGATCTTTGTCCGAATTGAGGCTGAATTTCTCGATTAATTGCTTGCCTAAGTGGCCGCGGCAACCCTCTGCGAACAGGGTGTATTTAGCGTGCAATTCCATGCTGGGCACATAGCTGTCTTTCTGCTCTCCCGCAGCCGAAACGCCCATTTCGCCAGTAGCAATACCTTTAACTGAGCCATCTTCGTGATAAAGGATCTCCGCTGCGCTGAATCCAGCATAAACCTCAACGCCCAGTCCTTCCGCTTGTTCTGCTAACCAGCGGCAGACGTTGCCCATCGAGGTAATGTAGTTGCCATCGTTGTGGGTTGGCTTCGGTATTGCAAAGCCGGGTAACTTAATCGCGGACTCGGATCCCGTGTAGAAAAAGAATGTGTCTTCTGTGACTTTGCTCCCCATTGGGGCCCCGAGCTCTGCCCAATTGGGAAAAAGTTCGTTCATGGCACGCGGCTCTAGTACCGCGCCAGACAAAATATGTGCTCCGACTTCTGAGCCTTTTTCAACGACGCAAACCGTTATCTCCTGCTCTTTTTCTTGGGCCAGTTGCATGATACGACATGCGGCACTCAGACCACTCGGTCCAGCGCCTACAATGACCACATCAAATTCCATTGATTCGCGTTCCATACGTTTTCCTCTTTGGCTCTGGTCTGTGATTCTGTGCACAGATGCATTAAAATACCGAATGTTCGATTATATCGACTTAAGGTTGGAAAAGCACCGATCTCTCTATTGCATTTAGCGCAACATAAGAGCCGATTGGTTGACCTTTACCAGGCGAAGGGGCATTCTTACGGCCCTTAATGCGGGCCAACAGATCCAGCGTTGGCGTTTTAATGAATCTAACAGATACTGGAGAATCCATGAAGGTTCTTGTCGCTGTAAAACGCGTTGTTGATTACAACGTAAAAGTTCGCGCCAAAGCAGACGGTTCAGACGTCGATCTGAACAACGTCAAGATGGCGATCAAACCCTTTTGCGAAATTGCGATTGAAGAAGCCGTGCGCCTCAAAGAAGCGGGCGTCGCAACGGAAGTCGTTGCAGTCTCGGTTGGCCCTAAAGCGTGCCAAGAACAACTGCGAACTGCTTTGGCATTGGGCGCAGATCGTGCCATTCAAGTTGAAGTTGAAGGTTCTGTAGAGCCTTTAGTCGTTGCTAAGCTATTGAAAGGCGTGGTCGAGAAAGAGGCGCCGCAGCTTGTCATTCTAGGCAAACAGTCTATCGATGGCGATAACAACCAAACTGGTCAAATGCTGGGCGCCCTGACCAATATGGCGCAAGGCACATTCGCATCCGAAGTCAAGGTTGACGGTGATAGCGTGAGCGTGACGCGTGAAATCGATGGCGGTTTGCAAACCGTTAACTTAAAGCTACCAGCGATCGTCACTACCGACTTGCGTTTGAATGAACCTCGTTATGCATCGCTGCCCAACATCATGAAGGCCAAGAAAAAGCCCTTGGATGTGTTAACAGCAGACGATCTCGGTGTCACGATCAGTTCACATGTGACTCAATTGCGAGTCGAGCCGCCAGCAGAACGTCAAGCGGGCATCAAGGTCGGGGACGTAGCGCAATTAGTCGATAAACTGAAAAACGAAGCGAAGGTGATAGCATGAGCACTCTAGTTTTAGCCGAACACGATAACGTTTCACTGAAAGCGGCCACACTGTCTGCTGTAACTGCTGCGAGCCAAATGGGTGGTGATGTCCATGTGCTGGTGGCTGGCGCGAACTGCTCCGCTGCCGCAGAAGCCGCCGCCGCCGTAGCAGGCGTTAGCAAGGTCTTGGTTGCAGACAACGCCGCATATGAGCACCAGCTCGCAGAGAACGTGAGCCTGCTGGTTGCGGAGTTGGCGGCTGATTATGACAACGTCGTCGCTGCCGCTACCAGTGCCGCGAAAAATACACTTCCACGCGTTGCAGCGCTGCTGGATGTTGCGCAAATTTCCGAAATCATGTCAGTCGAATCAGCTGATACCTTCAAGCGACCTATTTACGCCGGTAACGTTATTGCGACCGTGCAGTCGTCTGACGCTAAAAAGGTGATCACCGTCCGCGCTACGTCGTTTGATGCAGCGGCAGCTGAGGGCGGCAGTGCGGCCATTGAATCCGTCGTTAGCGTTCACGATGCAGGGATATCTACCTTTGTGGGTGAAGAAGTTGCGGTCTCTGATCGACCGGAGCTCACGGCGGCATCGGTCGTTATATCGGGCGGTCGAGGTATGCAAAATGGCGAAAACTTCAAGCTGCTCGATGGTATCGCGGACAAATTGAACGCCGCGATCGGAGCATCGCGCGCAGCGGTAGACGCGGGTTTCGTACCCAATGATATGCAGGTTGGTCAGACAGGCAAGATTGTTGCTCCAGAGCTCTACATTGCGGTGGGGATCTCAGGTGCTATTCAGCATTTGGCTGGTATGAAAGACTCGAAAGTGATCGTTGCGATCAATAAAGACGAAGACGCGCCGATTTTCCAGGTTGCTGATTACGGTCTGGTAGCTGATTTGTTCAACGCTTTACCGGAGTTAGAAGCTGCGATTTAAACTACGCTGACGAAGAAAACCCAGCCATTGGCTGGGTTTTTTTTGGCTCCTACTTCGAGCGTGTTAGCATCGATAGTTGCCTTTTATTTTGCCGGCTGCTCGGTGCTGCTCAGGGAGGCCAAACGTAATTTACGCCCAAGATCTCTGTGTCTGTATAGGTTTGGCACTAATCTGAGGTGATGCAGTAGAGATGGTCCATCTAATCCCGCCGTAAATCGTCTCGTATCGCAATTGGCGTGGGGAAGTTCATGATCACAATGTAGGAAGAGGCGAGTAGGGTGATTATCGTCACTGCCTGAATCAAGACTGCGCCTTCGGCCGAGAGCAAGCCTTTCGTCACAGCGACGTAGGCTATTAATAGCGAAAACTCACTTGCCTGCCCCAATCGAAATCCCATATTCCATGCCAGCTCTTTTCGTTCGCTCACGCCACCGAGTAAAGCCCTGTACACCAGTGGTTTAAATATGAGTATACCCAAGCTGAGCGCCCCGACCGCTAAGGCAACGGAGGGTAGGGCCGAGAGCTCGACTCTTGCACCCACTGAAAAGAAGAACAGCACAAGAAAGAAGTCGCGCAGCGGCTTAAGACTGATGGCGATGTATTGCGATATCGGGCTTGTCGCTATGGTCACGCCCGCTATGAAGGCGCCAATCTCGGCACTTAAGCCGATGGTTGCCGAGAGCTCAGCAATCCCAAGGCACCACCCGATGGCGACCAAAAATAAATATTCTTGGAATCGGTCAAAACGGGCTAGAACCGGCAACAGAAGGTGCTTCACTGCCAAATAGCAACCCGTTATTAGGAGTGGCAGTCCGATCGCCGGCCGGATAATTTGCTCGACTAAATTAGAGGAGTGTGCGTCTCCCAACGCGTTGAGCGCAATTAATGCAATAATGGCCAGAATATCCTGCAACAGGAGAAGACCAATCATCATTTCACCAATATGACGATGATGCAGTACGGTGGTTGGCAACAGTTTGATGCCGATGATAGTCGACGAAAACATCATCGCAACGCCAATAACAGAGGCTTCCGGTAAATCGAAACCAAGGACCCACACGATCAGTGCGCTGCTGCTAAAAAAGGCGAGCGAGCTCAGTAGAGCTACTGGGGTACTCTTTTTGAGTGTGCTGACAAGGGCGGCGGGTTGCATGTCCAAGCCCAATAGAAAGAGCAAGAATATGATGCCAATATGGGCGATATCGGCTAGCAGGTTTAGATCCGTAACCCAGCCAAGGCCAGATGGTCCGAATAAACCACCGAGCACGATATAGGCAATGATAAGAGGTTGACGTGTGTATAGCGCTAAGGTTGCAAGCGCAGCAGCGCCGCTAAAAATTAAAAAAAACGAAAAAGTGACGCTGTGGGCATCCATACTGCGGCCATCAAACTCCCAAGGCGACAGTGTATCGAGTTTGCCTACATTACTCCAGTCGTGCTCCTGCGTCGAAACAGAGGTAGCGGTTGTAAGGCGTCTCCCTGATACACTTCTTGAGTTGCGTTGAGCTTGCCGCGGGCGATTTCCGCGAGAGTTTCACTATTAAATTCAAAAGTGTCGAATCCGCATCGAGCTAGGTAGTCTATCTGATCAACAATAAAATTACCGGCCGCCACGAGGGTACCAGAGTACCCTCGCTCCCGCAGTTCGCGCGCTGTAGAAAAGCCGCGACCGTCGGTAAAAACGGGAAATTCAACGACAATATGGCTCAGAGTATTGAGGTGGTCGAAGAGGGGGCTGAAGTCATCCCCAGCGGCTACAAGCACTTTACCTGATTTGGTCTCTGAGCTCGCTTGCCACTGGGTTACTGGACAGCATTGCTCACGCAAGGTCGAGTTCTCTTGTTCGCCAATGATATTAAGCTGGTATCGAGACTGTATTTGTAAGGAAGTATTAGTGAGCGTCTGCATATACGGCCTCTTTGAATGCGTCTATCCCAATTCGATCATAGGTATTTATAAAGGTCTCATCGTGAGTCCGATGGTCGATGTAGGTTTTGAGAATGATTTCGATAATTTCAGGAATTCGTTCCTGTTCAAATGACGGCCCCAAGATCTTGCCCACTGCTGCGTCTCGGCCTTGACGACCACCGAGACACACTTGAAAGAACTCACGTCCCTTTTTGTCGACACCAAGTATGCCGATGTGCCCTATATGATGATGACCACAGGCATTCATGCACCCACTGATGTTAAGTTCTACCGGACCGAGGTCGTACAAAAAGTCCAGAGATTCAAAGCGTGATTGAATTGCCTGCGCGACGGGAATGGACTTGGCGTTTGCAAGTGAACAGAAATCCCCACCCGGACAGCAAATCATATCGTTCAGCGTATTTATAACGGGTTGCGCTAGTTGCTCAGTTTGCAATGCTTGCCAGACCTCGTACAGGCTCGCAACATGGATATCCGGCAGGACCATATTTTGTTGGTGTGTGGTTCGGATAACATGGTAGCCATATTGCTCTGCTAGAGTGGCGACAAGCTCCATCTGATCGGCGGTAATATCACCGGGTGCCAGGCCATGCGATTTAAGCGGGATAGTGACTATCCGATGTCCCTCTTGCTTGTGATCGCGTGTGTTGCGCTCTATCCAGCGGGCGAAAAGCGGATCACTACTAAGACGGTCATGATAGGCTTTGACTTCATTTTCGTTCGGTACGCGATAGTCTGGTAGCACAAAATGTGCGGATACACGGGCGATTTCCTCAGCGGAAATTGTGCTGGGATTGTCTTTCAGTAAGACCCAGGTGCGGTCGACACGCTCAGCAAACTCCGCAAGCCCCATGGCTTTAACCAGAATTTTAATGCGGGCCTTGTACTTGTTGTCGCGCCGCCCGAATTGGTTATATACCCGAATAAGGGCTTCAAGGTAGGTGATTAGGTGCTCAACGGCCAGATTTGCTTTGACCAGATTCCCAATTATGGGCGTGCGTCCAAGCCCACCGCCAACGTAGACGTCAGCTACGAGTCCCTCAGAGCCAGAGCCTATCTTTAGATCGATTCCTACGTCATGCGCCAATATCGCCGCGCGATCCTCTGGGTTCGCGGTAATTGCAATTTTGAACTTCCGGGGTAGAAACGCGAATTCGGGATGGAGTGTGCTCCACTGGCGTAAGATTTCGCAGATAGGCCGCGGGTCGATACGTTCGCCTAGAGCAACACCGGCAAGCTCATCGGTTGTGATATTTCGGATGCAGTTGCCACTCGTTTGAATTGCGTGCATCTGTACTTGAGCGAGCTCCTCGAGAATGTCGGGGACTTGGGCTAATTCGGGCCAGTTAAACTGAACGTTTTGACGCGTGCTGACATGAGCATAGCTTCTGTCGTAGCGTCGGCTGATGTGAGCGAGTTTTCGCAGTTGTCGAGAACTCAGCGTTCCGTATGGAACAGCGACTCTCAACATCGGGGCGTGTCGCTGAATGTATAGACCATTTTGCAGTCGTAGGGGCTGGTAGGCCTCAGGTGCAAGCTCACCCTTCAGAAAACGCTGAGTTTGGTCGCGAAATTGGGTTACCCGTTGATCGACAATGGCTTGGTCGATATGGTCATACTGGTACATGTAAAGTGTCCATCGCTTCTTTGAGCGCGGACTCTATCAAACAATGGAGGGAGGGAATTAGTTTAGTTTCTTCTATGCTTAGAACCAAAGTGCCGTCTGGTGATCTGAACGGTTTATGCCTATAATTGCGCCGCTTGATAACCTATTGTTTGAGGTGGACTATGTCTGATGTTGAAAGAGAAGAAGATGGTAAAGCGGACGCGATTGCCGCTGTTGCGATTGTGAGTTTGGTGGTATTTGCTCTGTATATCTGGCTTTCGGGTATGCCGAGCTGAGCTCAGAGTAAGCTGGCTAACCTGCGTTAGCCAGCACCAACTTAACGACGCCGTAAACGCTGCCAATAAAAATAATGGTAAAAATGAGTCCAGCGACAAAAAACACCTTCGCATTGCCTTGCTTAAAGTCGCGCTCGCGATTGGCACTACTTTGAACGCCGAGGCCAGCAGCAAACACGCTCTTGATAATCGGCCATAGCCCCATTGTTTTTGATTGCTCATCAGTTTGGCTGGATGAGTTCTGTTCTGTGCTCATTGCTACTTCCTCCTAATACGCGAGATTGGGCCGAAGCCACTGCTCAATTGTCTCAATGCTCGCATCTCTCCGCAACGCCAGATTTTCGATCTGATCGCGTTCAAGCTTACCCACATTAAAATATTTGCTGTCTCGATGCGAGAAATAAAGACCGCTGACCGCTGCTGTAGGCAGCATGGCGTAGCTTTCGGTTAGGGTCACGCCACACTGTGAACTCGCATCCAAGAGTTCGAACAACTTTGCCTTTTCGGAATGGTCAGGGCAGGCAGGGTAGCCTGCGGCTGGTCGAATGCCAGTGTAACGTTCTCTAATGAGATCGTCCGTGGTAAGGTCTTCTTCTTTTGCGTATCCCCAGAGTTCGGTGCGCACTTTTCTGTGCATATACTCTGCCAGAGCTTCTGCCAATCGGTCAGCGAGTGCTTTAACCATGATACTGTTGTAATCGTCGCCCTCAGACTCGTACTGTGCGGCAATCGACTCGATGTTGTCGCCTGTTGAAACGCAAAAGCCCCCCACGTAGTCCGGCTGTACGTGTTCGATAGGGGCCACAAAATCCGCTAGCGAGTACGTCGGGCGCCCCTCACCGGGATCCGCTTGTTGTCTCACTTGATTCAATCTTAGGCGTTCTTCTTGCCGAGTTTCGTCATGGTAAACGACGATGTCGTCGGCCTGACTCGACGCGGGCCAAAAACCGATCACAGCGCGCGCCTTTGTCCATTGTTCATCGACCATACGTTTGAGCATGGTGGTCGCGTCATGGAAGAGCGCTTGCGCCTGCTCACCCACGACGTGGTCTGTCAGGATGGCGGGAAATTTGCCTGCCAACTCCCACGTTAAGAAAAATGGCGTCCAATCGATAATGTCGACGAGCTCGCTCAGAGGGATCTCAAAAACTCGTGTTCCGGTGAAAGTCGGTTTCAGCGGCGTGAAGTCGTCCCAGATGGGCTTGAATCGTCGTGCTAACGCCGTTTTATAAGGAAGCGGTGCACGCAGCGGCTTTCGGTTGCCAACTCGGGTCCGCACAGTTTCATATTCGGCATCCAAGGCTTTCGCGAAGCTGGCCTTTTGTTCGCCAAGAAGCGATGTAGCAACACTCACGCTGCGAGAGGCATCCGGCACATAAACGACGCAGTCTTCGTGGTACTTCGGTGCAATCTTGACCGCCGTATGCGCTTTTGATGTGGTCGCACCGCCTATCATGAGCGGAATTGTGAAGCCCTGTCGCTGCATCTCGGACGCAACGTGAACCATCTCATCAAGGGAAGGCGTGATCAAGCCGCTCAACCCAATAATGTCAACCGAGTGTTCCTTCGCTGCTTGCAGGATCGTTTCGCAGTGCACCATCACACCCAGATCTATGACTTCGAAATTATTGCACTGGAGCACGACACCAACGATATTTTTACCGATATCGTGGACGTCGCCTTTAACGGTCGCCATTAATATTTTTCCGTTAGACCCTGCTCCCTCGGTCTTTTCAGCTTCGATAAATGGCTGCAGATAGGCAACAGCTTGCTTCATCACGCGGGCGCTCTTTACTACCTGCGGCAAAAACATCTTGCCTTCACCAAAGAGATCGCCGACGACATTCATGCCGTCCATCAATGGGCCTTCGATGACCTGAATGGGTCGCTTGAAAGACTGGCGAGCTTCTTCAGCATCTTCTACCACGAAGGTGTTAATTCCTTTGACTAGGGCGTGTTCTAATCGTTTGGCAACGGGCCACTCTCGCCAGGCGAGATCCTCCTCTCGCTTCGTCGAAGTGCCGTCACCACGGAAGCTCTCAGCGACCTCAAGCAAGCGCTCAGTCGCATCTGGGCGACGATTTAGGATGACATCTTCGACCGATTCGCGAAGTGCCTTAGGCAGTTCGTCGTATACGGCGAGTTGAGCCGCATTGACGATTCCCATATCGAGACCTGCGCGAATCGCGTGGTAGAGAAAGACGGAATGGATTGCCTCTCTGACGGGATTGTTGCCACGGAACGAGAAAGAGACGTTGCTGACTCCGCCAGAAACCAAGGCACCCGGTAAGTTCTCTTTTATCCAGCGAGTGGCATTGATAAAATCGACAGCATAGTTGTTGTGCTCTTCGATACCCGTAGCCACGGCAAAAATATTTGGATCAAAAATAATGTCGTAGGGATTGAAGTCGAGCTTGTCGACCAGCAGTCGGTACGAGCGTTCACAAATCTGGGTCTTGCGCTCAAATGTGTCGGCTTGGCCCTGTTCGTCGAAGGCCATGATGACAACGGCGGCGCCAAACCTCTGGCAGATTCGAGCGCGTTCAAGAAATTCTTGTTCACCCTCTTTGAGACTGATGGAATTAACGATGCATTTACCCTGAACGCATTTCAATCCAGACTCGATAGCATTCCAGCGCGAGGAATCGAGCATAAAGGGCACTTTACTGATGTCAGGCTCTGAAGCTGCGAGATTCAGGAAAGTCACCATGGCACGCTCGGCATCTAACATCCCTTCGTCCATGTTGATATCAATGATCTGTGCGCCATCTTCGACTTGTGTTCGAGCAACGCTGAGTGCTTCGTCGTAGTTTTCATTAATAATCAGACGTTTAAATGCGGCTGAGCCGGTCACATTGCAGCGCTCGCCGACATTTACGAACAGCGTGTCAGTGGTTATGTTGTAGGCTTCCAATCCACTTAGATAGCACCCCGGTTTTGCTTCAGGCAAGGCGCGTGGCGTACCGTTTTCAATTGCGCTTGCGATGGCTTTTATATGCTCAGGTGTGGTGCCGCAGCAGCCCCCGGCCAAGTTCAAAAACCCGCGCTTGGCGAAGTCAGATAGATCCTCGAACATGTCACTCGGCGTTTCGTCGTACTCGCCAAAGGCATTCGGTAAACCGGCGTTAAAATGACCGCTGAAGTAGCAGGTCGACGCCTTTGATAGCGCTTCCACATATGGGCGAATTTCTTTAAATCGTCGCCCACAGTTCGTACCGATGATCAAAGGCTTGGCGTGGGCGACTGAATTCCAAAAGGCTTCGGCCGTTTGTCCCGACAGAATTCGCCCACTGGTGTCGGGGAAGGTAACCGAAAGCATTATAGGGCGGTGGATGCCCGTATCGAGGAACGCTTCTTCGATTGCGTAGATT
>Ga0181572_10004030_pt1 | contig 10215 bp, 8 predicted proteins | sample 101ome_26_FD_133004 | JGI IMG/M metagenome (GOLD analysis project Ga0181572, IMG submission 133004) | Coastal salt marsh microbial communities from the Groves Creek Marsh, Skidaway Island, Georgia - 101408AT metaG (megahit assembly) | ecosystem: Environmental > Aquatic > Marine > Intertidal zone... | reverse complement strand
ATTGACGGCGGTAATGCCAAGTGGACAGATACGATTCGTAGAGAAAATGCTCTAAAAGTTAAAAACATTTGCTTTGTGGGTTCTGGGGTTAGTGGAGGGGAAGAAGGTGCCCGTTTTGGCCCATCCTTGATGGCTGGCGGGTCCACTTATGCATGGGAACAAATTAAGGATGCATGGATGGCCATTTCAGCAAAGGTCGATGCCACGACTGGTCAGCCCATTGAGGGCGGCTCTCCTGGAAAACCAATCACTGGAGGGACTCCATGTGCAGCATATATCGGAGAAAACGGAGCCGGACATTATGTCAAAATGGTTCACAACGGTATTGAGTATGGTGATATGCAAATGATCTGTGAAGCCTACCACTTGATGCGAGACCTTCTTAAGATGAGTCCAGATGAAATTGGGATCACTTTTTCTAAGTGGAATGAAGGTGAGTTGGATTCTTTTTTGATGCATATTTCCGCAGATGCACTGCAACAAAAAGACCCCAGTCAAAACGGATTCTTAGTGGACCATGTCTTAGACGCTGCAGGGCAAAAAGGAACAGGCAAGTGGACATCGGTGAACGCCTTGGACATGGGCACCCCTGCTCCAACCGTGGCAGAAGCAGTGTTCGCACGCTGCATGAGTGCAATCAAAGAAGAACGCACTAAAGCTAGTCAGATTTTAACTGGTCCAGACACAAATATTACCCCCGAATTCGATACAGATCATTTTTTGGAGGCCATCAGAGGAGCTTTATATTGTGCCAAAATATGCTCCTACGCTCAGGGTTTTCAATTAATGCAAGCAGCAGCAATTGAATATGATTGGTCGCTCAATTTTGGGGAGATCGCCCAAATTTGGCGAGGCGGTTGTATCATACGGGCTGCTTTCCTTCAGAAAATTACCGATGCTTACAACCAAAACAACTCATTAGCAAATTTGCTTCTTGATGATTACTTCAATGAATCGATCAATAAATATCAGTCCAACTGGAGAGAGGTGGTATCCGCCGGGGCATTAAATGGAATCCCAACGCCCACTTTTTCCTCGGCATTGTCGTATTTTGATTCTTATCGCAGTGAGCAACTCCCTCAAAACTTGCTTCAAATACAAAGAGATTATTTTGGCGCTCATACCTATGAGAGAACCGATCGTCCAAGAGGAAGTTTTTACCATCTTGATTGGTTAAACCCTGACCGGCCAGAAATTAATGTTTGAAGGTATTTTTTAAGTTTAAGTAAATTTTCTTCACTTCAGAATAATCAGATTCACGATCACTGGAAACCAGGACGAAATCAAAATCTTCTTCCCGCAAAATTTCCTTTTTGGCATTTGCTAACCGAATCTCAATCTGTTGATCCGATTCACTTCCTCTTTCTCGAATTCTTTTTCTCAACTCGTCGATTGATTTTGGCTTGATAAATATGGTTTTTACACGGTCTTTTAGGGATGGGTTTGCATCGCAGAACTGTTTTAAGCTAGCCGTTCCATTTACATCTATATTCAAAAGGATATCTTTTTCTTCATAATTATTGCTAAGAAGAGTGTCCTTAAGGATTCCGTATTTGTTTCCATGTATTTCCTCATATTCTAAAAAGCAGTTCTGGTGTAACTTCTCACTGAATTCCGCTTCCTTAAGAAAGTAATAATCAACTCCATTCTTTTCTGAAGTTCTTGGCATCCTTGTGGTCGCCGTAATAAGCCTGCACACACTTCCACCAAAATCAGAAATCAGACGATCACATAGGGTTGTTTTTCCTACAGCTGCTGGTCCTGAAATTACTAAAATTAAGCTCATTCAAAGTGCTTACGAGTAGGTAAATGATAAAATTGTAATGAATAAACCTAAGGTTGAAAGAGCACTCCCGAGTGTTCTAACCCGTAATGTTTCCTTATAAAGCCAACCAATGAAACCTCTCATCTTGTAGGGCCATGCACCGAAATAAAGAGCTGCTAAAATGATTAGGTAAATCACAGATACAAGAACCAATCGATTGGATGAAGCATGAAGGAATGCTGAGTCCAAGACCTCCCTAGACCAAAGGAGAAGAATCATAGCTAATCCGCGAACAGCAAGGAAATCAGGAACGAAATAAAAAGATAATAGCGCAGTAGCTAAAGCAATAGATCCGATCAATAATTTATATTCTCCAAAATCTGCCTCGCTTAAAAACGCCACATGTTTCCATAAAAACCAAATCGTGGCAATGCTTACAAAGGTAACACTCAACAACCTAGATCTAGGAAAATCAGCAACCAAAGAATGGAATTTCGACCTAGGGAACAAAAGAAGAAATCCTATTATTGAAAGAAACAATCCAGTGATTAAACTTGTATAAAAAAGGGACATAATTGCAGAGTAATTAAATCAGTTCTCCCTGTAGGCTTGTTGGAGTAACTGTTTGAATTTTTACATTCCTTACTTCTCCAATTTGGGACGGATTACCTAAAAAACTTACTTTTCGAAAACAAGATGTTCTCCCCATGAGTCGCCCTTCTCCTTTACGGGCATGTCCTTCAATTAAGACCTCCATGTGTTTCCCGATCAATTTTTGATTAGATGCAAAGGATTGGTCTTCAAGTAGTTGGAGGAGCTCTTGGTTTCTTCTTTCAAGTTCGTTCTTTTCAACCTTATGTTCAAAGTCCACTGAAGGGGTTCCTGAACGATCGCTGTATTTAAAGATAAAGCCCATCTCAAAGCCCGCTTCAATAAATGCATCCCTTGTAAGAGTAAAGTCTTCCTCGCTTTCACCGGGAAAGCCAACAATCACATCGGTGCTTAGACGCATGCCAGGAACTTTTTCGCGCAAGGCTTTAGCAATCGTTAGAAACTTTTCAATCCGGTATGGACGGTTCATTGCCTTGAGAATTCGGTTAGAACCACTTTGCATAGGGAGATGGGCATAGGAGCCCAGTTTAGGCAAATCCTCAAAGGCATTAATTAAGTCACTTCCAAAAGCTATCGGATGAGGGGAAGTAAAACGGATTCTTTTAATCCCATCAAGGTCATGAATTTTTTCCAAAAGTTGAACAAAAGGAGTTTTCCCTTTGAATCGAGGGAACTCGCCCCTCCCATAGGCATTCACTATTTGGCCAAGCAGAGTCACTTCCTTGATGCCATTATCTGCAAGTTCACTAATTTCATCGAGGATCTCATCCATTGGTCTATACCTCTCCAATCCTCTAGTTTTTGGTACAATGCAAAAGCTACATTTCATATTGCAACCTTGCATAATTGAAACAAAAGAACAGGGACCGCTCTTTTGGCTCACATGGTGTCGGATTTCGTTTTGAGATCCAAGTTCTTCGCCAAGATTAATTATTGGTTTGTTCGAACCTGTTTGATCTAAAATTTCGGAAATCCGATGAAATTTTTGAGTGCCCACCACAAGATCTAACCCAGGCAATTCTTTAAATAAAGAATCGCCCCTGTTTTGAGCCATACATCCAATAATTCCAACTGTTGGTTTGGTTCCTCTTGAACGATTGAGTAATCTAGAAGCTTTACCAATGGCCTTTTGTTCAGCCTTTTCCCTAACTGAACAGGTATTTAACAAAATCACATCTGCAGATTCTTCTTTGTCGGTAATTTCATGCCCATTTTCTATCAGTTTACAAACAACCGCCTCCGAATCTCGTTCGTTCATTTGGCACCCATATGTTTTTATAAAAACTCTGCTCATTCAAAAGCAAACAAACTATAAGATGGATTCTACCGGTCAATTGCTAACCCAATCATAAACTTCGGAAAGACAAGCAATGGTTGGTGTATTCCATTGCTTCAATCTCTCCATTTCAACATGGCCATTTGTGAAAAGGAGGGGCTTACAACCAATCAGCCTGGCAACTTCCCAATCGTGACAAGTATCTCCAACTAAAAGAGCCTCATCGCAATTTACATCCAGAAACGAAAGGTGTTCTAATGCTCTCTCATCTTTTCCACTAGCTTCAACATTATTTGCTCCATCAACAAAATGGATCTGTCCATCCAGACCGTAGTAGTTTATGAAATATTCGACATCTGATTGTTTTCCAGCAGTTAAAATTGAGTGGGAAACACCATAAGCTTGTAATCTTTCCAAAGTCTGAAATGCAAGTGGATGTAAGTTACATTCTTTAAAGCGGTTCCGATATTCAAAGATGTAATCTTCAGCCAAAGCCTGGTACTTAGGACCATAAGAAGGCAGCCCAAGCATTTGGTAAAACCGAGCAACTGGGAAAAAGAATTTTCTTCGGTACTCATCTATTGAAATTTTTTCAATCTGATGCTTCGCTAGTGCATTATTTAAAATATCAACACATATATGGACATCATCAACCAATGTTCCATTCCAATCCCAAATGATATGTTTCACCATTTTTTTTATAGGTGTGTATTGAAAACCATCGATTGCATTGATCAAGATGTTAAAGCAGGCATTGAAACAATCAGTTTCCTAGGAATAATTTTAAAAAGTAAAAAACCTCTAAAATTTATAGTAACAAACTTGGCATGGTATAGAAATCATGGCTAAATTTCTTGCATTCGACAAACTATCCAACAAATTGAATCAAATCTTTTAATTATCATGGCTAAAGCATCTGAAAAAACCCAAAAACAATCAACGTCCGACTTAGATCTAGCACTTCAAGGTATCAATAAAAAATTTGGGGAAGGTGCATTAATGAAGCTCGGAGATGCGACAAAGATGAATGTTTCTGTAATTTCTACGGGTTCATTGGCGGTTGATCTCTCCTTAGGCGTTGGGGGTTTACCAAGAGGCAGGATTGTCGAAATTTATGGACCTGAATCCTCGGGTAAAACTACCTTTTGTTTGAGCGTAATTGCTGAAGCACAAAGAAATGGGGGAAATGCTGTATTTGTGGATGTAGAACATGCCCTCGACCCTAGGTATGCTAAAATCGTAGGTGTCGATCTTGATAATTTAATGGTTTCTCAACCAGAAAGTGGTGAAGATGCTTTAAACATAACTGAGACTCTTATTAGGTCTGGAGCCATAGATGTAATAGTTCTTGATTCAGTTGCCGCTCTTGTATCGAGACAGGAATTAGACGGTCAAATGGGTGACACCACGGTTGGACTACAAGCAAGAATGATGAGCCAAGCAATGAGGCGACTCACTGCTGCCATCTCCAAGACCAATTGTGTATGCATATTTACCAACCAGATTAGAGAAAAGATTGGGGTAATGTTTGGTAGTCCTGAAACCACACCTGGTGGAAGAGCTCTTAAGTTCTTCTGTTCCGTTCGTATGGATATTAGAAGGATTGGCCAAATAAAAGAAGCCAACGGAAAAGTTACTGGTTCTCGTACCAGGCTTAAAATTGTTAAAAATAAAGTAGCACCTCCATTCACAGCTTGTGAATTTGATATTATGTACAATGAAGGAATATCAAAAACTGGCTCAGTTATTGATCTTGGAATCGATCATAATATTTTAACCAAAAAAGGAGCCTGGATATCATTCGAAGGAGAGTTAGTTGGTCAGGGAAGAGAAGCGGCTAAACAAACCCTTGCAGAAAACCCAGAAATATTGAAAAAAATTACATCAGCCATAATGGATAAAGTGCAAGTGACTGTGGGGTCAGTTTTGGCTAAAGGTGAATCAGAAGAAAATTAAGTTTGTTCCTTAAAGTCCCCCACCCTGTTGTGATGGACACAATCTTTGCTCCTGCAACTCCCTCCGGGGAATCTGCCTTAGGTATAATTCGTATAAGTGGTGCACGCTCCCTCCAAATACTCATGGAAGCGTGTAAAATTTCTGATGTAGAACCGAGAAAAGCTAAATTAACTGATTATTACAGTGTAAATGCAGAGCACATCGATCAGATTCTGGTGACATACTTTGAGCAAAACAGGTCTTATACGGGTGAACATTCATTAGAAATATCATGTCATGGTAACCCTTTAATAATCAATTTATTATGTGATGATTTATTGGATCGCGGATGTCGCTTTGCAAGGCCTGGTGAGTTTACTCAATTAGCATTCCTCAATGGGAAAATCGATTTGTCTCAAGCAGAGTCAGTTGCACAAATTATATCCTCCAAGAGTAAGCAGGCAATGCATGCAGCTCAGAGGAATCTGAGGGGTGATTTATCGAAATTGTTTACCGGTATTCAGGATCAAATCCTAAGTATTCAAGCTATCATTGAAGCCTATATTGATTTCCCTGAAGATGACATAGGATCACCAGATCATGATGTACTTACACAGAAAATTGAACCCATAATCAAAAAAACAAAACATTTGTGCGAACAAGGTGAAAAACTGCAAATTTTTGAAAAGAATATACGGATAGTTTTAATTGGACCACCGAATGCAGGTAAAAGTAGCCTATTTAATAAAATTATTGGAACCGATCGTGCACTTGTTCATGAAAAAGCAGGGACGACACGTGATTATATTGAAAAAGAAATCGTTCTTGGAAAACATAAAATAACATTAGTAGACACTGCTGGCATTCATCAAACATCAAACGAAGTCGAGCAGGTAGGGGTTCAATTATCCTACCAACAAACGCAACATGCTGATGTGTTGCTTTGTATAATAGATGGTTCGGTCCCCTACCCTACTGAATTTTTTAATAACATTTCTAACATTTCAAAAGATGTTCCACTTTTATTAGTTATAAATAAATCGGACCTCAATCTCCTCAATCATGATTTACCAATCAAATGCCAACAGACATTCCATATTAGCTGTATAACTGGAGAAGGCATAGATGTTTTAACTAAGAGCATTTTAGCAAAGATTGATCAAAGTTTTACTAATGACATGGAAGACCATGTATACATTGGTAAGAGACACATGAAGTTATTAAATGACTTTAATTATCATATCCTTAAATTTAAGGAAGAGGTCATACAGAACCATGGATATGAACTACTGTCTGAAACCCTTTTGAGTGCTAGAGATGTTCTGGATGAATTGATTGGTTACAAAACAAATGAGGATATATTAGATAAACTTTTTAGAAACTTTTGTATAGGTAAGTAGATGAGCCTTCGTCACAATAATAAAGTTCGGCCTTATGACGTGATTGTATGTGGGGCTGGACATGCTGGGTGTGAGGCCGCACTAGCTGCAGCGAATCAAGGTGCAGATATCTTACTGCTTACAGGAAATTTGGACACAATTGCCCAAATGAGCTGCAACCCTGCGATAGGCGGACAAGCAAAAGGACAGATTGTCAGGGAAATAGATGCCCTTGGTGGAGAAATGGGGCTCAATACAGATTTTACTGCCATTCAATTTAAATTATTGAATACTTCAAAAGGTAAAGCTGTTCAAGCTCCCCGTGCACAGTGCGACAAAAAAGCATATCAATTAAGAATGAAGCATGTTTTGGAGCAGCATGAAGGAGTTACTATATTCCAATCAATGGTAAATGGGTTAATTGTTGAAGATGGCCAATGCATAGGCGTTGAAACATCTATGGGTGTACCTTTCTATGCTAAATCCATTGTGGTAACTACAGGGACTTTTTTACAGGCATCGACTCATATTGGACAAACAAAATCTGAAGGTGGACGATTAGGGGATCATTCAGCCAAAGGATTGTCCAGTCATTTTCTTAAACATGGAATCGAATTAAAACGATTTAAGACAGGAACACCACCTAGACTCTTAGGTAAATCCATTTCATTTGAGACCCTTGAAGAGCAAACTGGGGATGTAAATCCTACCAAATTCTCCTTTTATGACTCTCGCGACAAAGAAGAGGTGTTCCACGTGGAACATAACAATCGATGGGATAAAAATACAGGGACTCAACTTGGTAAAAATCTTGTCAGTTGCTTTATTACTGAAACAACAGATAAAACACATTCATTAATTAACGACAATCTACACTTATCTCCTTTATACAAAGGTGATATAAGAGGAACTGGTCCACGATATTGTCCTAGTATAGAAGACAAAGTGGTGAAGTTCTCTTCTAAAAGTTCCCATAAAATTCATTTAGAACCTGAAGGTATTAATACAGATGAGTGGTATGTTAACGGATTTTCTACAAGTTTACCCTTTGATGTACAACAACAAGTGATCCGTACCATCCCTGGTTTAAAAGATGCTATAATTATACGACCTGCCTATGCGGTGGAGTATGACTACGCTCCGCCAACCCAATTAAATTTCAACTTAGAATCGCTTGTTGTAAGCTCCCTTTTCTTTGCTGGTCAAATAAATGGAACATCTGGGTATGAGGAAGCGGCTGCCCAAGGTCTTATTGCTGGTATTAATGCCGCCAGAAAGGCTCTGGGTAATTCTCTTATACAAATTGATCGAAGCGAGGGCTATATTGGGGTTCTGATTGATGATTTAACAACCAAAGGAGTTACCGAACCTTACCGAATGTTTACGAGTCGTGCGGAGCATCGTCTCTTATTCAATCATGGCAGCGCTGAGTATCGTTTTTTTAAGAAATGTTCAGAATATAATTTGCTGAACGACAACCGTTTAGAGAAGATCAACACTCAAATAGACTTAGTTGATCAATGGATCCATAATTTGAGCTCTACTAAATTTAAAGAAGGAAAAACCTACAAGCAATTTATCAAATCTAATCCACACACCAGTATTGATTTTCCCGGTGAATTTTTAGCTCTTGGACAGAGTGTCCAGAATGAGGTGATTTATAAAATTATTTACGATGGCTACTTGCAAAGGGAAAGTAAAACTGCACAACGACTGCAAGCTGCTAATGATATGGTCATTCCAAATGATTTCATGTATTCCAATCTTCCTGGACTTAGGAATGAGTGCATTGAAAAGTTAAATGCATTCAAACCAAGCACTCTCGGGCAAGCTTCCAGAATTTCAGGCGTAAACCCTTCTGATGTGAGCATCATTCACATCTATTTAGAACGCCATAAGTGCGTTACGCAAAATGCATCAAAAGAGTAATGAAAGCTTGGATGGTTTTTCTCGATACCAAATTCAAAAATCCGAGAGAATCAAAAGGGTAGGGGACTATCTCATTTCAAAGGTTCTTCATAAAGCGGAAGAACATCAGACTTCTTATTTTAATCTTGAAATCGGTTGTGGACATGGTCATTGGCTGACTTCATTTGCTAAATCTCAACCGAATAAACTCTTTATCGGTATAGATTTAATCACCAAGAGAATTTTGAAAGCCGAAAATAAGAAGAGTTACCACAGTCTTTCCAATCTCTTTTTCATTAAAGCAGAAGCATCGGAATTTTTAGATGCTCTGCCAGCTCAACTCAAGATTCGTTCAACCTATATTATGTTTCCCGATCCTTGGCCCAAAAAAAGACATTTCAAAAAACGTCTTATTCAGGACTCTTTTCTCAATCAGCTCAGTAAATATACAACCAAACCTTCTCAAGTGTTTTTCAAAACCGATCACACGGGATATTTTGAATGGGCCACAGAAATTTTCGAATCCAATCATAATTGGCAGTCTTCAAGGAATAACTGGCCTCATCATGCCAACAGTTTTTTTCAAAATTTATTCAATACCTCGCATACTTGTTGCTATGAAAGATTATAATCTCTACTTGCGGGCATAAGTACCTATTAACCTTTGGGATAATTGGCATCCAAAGAAAGTTGTTAATTGACGATTTACTGCTTACTAGTTATAAGCTCAACTTTTAAGTGAGAATATTAGTAACATTAATCATTTGTACTCTCCCCACATCACTTTTAATCGGTGCGGGGGATGGGGTTAAGGTAACTGCTGATAAAATAACTTCAATCGGTGGTCTCCCTATTACTAACTCAATGGTGACAAGTTGGGTCATTTCGCTCTTTTTAATTTTCTTTGTCAAAATTTTAGTTGGAAGACCTCAATTGATACCAACAAAAGGGCAACTCATTCTTGAATCTGTTATCGGCGGTATTCGTGGCATCATTGAACCAATTGTTGGAAAAAAAGTTTTTTTCCCATCTTTTTGGTTACTCAGTGGTTTATTCTTTTTCATTTTAATTCAAAATTGGAGCGGACTCCTTCCTGGCGTCGGAACGATTGGCTATGGTCATTTCGTTGATGATCACTTTTCAATCAGCAAACCTCTGATTAGACCGGGAAACGCAGACCTCAATATGACTCTTGCACTCGCCTTGGTCGCCAATCTTTTTTGGATTTACTTTATTGTTAAATTTGCTGGCATTAAAGCCATCATTAAAGATTGGTTTGGAAACAAAGCCGAAAAATCTGAAGTCAGTTCACTCATCTTTGCCTTTTTGGGAGTAATTTT
>Ga0181572_10004017_pt1 | contig 10229 bp, 14 predicted proteins | sample 101ome_26_FD_133004 | JGI IMG/M metagenome (GOLD analysis project Ga0181572, IMG submission 133004) | Coastal salt marsh microbial communities from the Groves Creek Marsh, Skidaway Island, Georgia - 101408AT metaG (megahit assembly) | ecosystem: Environmental > Aquatic > Marine > Intertidal... | reverse complement strand
TTGTGCTTAGTTGCTCGATCCGCCTTTCGTCACGCGGTAAATCGAATAGGGTAGAACAGGTCTTAATCTCGGACAGTCTCGCTGGAATTAGCATGGCTCGATCGTCCGGGTCGGCAACTGCCGCGCGTCCGCATGGAGTTACCTGAGTTTTAATTTTACTTCGAAGGAACTTTTTTAAGAGAATTCCTGAGATCGAGGTTACTTTAGGTTTGAGTTACGCCAGACGATCAATGACGATTGAATCGTCCGTGTAAATTCCGTGTAAAGACGGGCCGTAAAGACGTAAAGACGGGCCGTGTAAAGACGGGCCAAGCTAGCTAGACTACTTTCGAAAGTACTTACCTGCGAAGGTACTTTCGAAAGTAGTATATGATGCTTTCGAAAGTATGATAAGCCTGAGGTCGAGTTTTCTTTTTAGAACGACTCTCACTGTCCGCGAACGTAACGTAATGTCTGGGAAAGCGGCTTCACGAAGAGAAAGACATCCGTCTCTCTCGAGATTTCAGTCGAAGCACGGCTTCTTACACGTATGCTGCAAGTCGTGCAATCAGTATCTCGAGATTTGATAGGACCTAATGGAATATGCGCGTTATCGCGATCAAATCAGTTCTCTGGAACGAAGATTTGCTCGTTTGGAAGTGGGCTTCTCGCTGAATGCGGAGGGCACCCGCTCCTGAGCGTCATCCTCAAGAACACCGCCGCTGCGCAGGAGGAAAGTCATGGGGATGGGGCTGTCTCTGCTACCTTTTTCGCTTGCAGTCTGATTCACATGCTGAACAAGCAAGGTCCGCTGAGCAGCGCGAGTCGCTCTTTAACTGCATCAGTGTTTCAGCGCTGTCTTGAATGGTGCATCGAGCAACTTACACCTGATCGCGACGAAACGTTTCGAGCACATGTACTAGAAAAGTTACCTCTGTCTCTTGGTAATGTTACATCGATGACTGCACTGATACGCGGAATGTTTTCGACAAAAGCATTCGCAGCACCTGACTCGTGTGCAGTCGATATGTTTGCTGCTCAGCTTGTGAGAACATTCACTCTTACGCAGGACTGGTGCGCAGACGAAGATACAAATGTAAATGATCTCAGGAATTCTCTAAATTATTTTGAGTCGCCGCAGTTCTTGGAAGACAGCACAGTAAGAATCCTGAAAGTTTTGGGTTCACCACAAGAGATGTCAACATGCTTTGAGGGAATAATTATTGATGAGCAATCATGCGTTTGTCACCTTGACGATCAGCAATTTACTGAGTTTTGTCATGGCGGACGCATTCTACTGTTCAGTGAGTCAAATGAATTGGTTGTTGACCGGCGAGTCAAAATTGATGCCAGTGCCGCATGTGCGGAAATGCGTCCCTCTCTTAAAAGCTTTTCATTGCCGAGTGAATATTTAGGCGAGGATGCATTATCTGCTATCGTCAGCGCTTGCAAGCAGCTAGATGTTCGCGTGGTCATCAGCCAATGTGCTCTTTGTGGGAGCCTGCAAGAGATCCTTTTGCGAGCTGGAGTGCTTTCCATTGGGAGGGTGTCTGTGGGTCACATCGCTGCGTTGACTCGCTTGACTGGAGGAAATCCGGTATTGTTACCGTCACAACTTGTGTCTGATGCTGGGGAACGAAACTCAAACGCACTATCTGAAACTTCTTCATTTCTATCTTCGATGTGGTCAGGATCCCTTGGTATATGCGGGAACATAACTTCCATAAAGCTCGGAAGTCAAAGGTACGCGCTCATTCGCCCTCCATCTGAGGAAGACGTCATTCGACTCTTTGCCGCAGACAGTACAAAGCAACGATCTGCGCTATTATCCCCTCAAAGTGTAGTGACGCTGGTGTTATCTTCTCCGGTCCAAATCGAATTGAAGCAGCTCAGTGTGGCTGTCCGATTGGCGCGACAGGTGCGTCCTAGAGCTTTCTTTGTTAATTTTATGAAATCCCGGTTTATGAAAGGGTTCCCCCAGAGATGGACCACCGACTCGTTTCCTAAATTTCAAAGCTCAGGTTCTTGACTCTTTGTATGAGAAAGGAAACTTTGCAGCAGGGGGAGGAAACGCTGAAGTGCTCATGGCTGAGTACATTCGAGATAAAGCAAAGGCAATACGTGCTGTAAATGAACGAGAGCATCGCAGCTGCACACACAGCGGGCACATCTCTTTCAAACGATCGTTGTCAACAGAAGCCAAGGTTGAGCAGCAGGCTGTGGAAATTTTTTCTTTGGCTCTTGAAGACCTGACGTCACTGTTAGTCCCAGTGGAAGCTCGTGAAGACTTTCTGAAAATTATCGGACTTGCAAATGACTGCTTAAATTTAACAGTGAGGACCACTCAGAGCGACACCGGCCGAATACTTTTGTGTGCGAAGCATACTCAAGAGGTTCTCCATGGTTTGAAGAAGGAAGGGAGTTCTGCTTCGACAGGAATGTTGGATTTCCTGCCATCAAAATGCGAGGGGTTGCGAAAAGCTGTTGAAACTGCTTGCGCAATCATCACGAGTGACTTCTTATGATAATGAAACAAATAGTCTACTTTCAGTACAAAGAAAGTAGTAATGCTGGCCCGACGAAGCTACTTTCCACCTTTGACTTCATCAAGAAATGCGTCCAACCCGAAAGGATCCTCTGTACGTGTGTTGTTCCCTTGGCGCTGGAAAGTAACGGGATCAGACCGAACCGAATCCTAGGAGATAAAAAAAGAAAAGACGGAGCTGTGAGGGAAGAAGCACATTTCTGATGAAACAGAGTTACTTTAGGAGGAAACTTACATGCACGTGTCGAGCAGGATCTCCTTCATCTTGAGTGTCGTTATTCGGTTTGTACATAGTAGGAGCCTGCAGATGCAGTCAGAAAAATGTTTAGCAGTTGAAATGAAAGGGGAAGTTTTCTCCCTGATTAGAAGTGGCAGGTTACTCCTACCTTCTCGTGGAACAGGGGCTTGTCGTATACGTCGTACGCGTCGTCGCCGTGAAAGCCACTGACGACACCTTGATCTTGATCGAAAAGACGCTGATCATACTCATGTTTCGCAACGCCGGAAGCTACAATGTTCGACCGGCCGAGCGCAATTTGTTCACTCACATCGCGTTCATGGTCACGGGTGAACTTGCTCCTCTTCCCGAGGCCTGCTTCAGTTCCCTGCATGCAGTCATTTTCGAAGAAAAGATAAGGAGTTGGAATATCTGACTGCGGGTCACGCAACAATACTGCTTCAACATACCTCTTGCCGTCGTTCCCTCTCTCTTTTCCGACGCCTCTCGTCGCGAATGTCATCCCTTTGCCGTTTCCCCTGTTGGTTGAGTGCATTATTTTTGGTGAGGCACATCCTGCAACTCACATATGAAACCAACTTGCTTCTCACCTCGTCGTCTGTGTTATGCTGATTCCCAGTGGTTGTAGACGGGCTGACGTCTCGTCTCAGCGATTCATCTTCACCTGGTTCAGTTTCTGTGAGAGGCGTGCGAAAATATTGATTGCCTGCGATGACGGGGCACTCACCACTTGTTTGTGCTTGACTTCGAGTGCTGCCAGCCAAAGGTCCACCAACACGATCGATTCGAGCTTGCTGAGCCAGCTTTCTTAACTCATCCTCCTTACGCTCCTTCTGGTTGTTCAAAAGCTCGTGTTGAATGCGTGCTCGGGTCTCGACTGCTTCTCTCGCTTTCTGCTCAGCAAGATACAGTGCCTGCGTGTGCGTGTGTTGTACGAAGGTAATATGAAGGTATCAGTGCGGCAGTTCGAAAAACCAACGACTTGTTGAAGTGACATCGTCACATACGAAAGGACTACTCAAACACCATGGCAGCATCAAGGACATACCTCCGAAAGCTTTGCGAAGTTATCGTTGATATGAACTTCCTGGAGACCCCTTCCATCAGCAGCGAGCCGTTTGTCGAGAGGGATGGTGTACCCTTTCGCGTTCTGTGTAGGGAAGGGGAGGAAACATGAAGGTGCGTCAGAGCAAACTTTCATCGTAGTCTTCTTGAACTTAAGCGCAGCAAACACACCTTCCAGTTCGAAATCGATGGAGGGATTTTCCAATCGGCTTGATCCTTCGCCGTGATTGACCGCGGTGGACTGTGTACCACCGGGACTGGAGAAGAACCAGGACCCTGTGGAACCTGAAGGACGGTTTTTGGTGAAAAAACGTTCAAGTCAGAGTACTGCCTTGGAACAAAAGAGAGGGAGAAAGACAAATGCTGCCAGCTAGGAGCCATATCGCCTACCTTTTTGTGACGAAATTTCGGGGGTTCCAAAGGGTCATACTGGACCGCATGCATCTTAATCAGACGATGCGATGCCCCAGAGTTGTACTGCACGCTCTGCTTTGAGGGCGTGTACTTGATGTACTCAGGAGCAGATCCAACTATTGGAGCGTTGACCTGCCCTGTCCCACACTTCTTCTCGACACGTTCAAGGATAGCACCCTTTGTTCTTTCTAAGGCGAGGTGTATACTTTCCTCTGAAGGTCGCTCGTTAACCTACAAAAAAGAAGTATATGCATGACGAGTTATTCAGGTCAGAGTTGAACGAGGGGGGGGAAGTACATTCGCGAAAGCACTACTCGGTCGTCGCTCACGTTGAGGGGCTTTGGCAGGACGTCGTCATGCTTTGTTTGGATCACTTTGTTCGTTGTAGTACCAACGGTGATTGCGACGTCAAAGTCTGCGTCGCCTATCGTAGTTGAAGTGACGGTCGCTACGTGACCTGGTGTCGAGGTCGTCTGGCCGCCGCCTACAGGATACTGAGGGACGTGAATCTCAGGGAACGCTCCACCGTCACCGAAATGGAAGGTCGTACACGGGACAAAATCATTTCTGTTCCCGTAATGTCGTAAAGAAGAGCGCGGCGATAACGAAGATTTCTTGCCCTCCGCTAGAAACGCGGTATCCCCGCCCCTTTCACCTTGAGCATCGCGTGGTCGTGGAAGATTCATCTGCAAGACGAGAACCAGTCAGGTCGATAATAGGATAGATGGTATTATACCTACTTTCGAAAATTTTTCATCACCATTTTTAAGAGAATTCCTGAGATCGAGATTACATCGAGATTACCAGTTTTTAAAGCACACCAGATTACCCAGAGATGATTTAGTTTGACACTGCCTCATTTCTGGTGCATCTGGGGTGCGGAATTGTATGCACGATCCTGCGCGATGCTCTTGACTCGTGCGACTTGGATCCTTCTCACGAAAGAGGGTTTTGTGCGCACGTAAATCGCCTTGTGAGCATTGACTGCGGGGTCAGTGAGATCATCGAACCCGAGTCCTTGTCGGGTCCGGTCGACGGGTAGGGGACCGGCGATCTTGTCCGCTTTGAACTTCGCGAAAGCGGTGATGAGGCGATGGAACTGACTGTGCATGCGCCCTGCCTCCCGACTCGATTTTTTTATTTTAATAAAGAGCATTGTATCATACTTTCGTACTTTCGAAAGTAAGATTTATTCAAGTTTCTTTATCTGTTCCGTAGCTAGTTAGCTTGCGTCGGCCCTAGTTGGGGACATTTGGGGACATTTGGGGACAAAAACTGGGACAAAAATCATGTCCCCAACTAGCGCCGAGGCACTAGATAGGCTAGCTAGCTAGCTAGCTACTAGCAAGCTCATACCTAGCTCTAGCTAGCTAGCTAGCTAGCTATAGGACAATAGCTAGCTAGCTAGCTAGCTAGCTCTAGACTACTAGACTTGTTTGTACCTTCGGTAGACTATCTCTAGCTAGAAGAGCTAGTCTATGTACCTTTCGTAGTCTATGATACTTTCGAAAGTATCATACATAGACTAGACTAGTCTACTTTCGAAAGTAGACTACCTTCGAAGGTACTTTGTACTTTCGAAGTACGTATTAATACTAGTCCTAGTCTAGCTAGCTAGATATGATGATAGATGTTGGCGACGAATGATTTATCCCTAACTTGAAGGTATGTCGGTAACCCCGAATCGGGTCTTCTACAGGCGCGGCGCATAGAGCAGCAGGGGCACCTGCCAACCCTTGAGGGACTAGGTAATCAGGCTTACCTGTCTATAATTGCGCTGAGTGATTGGTGGATCTGTCGCAGTTCTCGGCCGGCTTCACATCCGTGCTCTTTTGAAGTAAGGACATACTCTGCTCCTGCTGGGGCATGAATAATATGGACGCAAACTACGAGGCCGCACGCATGAGGTTTGTGGTGGACACTGCGCTCGAAGAGTTGAGGTGAGTCGGAGCAGCGGCTTCTGTCAGGCTCATGCGGCGGCAATCACTGTTGTTGCAACGCTCTTCTCGTTATTGTTCTCGTCGTATCACGCTCTGTTTCGTCCCTCACCCACCTCATCTCTGCACTCTTCTAACGCACTTCAGGCTCGTCTCTGCGCTCACGCAATCCATGGTCATTCAAGCAGATCAATTGGTTCTTCTAGTGGGCGAAGAGTTCGCGCGTTACACGACAGCCCACATAAAAGCGTTGAGAAGCGATTCTACCACACTGAGAAAGACAACACTTGAACTGTGTCGCGGCATCAAGCGCGATGCGGGTGTTACTAGACGTGTGAAACAGATAAAGATCCACGCAGAGACAGAGACATCTGCTGCGTTCACTGCCTTTCTCTGCACCCTGATTGAAGTACGGAACAAGTTGAGCTCTCATATGCTGGACACGGCCGAACATGATGCGAACCGCGTGGAAAATCATAAAAGGGTACTTGTGAGGGAACAGAAAGCAGGCAAGGAAAGAGTCGCTCTAGAAAGCCAGCTGAAGGTTGAGAGTCGAGAGCGTCAACGGCAAGCCTCACGCACTGAGGTAGCAGAGTCGAGGATCCAAGACGAGCTCGACGTCATCCTAGATAATACCGCCGCACGTGCGAAGCAGTTTAAGTCCGAGGCAATGCGTGATGACAGTATGGAGACGAGTAGTTTTGATCATCATCAGGAAGAACTAGTCACGCTGCTCAGAACGCTTCAAGTGCAGCTCTCGAATATGCAGGACACGTATGATGACACGGAGGCAGCTCTGCAGAAGAAAGTTTCTGATAACGAGAAGAAGCTGGCCTCCAACCTTGGTGATTATGATGACGAAGTTGGCAGTATCGAAGCAACACTTCGTGAAGAATCGAGTTTATTGAAGGACATGAAAAAGAAAGTGGATGACCTCGCGTCTGGCTGCGAAACTATGAGGAGAGAGCACGACAGGGGTTGAAGCACGCAGGTTTGGGTTGTTGAGCAACCAGGTTTGATGGTTCAGGTCCTGAGAAGATGTTGAACGACACCGCGACAACATTTCAACACGTGCAGAGGGCTAAATAATTGATTTATATATCCATACCCCTACAGCTCTTGTATTTCCCTCCTTCAACTCCAACACGGATGTGATCTCAGTCTTGCTTGTATAATACTTCTGGGGAAGTAGTTCTTACGAAGCGTAGATAGTCTATGATACGAAAGTAGTCTATTATTATTCTGAAATTCACCATCTGTCCCACCCTCATCAAGTCTCATACACAGTCCCGACCGCCACCACAGAGACACATCAGGAAAGATGAGAAAGGTTCATCACAGTCGTTTTACTGCAAGTGACCCTCAGTGTGGAACCTTACGAGCATGGGTGCTCACCGTGCACTTGCACGACAACAGAAACATGGTCGCGTATGCGCATATGAAGGCGATGGAGATAGATTTCAGATCAGTGTGATCGTCACAACACCAACGTGAGCGTCTGTCAACAGTTGGTGAACAATCCGACTATTTTGGGTGACGTAAGCTTGTGGTTTTGAGTCACTTTAGATGAGGCCACAGTGTAGCCCTGTATCCTTCAGGAAAGCAGTCAAAAGTGCGAACACGTGTTCTCCGTTTTATTCGGATGTTTCTTCCTCGTCCTTGCAGTTGTTAAGTTTTTCACACGCATCGATCCAGTCACTGTAGACGTCGATTGGCTCGCTCAGATGCGTGATGTTGCACGTGTATTTTTGACCGCACACAGTACACTCCACCAGTCCCTTCTCCGTGAGATGATCCATTTTTGCAATCACGGCTCTGTCGTGATTACAAAATGGACAGGTGAACGTCGTGTCGACCTTAGGTGCGACCTTCTTAGGGGGCGGCTTGCTCGACTTGCGCTTCCCCTAGTCAAATTGGAAGAACAAAAACAAAAGTGGCGTCAGAAGACGATATTGGGGAATTGGGTGGGTCAAGTAGATGCACGGGGACGTGCTGTGATATGCACAACAAGATGGGAGCCCTCCGGGTATAATCGTGAACAGAAAGTTCGGAAGAAACAGGCAAGAACTAAGGGGGCACACCATGACCAGCTCCGAGATGTTGGGCACTCCTCAGACGTCCAACAGTACAACCCTGCGCACGTCAATGTTAGTTTAAAGCCACCAGTATTTTTCTATCGGTTCGTTGTGCGCCTCGCAACCCTCGGATGCACCGCGCTCGGTGCCGCACGTATTGTCAGGTATTATACCAGCAGTCGGTCTATTCATGGTTTAAAAAGTCGATATGATAGATCGTGCACAAAATTTTCCAGTTTCCCTGCTACGCATGAACGCCTTCAACAGAAAACCGGGACTAATTTTTCCGCTGTGGTTCCGGAAATCATCGTCTTCTCCTGGTATAGATAGACTAGACTAGTCTAGTATCATAAGAACGGCAAGCCCGTTCAGGCTTTGCCAATATATTTATAGAGCGGAGATAGTGCCTGCCGAAATCCGAGGAGCACACTTCTTCGCGGGGGAGTAGGAAGGGGCTTCCCGGGTCACGCGTGTTTGACGGCGGGTTCATGACGAGCACGATCGTGTCAGGGACTCACACCACGCCGTTCGAGGATTCTTCCGTCGGTTCTGGCGCGGTGCGGCTACGGTTTTGCCCCAACAGCAACGATCTCTTGTACCCAAAGGAAGACCGAGAGCGAAAGAAGTTGGTGTACGAGTGCCGCAACTGCAAATACAGGGTCGACGCCGATGATCACTGCGTGTATCGCCACACCATACATCACACAGCTGAAGAAAAGACCACAATTATTCAGGACGTGCGAACAGACCCAACGCTCCCTCGTTCAGCGGACGTCAGATGCCCCAAGTGCGAGAATAACGAGGCGGTCTTCTTCTCGCTTACCACATCTGAGGGAATGTCGCTCTTTTTCCAGTGCGTCTCGTGCGCTCACAAATGGAAGGACGAGGGTGGAGCGATCTGATCCGCGGCATGTAGAAGGGAGTGAATAGGCACGGGTCGTATGATATACAACTGCACTCGCGTACGTACTCGCTTACATGTTGCAACTCACCAGGGTTCAAGATCAGCCGGGTCGAAAGCAGTTGAGGAACAGTTGGAGACGACTGGAACGAGAACGACATGTTGTGCGCATGAGAGCTGGACTAAGCTGCGTGAATTGAATGCAGGCTTGGAGAATGAGAATCTCTCTTGTGTTAGTGACCATCATCTAAGGAGTGGCAAGGCTGATCTATGGGCTATTACAATATACTTTCGAAAGTAATTACAGCTGAGATCAGTTTAATGATCAGAAGACATGGACGGGAGCAAGCTCACCAACCCCGCGATCTGACCACGGTCCAAGATCACCGAGCCTCAAATTGTACAACTGTGTGAGGAGAATAACGTAGAGTGAGTTAGCATGACAAATGGAGATTCGCACGTTCACATGACCGCGATAACCTTGACCCACACGGAGGTGAATCAAAAGGATCGACTCACTCTGCTTTGTTCGCTTCTTGTACAAGATTCTGTACCCACATTCGCGGCAGATGACGATATCGCCGGGACGAAGCACCACTTCAGAGCCGCAATCTGTGCAGTAGAAAAGGAAGCTGAGCAAGCAAAGTAACGTTTGGAAGAGGTGCACTTTTTTTCTTCGAGAGAGGATTTCGCGACTCACCGCCGCAATTATACGTGACGCCAGCAGCGCTTACGTTCTGGCTAAATGCTTCTCCTCCGTACATAATAATCGGTTGACGAAAACTTCGTTAACTGATCAGCCGAGCCAACTAAGCACCAGTGCGAAAGCACCACAGGCGAACGGCGCGCTCAAGTGCACGTGACTGTGGTAGCAGTCTCGTGCTCTATTTTCAAGAGAATTCCTGAGGTCGAGGTAGCGAGGTATTAATAATATGTCATAGCATATGATACGAAAGTATATTATTATCACATACTTCGAAGTATACATATCATATTATATATAGACTACGAAAGTATGATAGTCTAGCTAGCTAGCTAGCTCTACCTTAGCTAGCTAGCTAGCTTAGCTAGCTAG
>Ga0181572_10004012_pt1 | contig 10234 bp, 10 predicted proteins | sample 101ome_26_FD_133004 | JGI IMG/M metagenome (GOLD analysis project Ga0181572, IMG submission 133004) | Coastal salt marsh microbial communities from the Groves Creek Marsh, Skidaway Island, Georgia - 101408AT metaG (megahit assembly) | ecosystem: Environmental > Aquatic > Marine > Intertidal... | reverse complement strand
TTCATCACCGATAGAGACTGTATCTATGCGGGATTGATCGGCACCTAATTCTGTTAGATAAGACTTCACCGTAGTAGCCCGTCTGTCTCCCAACGATTTATTGTAGGCGGGTGTGCCTTTCCAATCGCAATAACCTTCGATTAATAGCCTAGCATTTGGGTTTGTTTTCAGAAAATCTGCAATTTCAGCCAATTTCTCACGTTCAGTTGCGTTGATATTATACTGATCAAAACCAAAATAAACTGGCTCAAAGGGGCGGATTGTATTTAACGGATCACTAAAGGCGTCAAGTTCATTACTTCTGGGAGCCAATAAATCATCATTTAATCCTAGCAATGTATTCCCTGCGATTGAAAACTCATCGTCGGTTCCTTGGTTAAAATCATCTGCAGAGGCAGACTCTTCATTGTTGTTGGAATTTCTTATTAGTGCTGTGTCTGGATCAACCTTCTTAGCACAAGATGAAAAGCAAAGAAGGGACACAAGAATGGAGACGGGTATTTCTTTACAAATTTTCATCTGAGACCAACTCAAGAATCTCTAAGGATAAGGAAATGAGCTTTTCTCTCCAATCCCGCAGTAGTCGGATCTGCGTTTGGAGTAGCCATTTCATCTCCCACTGAAATTATTTCAATCCTACTGGAATCAATTCCAAGGTCTGAAAGATAGTCTCGTACGCTAGTTGCACGACGATCTCCGAGAGATTTGTTGTAAGCGGGTGTACCTTTCCAATCACAATATCCCTCGATCAAAATTTTGATTTCAGGATTTTGGGTCATGAAGACGGCAATATCTTGTAATTTTTGTCTTTCATCTGTGCCAATGTTGTATTGATCGAAGCCAAAAAAGATAGGATCAAAGGGACGCTCCGCATTTTGTATAGTATCAGGGTCGCTCCAAAAAGGGTCTTGAGGCATCAGTCCATCCTCTCCTCCAAGGCCACTTATAGTGGATCCGATTGGTGATAAATCATTTTCGTTTTCACCGCCGGCTAAATCATTGGAAGAGCCGGTAAATGTGCCTCGGTCAGTACCTTTGATAAGGGCTGTATCTTCAGGAGATAGACCACTTTTTTTAGAGCACGAAGTGATAAGTACCGTTGAAAGTAGTGTTGTTGCCATCCACAATTTAATTTTCATAATAATAATTCCCGCTTAATTAACTACATAACAGCTTCCCAACTGTTTTATTCAAATTTGTCCTTCATTCCATGACTCGTCAAATGGAAAAATTAACTTCACAAAATTTTTTTTTAGTCGATAACGGTTCTCTTAGACCCGAATCTATTCTTTATATCCGTGATATAGCAGATGATTTAAATAAATCTACCGGAGTTTCGATTATTCCAAGTGGTATAATGCATTCGCATAAAGTGGATGCGTCGAAATTAAACGGAATGCCCTCCCTTTCAATGGACTCTCTATTTAATGAGAGGAATGGTGATGCATTTGATTCTTTGGCAATTATCCCACTGTTCTTCGGACCAAGTTTGGCCATCACTGATTGGTTGCAAAAAAAACTGGAAGAATGGCAGAGCCTCGGAAGCAACAGGGAATTTGTTGTTGCCGATTGCCTTTATCGGCACGGAGATGAAAGAATTGCTGAAGCCTTAACGGAAAATGTGGTCAGTTTTATTTCAAAAAAAGACAAATCAAAGCCATTTGTTATTTTAGTTGATCATGGAACTCCTCTTCCAAGTGTAAATCTTGTCCGAGAGCAGTTAGGGCAAATAATGGTGAAGAAATTAGACGGTTTGATTTCAGGCTTTTCGACAGCATGCATGGAAAGAAGACCAGATTCTAAGTATGATTTTAATGATCCGTTATTAGGGCAGTTACTTATCGATGTCCAAAATCATGGACACAAAAAGGTTATTCTTGCACAGTTGTTTTTGGCACCTGGTCGGCATGCTGGAACCAATGGTGATATTGCCGAAATTTGTGAGCCGTTTGTAAAAAATGGATTGGATGTCAGAAGAACTCCGGTCTTGGGAAAACATCCTTTAGTGCAACAGGTCCTCTCAGAAAGGGTGCAGGAAATATTGCAAATCGATTAAGGCCACGATTTAAAAAGAAGTTAGCCAAACCCCGATTAATAATAAAAGGGCTCCGATCATTCTCCTCAAAAAAAGTGATGCCGAGGAATGACCCTCCTTCAGACCTAGCCATCCTCCAAAAATCACTACGAGAATAACCGACCAAAAACCTCGTCCTGCATAAAAAATATTTGCCTCTGTCGGAACTTGGTAAAGACCAATAGCCATAGACATACAGATAGCTTGTCCTCCCATAGGTAGAGCCGAGAGCCACATCCAAATGTCTGTTCCTTTTCGATAGGGTAAGAAAGGTCCCTCAGTCCAAGGGATTATGATAATTGATATCAAGCCAACAGATCCAAAAACGATGAAGAGCAAAAAAAAAGGATCTGAATTATGAGTGAAATAAGGAACCAGTGAGTCGAGAAGTCCAAATCCAGCAGCACCGGCGACTGCTAGGAGTAACCCTTGAATTGAAAAAACGGACCCTTTACTTGGCCAACCTATTAACCCTATGGACAAAGCGGAAAGTCCCACGGCAACCCATGTAGAGATTGTTATCTCATTAGGTACAAGGTTGAAAAACACTACGAAAAAAGCCACAAAAACTGGCTTGGTTCCCATTATTGGAGTCATGAGGCTTGCATCGCCCCGTCGAAGAGAAAGAAAGCAAAGCATTTGGGATAGGAAAAAAAGAATTCCCAAGAGGAAACCAGAGAGAATAAACTCCAAGGAAAGCTTTTTCTCAGCGAGAAAAGGATAGGGTATAAAGCAAGCCGACATAAATATATTCGAGAAGACCAATGATCTCAGGGTTCCGGATCCAAGCTCGAGACCTCTTTTGCAAAGAAGGGCACTGCAAGCATACAGAAAGCCTGCGGCCAAAGCTAAAAAATATGCAGGCGAGTCTTCGTTCAAATCAGGTTATTTATGATTGGAAACGACAATTATAGCTGATTCAGGAATTTGGATGAGTAGGATGAACAATCTTGAAGAGATAATTCTTTTGTTCCAAAAATTAGTCTGTATTTTACATCTAAAGGACGATCGGGTGTGACTGAACTTTTGAAATAAGAGCCAAACCGACCGTAGTCTCTTTCGCTGTAAAAACTAGGTTTTGGGTTATTTTTATGGTCAAGATAAAGAGTGTAATATCTCACATTTCCAATGACAACGCTTTGAGCCTTCCAATTCAAATTTTTCATATCTTTGTTTTGAGGCCAGTTCTTGGTGTTGCCCATGGAATCTTTTCCGTCATTGGGGCGAATATAATAAGTTTTCTTGAATGTTGATTCGGCTACCTCATTAGATGCTCTAAACTGAAATCCTGCGTGTTGGGGATCTCCATCTAAAGTAACTTTTGGTTGGTTCGTGGATAAAGTAGAGTCAAAGTCAATTTGTAAACGCCCTTCCTTGTTAAATTGAAAAGTCAGTTTGCGTCTTTCCGTAATAAAAATGGTTCCGTCGTCGACCCGCCAGGCAATTTCACTTTCCAGAAAGGCTTTTCGTGCATCCGCATTTTGACTTATTATTTTTTCGTGCGTTTGAAATCCTCTTTTGCAGTGCCAGGTATCAACATTAACCTGCTCTCCGTTTTTATTCAGAGCAGAGCATTTGGAGAATCCAAAATAAATGCCACGATGGTGAGTGAATTTTCCTCCGGGTCCTTTGGTGACAAATTTTTCGCCTTTCTTATCATATAAATGAAAGAAGGGTTTGTAAGTTCTTTCTCTATCTTGAGGGTCCATTCGTTCGTAAACATAGCGGGCAACCTTTTGGTCTCCCCATGAAAGATCGAAATTCTTTCCTTTAGTTTCCATCCATGAAAACTTTGCCTGAGCTATACACAAAGGAAAAAAAATGAATAGGTACTTAGTTTTATTTGAAAATTCTTGCATCCCTTTCTTTTACCTTTCGCATGGTTACTGTTCCAAGCTAAAAGACTTGGGTCTATTGAAATTAATATTCAGTGGAGCAATGAATTAGTCTCGTATTTTTGCATACGATAAATAGATCAAATGAATGCGTTTAGATTACTGGCTGTGTCTCTGTCTTTTTACATCGAGTCTTTCCGGTGTTATAGATTTCAAAAAAAATGTTTGGCCGATACTTGAGGAAAGATGCATCGAGTGTCATCGTGCACCCTATGAAAGGAATGGAGTAATTAAAAAGCCGAAAGCTGGGCTCAGGCTTGATGGGGCAGCTCATATCATGTACGGCAGTGATGAATCTCCCGTGGTGGTAGTAAATCATCCAAGCAGAAGTTCCCTCTATCAAAGAGTAATTCTTTCTCCAGATGATTCAGATCATATGCCGCCCAAAGGTGAACCTTTAACTAAATCACAAAAAGAGATCCTCAGAATGTGGATTGCCCAAGGTGTGGATTTTGGTTCTTGGGTGGGGGCTACCGATGGGATTCAGGATCTGACGGAAAGAAGAAAAGCGGATCAAGTTCTACAAGCAACTTATTTAAAAGAATTTGATGTTTTGGCAGAGGGGGTTGTTGCTGTAGAAGGCAATTTTGTGAAAGAAATTGCTCTTTCAACTGGATTAATGATTAGACCCTTGGGGGTGGGTTCAAAACTTTTGGAGGCACGGGTTGTTACCGAACCTAGCCAGGTTGGAGACAATTCGGTCAGGAAACTTCTTTCCCTTAAAGACAACCTGGTCTCATTAGATTTGAGGAATACTAATGTAACGGATGACTCGTTGAAAATCATCTCTTCCTTCCCTCGATTAAAAAAACTCAACCTAATGGGAACGCAAATTAATTCAGATGGGCTAGGTTCTTTAAATAGACATAAAAATTTGGAAACCCTCAACCTCGTAAATACGAGTGTTACGGATGAGGCAACTGACATCCTGATTTCTATGCCTCTTTTGAAAAGAGTTTATTTGTGGAAATCTGCTTATACAAAACAAGGGATTTTAACCCTGAAAAAAGAAATGGGTGATCTGATTGTCAGTTATTAGAGATTATTCTTTTTACTGAGTTTCCAAAGAGTTCTGTCTGACCGAACAAAAATTGAGCCTTTATCCGCAGCCGGAGTGCAAAGAATCGTATCTTTTAAATCGATTTCTTTAATAACTTTAGCTTCAGACTCTTCTTTTATATCAATAATTTGACACAATCCTTCTTCGCTAAAAATAAAGAGCAGGTTTGAGGTAACTATTGGGGAACCACTGATAGGACCTTTGATTCTCAGTCTCCAATTTATTTCACCGGTTTTAATAGATGCAGAAGTGAGAACATTAGCTCGGTTAATGACAAAAACTTGATTGCCTGAAATCGCGGGGCTTCCCGTTCCGGGAGCCAACTTATTGTTTCTCCATAGTTGTTCAGGATTTTGTCCATATTCAGGCGTTCTGAGTGCAGTTAAACCATTTGATGGCACCAAAAGGGTTTTGTTCTCAAAACTAATGGCACTTGAAGGTATGGTTGAAGCTCCATCCTTATACTGCCACATAAATTCTCCATTTACTGGCTTGAGAAAGGATATGCCTTCCTTTGACTGAAGACCAACCCATTCAAATGATTTGTTTTTAAGAACAATGGGCGAAGTCCAATTGGCACCTCTGGGCCTGTCTTTTTTCCATAGGGTAGTACCGTTTTTTAAGTTTAAGCCAAAAGTAAAGGAATCCGCATCGTTTTCCACTTGGGAAACCAAAACGCCTTGTGCAACAACGGGGGAGGATGACATCCCAAGTCCATTCGCAATATTGGGATAATCGAAAGTAAGACCCCGAAGCCAAATTAAATTTCCTTTGAGGTCGAGGCAGAAAATGTCGTTGGATGAAAACTGAGCTACGACCACATTCCCATCGCTTACCATCGTTGAAGCGGCAACACATGTTTTATTGTGACAAATTGTTCTGCCAGTGGCACGAAATATTCGCTCCCAAACTTTGTTTCCATTGACTGTCTCATACGCAAGCACATGAAGGTTGGACTGTTGTGAACCGCTTGATGCGGTTACAAAGACCAAGTCTCCCACCACGATGGGGCTGGATAATCCTCTTCCTGGAAGAGGGACTTTCCATGAATCCTTGGAAGTTTGAGATAAGGTTGCGGGTATTTCCCCCTTGCTTAAGCCATTACCTTCAGTTCCTCTGAATCCCCGCCAATCAGCATTCAAAAAGTATGTTGTCCACGCCAAGGATGTAATGAGTAGAAATTTTTTTTTCATTTAATTTAAAGATTGAAGTTTGGTGCCGCTTAAGTCGGTTATTCTGAAGCAAAATTCCCATTGTTTTGTCCAGCTTTCAGTTTGTTCATTTTGACATACTTTAACCAAAATGCGGTTTTTACCCTTTCGTAAATTACCATCCAGTATGAATTGATCCACTCTTGTTGCCCCGCGATGATATTCGTCCCGTGCAAAAATCAACTCATCGTTTATCCATAATTTCCAAGCATTTTTAGATCCAATACGAAATTGAACCATTTGATCCTGCATTGAATCAAATTCGGCGTATGCGTAACAAAGCACCTCTTTAATATGCCCAAAGGGTTGATTTAAATCGAGTAGACCAAGTCGATCTGAAGTCGAAAAAGTTTGCCATGCAACAGGGCCATTTTTCCCCTCATGTTTTTTATTTATCGAATCCCGAGTGTTTTCTGGTGAGTAAGGAATATTGAAACCATTCCTAGAGGAGTTATCAAATGGACCAATCACTTTCCATTCTGTCAGGAATCCCATTTTTTGGGCTAAATCGATTTGCTTGCCTAAACCTTTGAGCTCTTTGCATGCGTATTCTATTTGATCAACATCACGGGCTTTTCCTAATGCATATTCATATGCTTCAATGGCTTGCTGTTCATTTTCGAGGTCGCCAGCCTGGTTTAAAAGTAGTTGAACCCCTTCACGTCGCAAGGACGGTTCTGGGTCCTCGATAAAAGTTGGAATCAGGGATTCTGCAATTTGCGGAACAGCGGAAGAAAGAAAATCAAACGCGGAACGACGGGAGCTCCCTTCATTATTATAATCTTTTATGAATTTAATAATTTCTTCCTTAGGAAGTGAATCACCGCCCGATTTTTCTATTATTTCAAAAATGGCTGCTCTTATCCAATTGTCGCCTAGATCGTTAGCCTGATTCATAATATAAAAAAATGAAGGGATATCGGCAGAGCTCATTTTTTCGACAGATGACCATTGTTTTACTAAATTCTCGTTACCTGAACCTTTGGGACCGAGTTTGATGATCGCATCAAATAAGTCATCATTGCAAAAAACAGGATGCATCAAAATACAAAACAGTAGAAGAAACAGATACTTGAACATGATTAAGATCAAAGACTTTCACATCAAAAATCACAAAGAAAAAATTCTCTGTTTTTTGCTTTCCTTTATTTAATCTATGGTAAACATCCCTGCCATGAGAAGTAAGAAATTTTATTCATTTTCAGTTTTGGGTTTTTGCTTAAACTTATTTTCTTCTGAGCCCGAAATTTTTCAGTTGTGGCCAACCGCCGTTCCAGGTGAAATAAAGGGAGAAGTTGGAGAAGAGGAATATCGGAAACCGAAGCCTGGGAGTAATGATGTGCTACGGATTGCCAATGTGTCTGAACCAACCATCTCTCTTTTCAAACCCCGGGCTTCTAAATCTATTGGAACTACAGTGATTGTATGTCCTGGTGGGGGATACAATATCCTCGCCTATGAACATGAGGGTACTCAAGTTTGTGAATGGCTCAATGATTTGGGAATCACGGCTGTGCTATTGAAGTACCGTGTTCCTCGCAGGAAAAATCGCCCTCCACATGAAGCTCCGCTACAGGACTTACAGAGAGCCATTGGTTTAGTTCGGGAAAATGCCAAATCGTGGAAAATTGATCCTGAAAAAGTTGGAGTACTTGGATTTTCGGCTGGAGGTAATTTAGTTATGATGGGACTGACTTCCTTTGATGAAAGGAGTTATGCTCAAGTTGATAAAGCAGATAAGTTTTCTTGTAGACCGGATTTTGGGATTTTGATCTATCCTGCCTACCTCGTTGATCGTAAGAAAAGAAATGAACTTTTACCTGAGATTCAAATCACCTCCAATACGCCACCTTGTTTTTTTGCTCATACTGGCGACGATCATGTCCCAGGGGAGGGTAGTGTTTTGGCTTACCTTGCTTTGGAAAAAGCAGGAGTAAAGGGGAACGAATTGCATGTTTTTCCTTTTGGTGGTCATGGTTATGGGATGCGCAAAACAAATAATCCGGTATCTCAATGGCCCAGCCACGCCGCGAAATGGATGGAGTCAATGAAACTAATAGAACTTAAATGAACTTTACTAACAAAGCAGTCAGGTACAAAGAACATGGAGACCCCAGTGATGTTTTATTTCTTGAAGAATTGCCGGTTGAAAAACTGGGGCCTAGAGAAGTGCGTATTGAGATTGTTGCTTCCTCGATACATCCCTCGGATATAGGTTTAGTTCAGGGGAGTTATGGAAACTTAAAAAAACTGCCTGCAGTTGCAGGTAGGGAAGGAGTTGGGAAAGTAATTGAAGTTGGATGTGATGTCCCGAAAGATGTAATGAATAAGATCGTTGCTGTTCCAGATACAACCGGGGCATGGCAGAGCTATTGTAATGCATGTGTGGATGATTTGATTCTGCTACCTGCACTTGTGCCTTACAATCAACTTGCGGTAAGCATTTTAAATCCTATGACCGCCTGGCGTTTGCTTAATGATTTCGAATACTTGCGGGAAGGAGATACCATAATTCAAAATGCCGGAAATTCTGCGGTTGGCTTAGCGGTTATACAATTCGCAAAAAGAATGGGTCTTACTTGTATAAGTCTTGTGAGAAGTGAAGATAGGCGAAAAGATTTGGAAAATTTTGGAGGTAAAGAAGTATGGCTGGACGACGAAGATGTACCTCATCGTGTTCGAGATTTTACCAACAATAAAAGCTGTGTTATGGCTCTAAACTCGGTGGGTGGTCGAAGTGCCATTCGTCTGGCTAAGTGCGTAAGTCAGGGTGGAGTGCATATAACTTTTGGTGCGATGGACTCTGCTTCAGTGCGTTTTCCCACCCGTAATTTGATTTTTGATGATATCCGTTTTGTAGGTTTCTGGCTTGATCGATGGAAAAGTCAAAAAAGCCCGGCCCAACTTAGAAATGCGATCGAAGAGGTGTTACAGCCGCTTGCATTAAATGAAATAAAGTATCCAATTGATTCGGTATTTTCGATGGATGATTTTTCCTCAGCAATTCAGCGAAATTCAGAATCGAGGTTTGGAAAAGTTATCCTCACTAATGACAAAGAAAATTTGGAAAAGTCTATGAACTGATCCGTTTCCGAATAGAGGATAAAGAAAAGTATTTTCCGGGACAAACTGTGTGGTTGGGATGTAGCACCTTATGGGTGGTTACCTGATTTGGAGTTAGTTGACATTTATTCATTAGGTATTCGCAAAGACCTTCGAGACTTTTCATCTGTTTTTCCGTAGGAGAACGAAGTTCGAAATTTCCGATAAGGCATATTCCGATGCTTGTTTTATTATCAGAAAGCTTTTTCATGTGTCCTCCATCCAGTTGACCTTTCCACCTTCCGCCTATGTAGATCTCCCCATCGTAAGCTTTTCTTGAACCGTTTGAGATTACAAAATGGTACGCAAGACCATTTTTCATTCCTCTCGCTTTGTGCACCCGATGCATATTTAAGGCATCATCTACCGGAGTGGCTGAATGATGTATGACAATTTTTTTCCACCGTCCAGATCTCGTTTTGGTTTTATTGAGAGAACTTATTGTGCTACTGGATAAAAGTGAGTTTGGTTTCAAGGAAGAGCCTTTAAGCGGAATGAGTAGTTTTTGCCCAATTTTGATGAGATCTGGCCTCTGGATTTTGTTTACATCGATGAGCGTAGATTGCTTGACCCCAAATCTTGCTGCAATGGATCCAAGACTATCTCCTTTACGGATTTCATAAGTAATCTTTTGAACATCACCTGATGGGATTTTCAGTTTTTTTCCGACATAAAGTAGGTTCGGATTACTTATTTTGTTTAATGCCTGTAATGCGGAGGTTGAAACACCATATTTTTGTGCAATACCCCCCAAAGTCTCATTTTTTTTGACCACATGAGTAACCTCGCCGAAAAGAGACAAGCAACAGAATAAAAATCCCACCATCAGAATTAACTTCACCACAATATCCTTGTAGGCATTTCATCCCTTTTATGGCAACTACGAATTCGA
>Ga0181572_10004009_pt1 | contig 10239 bp, 9 predicted proteins | sample 101ome_26_FD_133004 | JGI IMG/M metagenome (GOLD analysis project Ga0181572, IMG submission 133004) | Coastal salt marsh microbial communities from the Groves Creek Marsh, Skidaway Island, Georgia - 101408AT metaG (megahit assembly) | ecosystem: Environmental > Aquatic > Marine > Intertidal zone... | reverse complement strand
TCGCGTCATCGACCGCGACGCCGTCGCGCGACGCGCCCCCGCCGACGGACGCCGCCTCGGCCGAACGCGCGCGACGACTCGACGCCATGCGCGGCGCCGATCGTCTCGACGCCTCCTCGGACGTCCTCGCGCAGTGCGCCGACGTTCTCGAGCGCACGCAGGACGTCGGGGCGTCCGTTCTCGAGACGCTCGCCGCGCAGCGCGAGTCGCTGACGAGGAGCGGCGCCGCCGCGCGCGCGGCGTCGAAAAAAATGGACCAAAATCTCAAGGTGGTCAAGGGCATGAACAGTTGGACTCGCCTCGGGTGTTAGTTAGGGTGTGCGTCGTCTCGGCGTCTCGGCGCCGGTCGACTCTTTGTAATAGTGTGTACTCGCGCGCGAACGCGTCGTCTCGTCCGTCGTCGTCGTCCCCGAAACTCCCCGCGTCCCCACAATCACCCTCTCGCCTCGCGCGCGCGCGATGGCGAGTTTCATCGAGCGTCACGTGCGACGCGCGCGCATGGTCGTGCAGTTCGACCAAGCGCTCGTGGACGACGAACATCCGACGCCAGGTGCGCGACGACGCGAGATTGCGACGCGAGATGAGAATTGACTCTTCGTAACCGAATCAATCGTCTTCGCGTGCGGCGACGACGCGAGACGCGCGTCCATCGAGCGTCGAGACGTCTCGTCGCGCGGAGACACAGTCGCGCGATCGACTGACGCGATGTACTTCGACGACGCGCAGTGTACGCGACGCAAACGCTGGTGGAACTCACGAGGACGCTGGAGGGCGACTCGTTGCGAGACGCGTGCGAACATTTGACGACTCGTGCCGAACACAGAAGCGCGTACGTGAAGAAGAAGGCGCTGAAACTCATCGCCAAGTGTTGCGAAGGGTCGAGCGATCGTCGATTCGCGCGAGAGATGGCGAAGATTTCGGGACGGATTCGAGCGTTACAGGCGCACGCGGGACCGCCGCATCCCACCAAGGGCGACAGCGTGCACGCAGCGGTGCGAGAGGCGGCGAAAGAGGCGATGAGCGCCATATTTGGAAATCACAACGATGTCTCGTCGTCGCCGTCGACGACGTCGGTGATGAGCGGTGCTGGTCGCGCGGGTGGACGAATCGAGGGGTTCGGCGACGGCGACGCGGGCACGGTGGGCGGACGGTTGATGGAGCGAGAAACGTCCGGCGTACACTCGCGTTCGCACTCGTACGAGGAGTACGACACGTATAACGCGACATCCACGCCGTTACGGAAACCTGGAACGTTGGACGCGCCCTTGGAGGCGTCGTTAAATTCCACGCCGAAGTTGAACATTGATTCGGACGGGCCGACGAAGTGGAAACCGTTGCGACCACCCTCGCCGGTGAAAAAGCCAGAGCCCGCCAGAGCGACGGCGTCGGCCACGGCTGATTTGCTCTCTGATTTTGCGACGTCTGCGGCGAGTGCGTCGTCGCTTCCGGCTGCGCCGGCGGCGTCTCCTCCGCCGACCGCACCGACGTCGCGAGAACCGGAATTCGTTCTCCAAGGATCCGAGGAAAAGCGAGCCGTCGACAAACTCTGCACGCCGAGTGGCGTGCGGTTAGCACCAATAGATGACGACGTGCTCGATTTCTTACGTCACGGCGCGCGTTTGAACGCGCAAGGCGTGGTCATCGCGTTGTCGGAACGTTTAGTGACGTACGCGGACGGAGAGGAATGGCGCGGCGCGTACCGCGCGGCGTGCGTGTTAGAGGCGGCGGCGAAAGAGATGCGATCGGGCGCGTGGCTCGCCGCCGTTTTTTTGAATTCGTCGGCGATGGATTTACTCGAGGCGATCACGAGCGACGCCACGGCGCAGGCGCAGCTGAAACAAAAGGCGACGGACGCCGTCGCCGCGTTGCGTCGCGGCGGCGCACCGTCGACGGCGTCAACCACGCCGACGGTGGCGACGACAACATCGTCCGCACCGATGGACCTGTTATCGCAGCTCGGCGATCTGAGCGTCGCCGCGCCTCCGCCGGCGGCGGCGAGCGCCCCCGCGCCGACGGACCCGCTCGCCGACCTCTTCGCGCCGCCGCCGCCCTCGACCGCGGAGTACCACGCGCGTCCACCGGGCGCGTATGTCCCGCCCACCGCGCCCATGCGCGGTCCCGGACTCGCGGCGCTCGCCGAACTCCCGCCCACCGCTGAAGCCGACCGTCTCAAACAAACCAAAGCCTTCGATTTCGTCGGCGATCTCATGCGTTGAGACCGACCGCGTCGTCCATGTAACACGCAGACACACACACGCACGAACCGGTTCACGAACAACAAAAACAACACACACACTCATACGAATCACAAACTCGCTACGTCGTCGCGTCATCGAACGAATTTCCCCAACACGGGATACTTGCCCAAAAACTTGTCCCGCCACTCCCCCAACGTCTTCATCTCCTCCTCGCTCAACCCCTCCGTTCCGCGAGCCTCCTCCTCCTCGCTCACGTTGATCTTCATCGTCGCCAACGCCCGCGTCGCATCGCGTCCGTTGAGCGCCGCGTACGGACCACCGGGCCCGTAGAAATCGCGTCCCGTCGTCGTGTCAAAGACGAATCCATCGCACGCCATCGCGCACGCGTTCTCATCCGCCTCCACGCGCGCGCGCAACTGCGAGGGCGTGAACGTCACGTCCGGAATCGTCGGCGTCGTCATCGCGGGCGCCATGACGACGACGGCGAGACGCGCGCGCGAATCTCTGACGACGACGCGTCAGAGGTTGTTGGTCTTCATCGTCCCCGCCGCACGAATGGCGACGATTGGACGCGTCACGCGCGCGTGGGGGACGCGATCGACGCACGAACGCGTCCACGCGCGTCGTCGCGTCGTCTCGACGTCGTCGCGCGTCGAGCGCGCGCGTCGAACGCGCGTCGAATCTCATGATGATGACGATGGTGATGACGACACAGTCGACGCGTTCGACGACGCGGGGCGTGGACGTCGCGCGGTGCTCCTCGCCGGAATCGTCGCCGTCGTCTCCTCTTCGCCCTCGCTCGACGTCGACGCGGCGCCGCCGGTGATCGGGCTGTACGAGGACCCGTCGAGGGTCGGGGTGGGCGCGGCGAAGACGCGCGTCGACGCCGACGCGCTCCTCGAGACGTTGACGCGCGACGTCGCGGTGCGGCGATACTTTGTCACGGGGGATCTCACGGAGGAAATTTTCGCCAACGATTGTCGATTCATCGATCCCACGACGAACGTCGTCGGTCTGTCGAGGTATCTGCGAGCGTTGCGCGCGTTGTTCGATCCGGCGAGGTCCGACGTCGCGCTCGTCGGCGAGTTGCGACGCACGTCGCCGAACACGATCGAGGGTGATTATCGCGCGGAGGGGTACCTGAAACTTCCGTGGAATCCGCGCGTGCCTCCGTACGAGGGACACATCGTGTGGACGATTCATCCGGACGACGGGAGCGAGCGGGCGGGACTCATCGTGGAACAGCGACAGACGTGGAATATTAGCGGCGCCGAGGCGCTTCGCGAGACGTTTACGCCGTCGTGACGTAGCTTGTTTTTGTGTGTGTGTGTTTGTGAACGATATGATGAGAGTGTATGAGTACGCGTGATTTATCCATCGATATCCTTCTCACTCACATGTGTTTGTTTTTTAGCTACGGTACGGCGACGCGCGATCACACCAAGAGAGACGCCGTGTGGAGCTTGGAGCTCAGTTCGAGTTGCATCTTGGTCAGGTTGGTGAGGTACTGCACCATCATGACGTCCTCGATGCTTTCGCCGAAGACCTTGTCGAATTGCGCCTTCGTGAGTTGCGGCACGCTCTGTAAAGCCTCGGAGAGCGCGCGACCGACCTCGGCGTCGCCCGCGCGTCGGCCGCTCGCGACGTCGTCGACGTACGCCTGCGCGTCAGCCAACAACGCACCCAATTTACCCATCGTGTGTGCCAAACCGGCGACGTCGTCGTCCTGCTTGACCGAACTACCCGTTCGAAGCGACTCCACGCCCAGCTTGTTCGCTTGCTGGAGATCCACCTCGCACTCGATTTCGCTAAAGCGCACGCCGGCGGATCTGCTCTCGCCGCTCTCCCGATCCGTCGTCGCCAACACCGTCTCACCGACGCTCGCGCTCAGTATATCCCCGCCCTGTTCGACGCCAGAAAACTCTGCGTCCAACATCACGTGCACCGGCGTCCCACCCGCCGCATCCTTGGCGAAAAATTCGTGCACCACCGCCGTCACCTCCGGGCTCGCGTCGCCGGCGCTAAACCACCCGACGACGCGTTCCTCCGGATTCACCCGCGCGTGCAATCCGAGCATCGTCTTATGAAACTCGACATCCATCAACAACTCTCCATCGCGATCTTGACACGGAATCGCGTACGACGCGCGCGCGACGACCACCACGCGTCCGTCCGCGTCTGTCGACGCCGTCCCCAACAGCGCGCCGATCACTTTATCCACCGCTTCACCGCGTCGCACGTATCTGCGACGACGCGCACCGCGTCGACGTCGTCAGTCACACCATCACGAGTATCACCGTCGCATCGCGCGCGTTGAGTCACCGTCGCAACGCGCGCGTCGCTCGAGACGGTCGAGCCGCAATCGCTCGCGCGTCTAGGTTCGCGACGATCATCGCGCGCGCGCGTCGCGAGTCGTCACGCACCCGTCGCACACGCCGAGCACCACGGACGGGGTGACGATGATCTTCGAGATCGTCCCGGGGGCGCCGAGAGGGGCCATGACGTCGAGCCGAGGACGCGCGTCGACGTCTGCGGGGACGAATGGGAGTCCCTAGGCCCTAGGGCGGCGACGGCGAGACGCGCGTCGGTTCGAGTCGGTTCGAGTCGTCGGTTCGACGGTACGAGCGCGGTATCGGCGCGAAGAAACACGCGTGGGATGTACACGTATCGATGAAGGGGGCGGTGGGGGCGCGCGCGGCGTTCGAATGGATCATTATCTTACATGGCGCGACGCGGCGCGGCGTCGACGACGCGGCGCGACGAGGACGGAACCGTCTTCAGAATCGATTCACGCGTCTTCTTCACTTCACCTGTTCGACGATTTCGAGGCGAGCTTTTCGATGGCCCCGGCGAGAGACGCCGCCTGGAGCTTTGGGTTGAAGTAACGGTCGAAATCGGCTGGGACGATTTCGAACGCCTCGCAGAGGGCGCTTTTGCCTTTGACCAAGCGGTCGTGGAGCAAGTTTTGGAGATCGGAGCGCTCGACTTGGCTCAGTCGAGATTGCGCGCCGCTTCTCTGCCCCTTCACGGCCGGCGCTAAACCAAACGCTGGGTGATCTTCCGTCACCGCGGGCGCCGATGGCTTGAACTTGGAGGCGGCGAACTTGCCATCCTTGTCTCCCGACGCGGACGGGCGTCCGCGGCCGGCGCCGGCGCCGCGACCGCTCGGTTTCGTCGTCCCCATGGAATCCAACGCGGCGGCGGCGAGAGACGCCAAAGGATCATCGTCGTCGATGTCTTCGGTTTTGCGTTTTCTTCCACGCTTGGACGGACCCGGCGGGCGACCGCGACCGCGCGGCTTCGTTGGAATCGGGATGGGGACGTTCCACGCCGCCACGTCTTGGAGATCCTTCTTGGACGCGAGGCTGCCTCGAATCTTACCGGTGGGCGATAAGAATGCTTCGGCGTCGTCTTGTGCGTCCAAACGTTTCGCCGGTCGAGCCGGAGACCACGCGCCTCTCACGGCGGTGAGCACCTTTTCAGTCGCCCCCGCGTAGTCTCGCGTCGTCGTTCCGTCTCGTCGCACCATCACGTTCGACGTCGCCTTGGCGGGTACCTTTTCGGTATCTTTGGCATCATCATCGGCATCATCATCGGCATCATCATCGGCATCATCATAGTTCGCCTCATCCTTGACGGTCGCATCGACGGGCGTGTTGCTCAACAACACTTTCGCCGCGGATTCGTCCTTGCGCACGTCGACGGCGGCGGGAGTGTTCGCCGCCGGCGCAGCTTCGGGAGTTCCATCCGGTGAGCCTTCATCGACGTCACCATTGACGAGGTGTCTCTGGAGCGCCATCAACGAATCACTCGCGGACTCTGGGTCGTTGAACGATCCGCCGGTGCGACGTTCAATCGCGCGCATCGCGTGCTGCGCGGCTTGCGCGCGAATACGCGCCGCGTCGCTTCTATTTCTACGAGCCTTGTGATTAGCCTTCGAATACGCCTGCTGCAATCGTTTCGTCGTGTCGTCCAAATCAAGCACCGCGCATTCCTCCATCTTCCGCTTTTGATCCTCCAACTCCTCCACCGACTTCACCAAGAGTCTGTTTTGATCCCCCGGAGAGATGCCCGCCTGCACGTTGGTGATCAAGCGATCGAGCGATTTCATCTTACGAAACGGCCAACGCTTGATGCCGTACTTGCGACACTGTCTCTTGAGCACCGTCAAACCGACGCCGAGCTTGCGACACGCCGCCTCGGACGGAAGATGGAAACAACTCGACAATTCCTCCTGCGTGATGTCCGACGCGCTTCGATACTGTCGAACGCGACGATTCTCGCGCGACTGATTCGGAGGTTTTTTCGGTTTCACCACCACCTTGGCGTCATCCGCCGCGTCCTCACGCGCGCCCTCGCCCCCCCCGCCCGTCTCGACGTCGCCCTCGCTCGCCGTCGCCGCGTCCTCGCCGCCCGCCGCGTCCCCGCCGGCGCTCTCTCGCGCGCCGCGCGTCTCCTTGGTCCCATTCTCCGCCGCGCGCGCGCTCGCTACACCGACACCACCGTCACGCGCACCGTCGTACTCGCGCACATCGTCGCGTCCTCCTCTTTCTCCGCCTCCTCCGTCGTCGACGCCGTCGACGCCGTCCGCCGCCGCCGCTTCGTCCGCGTCGCCCGCGCGCATCGCTCGCGAGTCGCTCCGGTCGACGATCACACACACACGATCACACACACACGGACGAACACGAACGCACGAACACACGGACGATCGCGCGAACGATCACACGGACGCGCGCACCGATGAACCGACCGCCGACGTCTCGCCGCACCCAATAGACACCCTCCTTTATGACGAGTCACGACTCCTCAAACACCCCCCACACGCACCCCGTCGATCGAGCCAAGCCCTCGGACGGAATGAGCGATGGATGCGCGACCCCCGTGGATCGCGCGCGCGCGTCTCGTCGGAACCCCTCTCCTCGCGCGACGTCAACTCCTCGACGTCGCACAGAACGATCGCACGCGTGAAAATCCACCCGTCGAGTCGTCTCGATGACCGACACGACCGACGTCGACGCACCGCGCGCGCGAGATCACCCACGCGCGATCAACCCTCGATGGACGATTCGCGCGACGCGACGCGACGCGACGATCGAGATCGATGACGGGGCGAATCGACGTCGATGTCTGTCGACGCGCGTCCGCGCTCGACTCGGTCTCGCGACGGCGCGAACGAGTCGAGAAGAGACGACGAGAGACGACGAGAGACGACGAGAGACGTCGTCGCGCTCGCGGTCGCGTCGCGCACTCGCGAGACGAGTGAACGCGCGCGCGAATGAATGAATGAATGAACGAGCGAGCGGGCACCGCGGCACCGCGACGGGGTTTTGCGTGATCGCATTCGTGGTCGTCATCGTGATGGGCGTTCGGACGTCTTATGTACGCAAGTACGTGGACGCGCTCGATACACGTGGACGCGTGATACACGTTATAGACGTGTATGAGTATAAAGACCATAGAGTATGTATTACCCGTCCGAGTATGTATGTAAAGTGTGTGCGTCACGCCCGCGCGCGCGCCGATCGACGTCCTGTCTGTCGACGGCGCGTGCGAGTATTTAGTACCATCACACGGAGTACGATTCGGACGATCGGTACGTAGAGGAGTGGTGTGTGTGTCGATGTGTGTGTGTGTGTCCGTGTGTGTGTGTGTGTGTGTCCGTGTGCGCGAAGCGACCGGGGACGCGTCCTCGAGACCGCGCGCGTCGAGGCGCGAGGGCGAGGGGACTGCGGACGATCGAGCGCGGCGATGGCGGCGGTGGCGGTGCGTCGTCGCGCGTCGTCGATCGTCGGTCGGGCGGTGTCGAGGTCGACGTCGAGGTCGATGTCGGGCGCGACGGGCGCGGTGGGCGCGCGGCGGTGGATGCGCGCGGGCGGTGGTGACGGCGATGTAGGGGGGGGGGACGCGTGGACGGGGGCGCGGGCGCGGGGGGGGACGTCGTCGTCGGAGTCGGAGTCGGAGTCGCGGTGGGGTCGTGGCGCGGAGGGCGTCGCGGAGGATGACGGCGGCGACGGACGCGCGCGGTTTCGGTCGGAGCGCGCGAAGGCGAAGAGGCGTTTGCGCGCGTATAGGTTCGCGGAGGCGGGCGAGGAGGCGACGCGGGAGGAGGTGTGCGCGCGGGCGAGGCGCGCGCGCGGGAGGCGAGAGATTCGAGGTGGGTATTTCGACGGGTGGGAGGTGACGGGCGAGCGGCGGCGCGGGACGGCGGCGGCGACGGCGGCGTTCGCGTCGTCGTTCGCGTCGTCGTTCGGTGGACGACGAGGACGAGGACGCGCGAGTGATGAGGACGCGAGGAAGGAGGATGTCGAGCGCGCGTTTCGCGCGTACGCGTGGGCGCGTCTTCGGCGCGGCGGACGCCGTTCGGCGTTCGGCGGCGATTTTTTCGCCGCCGACGCCGCGTTTCGAGAGTTTTTCCGCGCCGAGCGAGGCGCGGGCGCGGGCGCGGGCGGCGACGGCGGCGACCATCGCGCGCGGGCGGTGACCGCCGAGGGATTTTACGCGGGCGCCGCGTGTGAACACTGCGAGACGCTCGGTTTACGACCGAACGCCTTCGTCACGTGGGACGCGCTCAAAACCGCCCATCGCGAACAAGCCGTCAAGTGGCATCCCGATCGACACGCGAACGACAAGTCATCCGCCGAGATTCGATTCAAACGCGTGTACGACGCCTACGACGCTCTCATCGCGAGATCACCCACGCGTGAGGCGAGGTTCGAGTAGGTAGAGAAGTAGACCGGCGGAGCGCGCGCGCGCGCGTCCGACGGGCCGTGTACCATAGTACCATAGTAGAGCGCGGTAGACTCATTGTGCCCTCACATCGCGCGCATGACGACCACGACCACCACCACCACCACGACGACGACCACGACGCGACGACGCGCGCGCCTCGATTCGCGTCCGCGTCCGCCGCCGACGGAGTTGAAGATATTTTCTTCTGGACGGGTCACGACTCCCCAACGAGTCCCTCTCTGTGCGTTTTCAGTCTTACGCGTTTTGGTCAAATTTCAGTCTTACGCGTTTTGGTCAAAACGCGTGCACTTTTTAGCGTCCACCACTGGACGCGTGATCCTCGTAGTGTACGCCCGAGAACGCCGTGTCCCGAGACTTTGGCCGCGTCGTCTGGGCGGCACGCAGATCCTCGTCGGATTTCCATCGTCGGATGATGATTGCGCGCGGTCGACCGTCGTCGTCGGCGGCGCGTGCGGCACAACGCGCCGACGCGGGCGCGAACGGCGCGTCTCGATCGGTCTTCAGCGCGAGGCCGCGCGCGCGAGGACGACGCGACGACGCGACGCGAGGACCGACCGACCGATCGGAACACCGATCCAACCGTCGCGCGGTGTCGGACGTCGGCGCCGTGACTGCGACGATGCGCGCGAACGAACGTGCGGCGCGACGCGCGCGCGCGCGGACGCGTGAATGCGGACGCGCCGGCGTCGCGTGCGTCATCGCGTGCGTCGCGATGGCGTTGCGTCGAGCGACGGGCGCGCGCGCGTACACCGAAGCCCTCACCGGCGCCGGTTGGGGGGAAACGGTGGTGGTAAAAGATTGTAAGAAGGTGGCCAACTATGCCGGATCCAGTGAACTGGTATACGACATCACATTTCCCACGGAAATACTGATCTACGACGCGACATTCCCGGCGTGTCCGTCGAAGTGCTACAGCGAGCCCAGCGACCGGAAAACGGTCACCGGCGAGCAGACGTGGTGCACCGCTTACTGCGCTAACGCTGTAACGACGTTCGAACATAACAACTTGGGAAATTGCGCGAGATATACAACGAAGACTGTCACAAAGAAATGTCAGAAGAATCTGTGCCCATCACCGTCGCCGCCGCCGCCGTCGCCGCCGCCGCCGTCGCCGCCGCCACCCGGGATGTCGATCGCCCCCATCGTCACCGTCCATGACGGCGCGCGTATCGTCACTTCGCAATCGATCGACTTCCAAATCACCGTCTCGCATAAATCATGCGCCACTGCCGAGGACTGCTTCGTATCGAAAGCGGTCGAGAAGGAAGTGAATGACTTGGGCTTGCATTGC
>Ga0181572_10003989_pt1 | contig 10270 bp, 8 predicted proteins | sample 101ome_26_FD_133004 | JGI IMG/M metagenome (GOLD analysis project Ga0181572, IMG submission 133004) | Coastal salt marsh microbial communities from the Groves Creek Marsh, Skidaway Island, Georgia - 101408AT metaG (megahit assembly) | ecosystem: Environmental > Aquatic > Marine > Intertidal zone... | reverse complement strand
ACCCGAATCTGTGTGATCTCCGATTCAACATCGCGTGATTAACGCGACAGGCACTTAAAGGAACCCGTTGCAAACATTGGCTCAATCTTTTCTTCTAAGACCCCGCCAAGGGGTCTTAGAAGAAAAAACCGGGCCGAGTTGTCGAGCTGTCACAAAGTCTGGGCTCCAATGTTCCCGACTCGGAAGACACGCTGTCAGCAACATCGGCAAGGCGAAGGTGTGCTTCATTGGGACATAACCGTCGGTGGGTAGCCAGAACGAGGCCGGCAGCGCTCCTAGGCTCTCGTGGCCTATGGGGTTACAGCCGTCTCCCAACTGCTTCGGCTTACGCACCAGAACGGGCCACACTGATTTCTTCCGATAACGCAGCGCGCGTTTTACGTTGTTGCCTCAGGAAAGAGAGCACCCACGAAGAGGTCGACGACGTTGGCGAGTGCTTCATCAGGACAGGCCGGTTCGACGAGATCAGCGATCACTATTCCGAGTGCGTAGGACTGCACGAACACGCTCACAGCGGTGGCGTCAACATCCCGGCGGACAAAGCCTTTCGTCTGCAAACCCCTGATTGCGTCAGCGAACTCCTCGGTGAGTTGGGACACTTCTGCTTGCATGTTGGCGAAAACGTCGGGGCGTGCATGCGCGGCTGAGAGCGACGAGAGCCGATCCATACGCTGCGCGGCGCGGGCACGCTCGACGACTGACCGGGTGACCGCCTCCAAGGCAACCCGTACCTCATCGGCTGTTCCGGCATTGTCGAAAAGTTCCCTGATTGCCGTGATGTCAGCGCGCGCTGGCTCCACGAACCGTCGCGACTGGGCGTGCGCCACGAGCCGTTCGCGGTTGCGGAAATGATGCTGGACAGCCCCGATCGAGACACCAGCCCGCTCAGCAACATCGGCAAGGCGAAGGTGTGCTTCACCGCGTTCTGCGATCAACGCCATCGCAGCTGACAACACTCGGGCTTTCGTCACGTCAAGACAGTATCCGGACTCGAGTCTGCGCCTGGTGCCAAGGGGCCAGCCGCTGCGGACGTCGAATTTGACAGCGCTGCGGCAATAGTTAGTATGGTCTTGTGAGTTCTCGTGTCTCATGGCGCCGCGCCGCGGTTGCCGCTGCACTCGCAGCCACCATCGTCTTCGCCTCATCGACGCTCGCGATTGCAGCCCCCGCATCGCCGCCGACCCTCTCAGTCCCTGAGTACACAGACATCTGCGGACTTTCTCCGTCATCGATTCTGGGGGCCTTCTGGGATGGGCCGCTCGGAACTGGCGAGTATTACGACGGGAGTGGCCTCAACGTCATCGCAGCGAGTCCCGGCGACACAATCACCATCATCAACGAATGCTCCACCGACCTCTACATCGATTTCGACACGTCAGGCGCATTCAGCGGGGCGTACCAGGTCATTGAATCCTTAGGCGTTATGGAGATCCCCCTTTTGGCCGACCGTTTGGTAGCCAAAACTGATCTGTCCGGCAGTTTCGTCGCCGAGGCATTCGTCGCAGCACCAACGACCACGCTGAGCATCACCTATGACAGCCAGGGCGGTTCCACAGTGTCTGGTGGTGACGCCACAACAACTGTCGGAGGGACCATTAGCGCGCTACCTGCTGACCCGACCCGTGACGGCTTTACGTTCGCAGGCTGGTTTACCGCCGCAATAAGCGGCACAGAAATCACCACTAACGCCGTGCACAACCAGACGGCCGATTTCACGTTGTACGCCCAATGGACAGCGAACCCCGCAACAACTACGACAACGACAACGGTGGCTCCCACAACAACAACTACGACTGCCACAACGACAACTCTTGCCCCAACGACCACCGTGGCTCCAACAACAACCATTGTGCTTCCAGCCACGGGGCCATCGAACGGAGCAGCTTCTCAAGTACTCCTCGTGCTCGGAATCGGTGGTCTCTTGGTGTTGTTCACTCGACGCCGACTTGATGCCCATGCCTAAAAAGCGCCTCCAACCTTAAGGAGTGTGACAACACGCGTGGTGCGGCACACCCAAGAAACTGTGAGACGTACTGGTTTGTGTGATTTCCGATTCAGAATCGTGTGATCACCGCAACAGACACTGCCAGAACCCCTTTATAAACACTGGGTCAATCTTTTCTTCTAACACCCCGCCAAGGGGTCTTAGAAGAAAAAACCCGATCCGTTAGACGAAAAAGACAGCACTGAAACCGGTCATACCAAACGGATCTGACTGCGCTTCACTAATAAATGGTGAAACCGGGAACCATTCACCCGCCCTCGTCGTCAAACATGACAGCAGACCAGCAACGCTCTGCGCTATGACCCCACCAATAGGACGACATGATGAACTACGTGAAGAACACCGCAATTCTGCTCATTGCCGCAGTCGCAACGACCGGTTGTATTGCCGATGACACAGACTCCTTCGGACAACCTTCGTCAGGTAGCGGACCTTCAGTAACCCAGCCCTACCGACCCACCGGAGCGTTTGGTCGAAGCGGACTGCTGTTCGACACGACATGCGACGTCATCCTCAACGAAATCAAAACAATTGCGCTCACAGAGGTAACACCGTGGGGGCTCGAAGGCGATTACTGGATGATTGAAGAGAGTGCCGTCATGGCCGTCGAAGAATCCGTTGGGGCCGCCGAAATGTCAGACATGTCGTCAGATTCCTCAGCGCGTGACTTTTCGGAGACAAACACTCAAGAGATTGGTGTCGATGAAGGCGACATCTTAGAGACCGACGGCACCCACATCTTTCGCGCATCACATAACCAACTTGACATCATCGACGTCGACACTCTCGCCGTGACAGATTCGGTCATCCTTCCTGAGGGCACACACCATCTCGTGCTGCACGATGGACAACTCGCAGTGGTTTCTGACCTTTGGCAATCATGGGACACCACCCATATCAGAGTGTTCAGCGTCACCGAAGACGGCAGCGTCCAACTTCAATCAACAGAGACAGTCGAGGGGCGGACCGTCGGCGTGAGATCAGTCAACGGCCATCTCCGAATCTTGCTAGAAACCTCCAACCGTGATCAGCTTGACTTTGTCTCCCCATGGGAAGACAACCTGACCGAAGAGGAAGCACTCGAGCACAACATCGAACAAATCGAACGCTCAACTATCGACCAATGGATGCCAAGAATCTTTCTCAGCGGAGTGACGAAGTCGGCGCTCGACTGCAACCAGATCGCCATCTCAGACCAATCCCCGACTGCGCAGACAACAACCTGGATTGCGACCCGTGACATTCACAGCGACGACGTGACCCGAGGGCAGTTGGGCATCATGTCAAGGGCCGATGCAATGTATGCAACGGCAAACAACGTGCACTTCACCACCACAGCCTGGAATAGCGATGTTGAATGGCCGCGGCAACCGGGGCCAGAGACATCTGTCCACTCGTTTTCATTCAACGCGAACGACACCATGTATTACCTCGCATCGGGAACCGTCCCGGGCGACACCATCGGCCAATTCGCTCTCAACGAACACGGAGACGAGCTACGCATCGCCACCACTCGCACCGTCGACGGAATCAGCGAATCTGCCGTCACCATCCTCACAGCAAAGGACGACAACACCTACGACGTGCTTGGGGAAGTCGGTGGCCTTGGTTTGACGGAACGCATTTACGCCGTTCGCTACATCGGTGACCTCGCGTACGTCGTCACCTTCAGAGAAACCGACCCGCTCTACGTCGTCGACCTGACTGACCCGACTCAGCCCTACGCAGCTGGAGAACTCAAGATTCCGGGGTATTCCAGCTATCTGCATCCGATCGGTGATGGCAAGTTGCTCGGCATCGGCCAAGACGCCGACAACAGTGGGCGCACACGTGGAACACAAATCAGCCTGTTTGATGTCAGCGACTCATCAAATCCGCTTCGGCTCGACAAGGTTGATATCGGTGGAGCGTCTGCAGCCGAGTATGACCACAAGGCGTTCCTGTGGTGGCCAGCCGGTCAATTCACGGCTACCGCCGACTACGACGGAACGGTGACCGTGACACGGTTGGACGACATCGCAACATTCGCTGAGCCGATTGAACTCGAATACCCCGCGTCAGAGGAATGCCGCTGGTGGAACAGCACGACACGGGCACTTGTGATCAGTAATCACATCGTCACCATCGGGGCAACTCACATCGCAAAATACGACGCGGAAACTCTTCGAATGATTGCTTCGAGTTCGTATGTGGCGAGCGGTGAAACGGCTTCAGCGACCGGTGACGATGCCGACATCGCAACCGACATCTGGGAGCCAACTATGGAACCAATGTGCTGAACATCGACAGCTGGTTACCTCGCAGGAATGCATAACAACGCCGTTGATCGAGCGAGAAACGTCAATCGCTCCCGAAACGTTTCGACCGACGGTCGATCTTGTTTGAGTCCGCTCACAGCGAGAGTGACAATGTCTACTGCGCGGCCAGCCGTTTCGGCATCTACCTTGTGAATCTTTGCAAGATGGATGTGTAACCCTTGCGCTGCCCTTCCCATTGCCGTCATCACAGCAGCTCCACCAAGTTCGCCTTTTACTTCCATTAATTCATCACCGAACGTTGATGACGACAATGTTGCGTACGGATCACCAGCGAGCCGCTGCAAATACCCATCAAGTTGAGATTCGAGCGAATGGTTGACGATCAGCGCGTTGAGAGCGGCGTCAGTGTTTTCATCGAGAAGGAGCTGGAACGCAGACAAAAAAAGTTCCGACCGGTCGGCGAAGTATTGATACAGAGCAGGTCGAGAAATGCCCGATGCCTCAGCCAATAGTTGCATTGATGTTCGCCGGTAACCATTCTGGGCGAATACCGGAATTGCTGACCGAAGAATGTGGTCAATACGCTCCTGGCGCTTCGTGCTCGAGGCCTCTGCCATCCCGCAAGTTTGACAGATTGGCATAAAACTGTCAGTCTGTGGCCTGACACTTTATGGCATTTTTGTCAGATAACTGGAGAACCTGATGACGACCTCAAACAACCTCAACGGCAAAACCATTTGCGTCACCGGCGCTTCGAGCGGAATTGGTCAAGCGATAGCCCAACATCTCGGTTCAAGTGGCGCCCACGTGTTCATGATGGGACGAAATCGCTCCCCGATGGACGAATCGGCCGATCTCATACGATCAGCTGGAGGTTCTGCGGACGTTGCAACATTCGATGTCGCCGATCTCGAAGCTCTGTCATCTTGGGTCGCCTCCGCAGCATCATCCACCGGTCGACTCGACGTAATGGTCAACAACGCCGGCTTCGGTGATGTCGGTGCCACCATCGCCGATGGTGACCCGGCTATGTGGAAGGCAATGTTGGAAACAAATGTCCTCGCCCTCGCAGTGGGATGTCAAGCCGCAATCAAGGCAATGCGATCCACATCATCACAAGGCAACATCATCAACATCTCCTCAGTGGCAGCCCTCCAGCGCGAATCTGGCGTCTATGGCGCCACCAAACATGCGGTGAACTGCATCAATTCCTCGCTTCGCAAAGAACTGCAAGACGAGCCAATACGTGTCACCTCGGTCATGCCAGGCGTATTCGCAACGAACTTCACCCGAAATGTCGACAAGTCGATGGTTGAAGGCATTGCCGCAATGGCTGGAATCACCGAATTGGAATTCGACGACGACTCACGACTACCCCAGCACCAGATCGATCAAATCCAGCAGGCCCTTGCTATCGGCATTGGCGACGTGACGCATATTGCGAAAGCCGTTGAGTACATCGTTCTCCAACCGTCCGAACTCAATATTGAGGAGATCGTCATCCGACCTCAGAAGAGCCTCTTGTCATAAACAATTGCTGCGCTTCGCAGCGGGTGATCTCATGGCTGCACCGATCGCCGAGTGCGGGCGTTCTCACTCGGGCGCCGAAACCCAAAATGACCTTGCGAGCGCAATGACATCGCCATCTTCGCCAAACGCTGCTGACGCAGCGCCACGCTTGCGCCCATCCCACACGGGCTCATAATCACCGTTCCAGCCGACAATGGCCACCCGCTCACCAGGAGCAACCGCTCGCCGCTGGTCGACGGCGTACTGCACCGTGAACGCCATCCGTTCACCATCACTACCGCACACGTAAAACGCAGCAGTGCAATCGAGTGCAGCCCACAGCGCGGCAGACGACGCGAGAGAAGAGGTCGCCCAATCAGGCACCGTCCAATCTGTCGCGTAACGGCCATCACCAAGATGAGCTCCATGAACCTGCATGGAAGTTGCATGAATTCCACAAGAGAAACACGTCATCGAAATGTCGTCGTCAAGAAATGGCACGAACCTCGAACGCGCAGCAGCAGCATCTTCAATCGACACCGCCTCGGTTGTCACCGCATCTGGTGTCCACGGAGTTGCTTCCATGATGAGCACGTCACCATGAAGTAACTGCACCGTGTCGCCGTGAACAACGGCGAGTTCATCACCAAGTGGAACATGGTGGCGCAACGCAAAGGTGTGAGGACCGTCAAGGTGCTCTGACAACTGACGGGCTGTCCAACCACCTTGACCGCTGCCAGCGGGACCTTCAAAAAACGGCTCAATGGTGAGTGACGACACATCGATCACCGTACTCAGCGCACAGTCGCATCTCGTGCGTCGGGCTCAAGATCAAGTCGACATCGCTGGAGTCGACATCGATGGGCGGCGAATCATGGTGACCAACATGCCTGCCGCAATCGCAATGCCGCCACCGGCAGAGAACGCCCAGGTGTAGTCACCCGCAGCTTCTCGAATGACAGCCGCTCCCCATGCAGAAAGAGCCGCACCAATCTGGTGAGCTGCGAACACCCAGCCGTACACAGTGCCGGCGTTATGCCGACCGAACGCCTCCGCGCACAACATGATTGTGGGAGGAACCGTGGCGATGTAATCAAGACCAAATAGAACGGCAAAGACGCCGATTGACACGTTGTCATGAATGACCGGCAAAAAGAAGAGGCTCACGCCGCGAAACGAGTAGTACGCAAACAGCAACCGGCGTGGGTCATATCGATCGGTAAGCCAACCGCTGATCAGCGTGCCGACAAAATTGAACAGCCCCATGACCGCGAGCCAATTCGCCGCGGTCACTTCGGCAAATCCATGCTCGGTTGCGTGGGCAATGAAATGCTGACCAACAAGCCCATTGCTCGTCACCCCACACACCATGAATGTGACTGCAAGCAACCAAAACTCCGGTCGACGCACCGCCCGGCGAAAGAGCCCACGATCTGGCGCCCTTGTTGGCTCTGGGGTGCCGCCATACGGTGCGAGTCCAACATCGGCTGGAGCGTCACGCATCAACCATGCAGCTGGAATTGCGGTCACCACGAGCAACACGGCGCCAATTTCAAGCGACCGACGCCACCCCGAGTTCGCCGCCAACGCAGTAAAGAACGGAAAGAACACCAACAACCCAGCGCTCGTTGACGCACCAAAAATGCCGGTGACAAGCCCTCGACGATCAACGAACCAACGATTTGCGATGGTTGCGCCAAGCACGCTTGCGATAAGTCCACTCGCAAGACCCGCTCCAAAGCCAAACCACAGGTAAAACGACCACAGTGATTCAGTTCGGGCGCTGAACAAAAACGACACCGCAGCGAGCAACAAACTCATCACCGTTGTTGACCGGAGACCGATCCTCGACATCACGAACGCCGCGAGCGGTCCACCCACTCCGTACATCACGAGACTGATCGACGCAGCAATCGACAACGTTGACGTGCTCCAACCGGTTGAGCGTTCCATGTCGACGAGAAGCGCTCCCGGCGCAGCGCGGCTTCCAGCTGTCATCAACACCGCAATGACCGCAACCCCGACAACAACCCAGCCGTAGAACATGTTCTTCGGCGCAAATCTGGGAATCCGTTGCCGAGGGGCAACAGGAACGGAGGGGTTCACATCTCGAATCCTACGGGAGGCCACCCAAACTGGCCCCGTCAGATGATGAGCGACGTAGCCTGCCGTTATGGGAGTTCTCACACCCGATGACTTCACTGTTAGTGAACTCGACACGTGGATGTCGCACGCACTTGAAGAAGCGCGCGCAGCAGAATCTCATGGCGACGTTCCTGTCGGTGCCGTTGTCATACATCGGCACAATGTGATCGCAGCTCGCCATAACGAACGTCAGTTAACCGGCGACCCGACGTCCCACGCTGAGGTACTTGCATTACGCGACGCCGCGAACGTTATTGGCAACTGGCACCTCGAGGAGTGCCTACTGATCGTCACCCTTGAGCCGTGTGTGATGTGCGCTGGCGCAATGGTCAACAGCCGACTCGGCATGCTCGTCTTCGGCGCGCACGACCCGAAAGCTGGTGCCGCAGGGAGCTGCTTTAATCTCACCAACTCCGACGTGTTAAACCATCGAATCCCTCAAGTCGCTGGGGTTCGCAGTGAGGAAAGTTCGCAACTCCTGAAACGCTTCTTCGCTGATCGGCGACGCTGAGTTCACAACGGCGGTCGCCCTGACCCACGTTGGCCGATAGCCTCCATCGACGGAAGGATGCCAGAGCGGACGAATGGGACGGCCTCGAAAGCCGTTGAGGTCTTCGGGCCTCCGTGGGTTCGAATCCCACTCCTTCCGCCAGAGAATCGGCGACTGCGGGTCGCTTTTACGACGTCGCCTAGCGACACATCGTGTCGTCGGCTGGTGCCGTGAGTTCGATGAGGTAGTCGTTGACGAGTTCATTGATGCACTGGTTCACCCCGTACCCGGTGTGCTGATCGGCCTCGACTACGACGAGTCGGCCATCGTCTAACGCATCGGCCATCAACTCAGTTGACGACAGCGGAGTCGCAGGATCACCGGTGGTGCCAATGACAACGATCGGCCCGGCACCGACACCTGTGATGTCAATGCGTGGGTCACGCGCCGCCGGGAAGAACGTACAGAAGTACTGGCCAGACGCGCCTTCGGGCACAAGTCGAGGAGCCACCGCCCGGTACTCGTCAATGAGAGCATCCTCTTCGGCAACACTGAGGCGTTCCGCGGTATCAGCGCAACTAATCGTCTGAAATGCCTCAAGCTCATTTCCGTAGGTTCCATCTGGCTGACGCTGGTAGTAGGCGTCATGTAACGCAAGAAGACCTGAACCATCGCCCAGCGCCGCCGCCGCAAGGGCTGCCTCAAGAGTTGGCCAATATGAATCTGAATACATCGCTTCGATCACACCATTAATGGCGACCGCAAGATTGGCGGGCGGGCGACCGCTCGATGTCGGTGCCGGCTTTGTATCAAGCTTTTTCATCAGCGCTTCAAATGCAGCCTCTGCGTTTCCGTCATTATGGAATTTGCATGAGGCATCACTGCTGCAACGCTGCAGAAACGTCGTGAGGGAGGCTTCGAACCCCTCAAGTTGTTGCAATGACGACTCGAGGCTGTCGGCGTTCGGATCAGCTGCCCCGTCAAGCACCGCCGCTCGAACCGTGTCGGGGAACAGCGTCGCCCACGTGGCACCAAGTTCGCTGCCATAGGAGAACCCGAAGTAACTGATCGTCTCTTCACCAAGAGCACGACGTAACACGTCCATGTCTCGCGCCGAATTGTTCGTGCCTGCGTGCTCTGTCACACCCTCGTTCGTACCCACGCATCGGTCGGCAAACTCTTGTGCAACCGCAACCAATGCTCGCCGTTCTTCATCGGTTTCAGGGGTGATATCGATCTCTGCGAAAAACGGGTCGTAATCGTCGATGCAATCGATAGTCGGACTGCTGAGGCCGGTGCCGCGTGGGTCCCATCCGACAATGTCAAACCGGTCGAGTAATGCATCGTCATAAATCTGGGGTGCAAGGGCCGCAAGCACTGAACCACCGAACCCTGGACCACCCGGGTTCACCAATAGAGAGCCGATGCGGCCACCTTCATCACGGGCTGAGTGCCGAACGACATACAACGTGATGGTGTCACCGTCGGGATCGTTGTAATCGACAGGAACGTCGAGCTCAGCGGAGTCAGTGCCTGCACCGAGAGGTGTCCATTCGAGATCTGGCACCACCACATCTTCGAGTTGCGGTTGAGGAGCGGCCGTTTCACCCGAAGTTTGGTTTGAGTCATTAGCTGCCGAGGGCGATGAACCCACCGTTGTCTCCGATGACATCAACCGCACAGGTTGTGGTGCGCCACACGATGCTGCGACTACGGCTGTTATCGCCATGTAGAGCACTGGGCGCCGCGTCATAAGTTCAGGGTAGGCCAGTGATGCACTCCCGCCACAGGTACTTAACATAAGGGCATGCGCATGGGCCCTCACCACATGATGCCGAGAGATACAGATGCGGTCCGCAATGT
>Ga0181572_10003987_pt1 | contig 10271 bp, 10 predicted proteins | sample 101ome_26_FD_133004 | JGI IMG/M metagenome (GOLD analysis project Ga0181572, IMG submission 133004) | Coastal salt marsh microbial communities from the Groves Creek Marsh, Skidaway Island, Georgia - 101408AT metaG (megahit assembly) | ecosystem: Environmental > Aquatic > Marine > Intertidal... | reverse complement strand
CTATATTAAGTAAGTCATTAATAATTAGTTTGAATGATGCTTATTAAACAATTCAAAATTGCAGCGTTGGCCGTGGGTTCAACACTTTTTACTTTTTGTCTAATCTTGCTGGGGCGCCTGACCGCCACATGGCCGTTAGACTCATTATATTTAATTGCCTCGATAGCTCTTGCGGGGCTTATACTTTTTTTTATGTTGACCCTGTATAATCGATTCGGTGCATCATTATCGCTGTTTCCTAATGGGCGACACAATGTTCAAAGCTATGATCTTTTGCCGTTTGGAATTGTTATTTTAGATAGGTATCAAGGTTCGTTTTCCCAAAGCTCCTTGATCGGGCTTAAAAGAATACTAGGATATAACGAAGATGATAATCTTGATTTTATTAGTGTCGAACAGGCTTTTGAGCCTAAACTGTCAAATTGTTTTCAATCATCTTTTGATGGATTGACCAAAGGAGAGGTCATACGTACTCAATTATCGGCAGTCATGAAATCTGGCGAGGAAAAAAAGTTTGATCTTTTAATTTTGCCTTCCAATGATTTGAGAGAAGTTAAACAAACTGCCGTCTTATTGGATTCTTCCGAATTGGAAACCCTCAAGCAGCTTACCAATAAGTTGGATATACGCGATTTTGTTTTTGCTAATCTTAGCCATGAAGTAAAATCGCCATTGAATGCTATCTTAGGCTTCACAGAACTAACTTTAAATGACACAGATGTCGCCATTCCTGACATTGCTAAGATTAAGGAAAACCTTCGTAATATTTTTCGGTCTTCAAAATACCTAGAATCCTTGGTGGGAGAAATCCTTAGTTATGAAGAGATCTATCATAAAAAACTTACGGCTAATCCAACCCCCGTCAATATTAGCGAGCTTGTTCAGCAAGTAATGAAACTTCATGAATTAACAGCGATGAAACGTAATATTCGCTTAACTTCTGATACCGCTTGTTGTGTCGATAAAACAATAATGATGGATGTTGTTAAGTGTTCACAAGTTCTTAATAATTTAATAACTAATGCCCTTAAGTATTGTGATGCAGGTGAAGTTCATGTCAAGCTGTCATTAAAGAAGCAAGTTGACACTGCGGCACTGCTAGTTATCTCTGTGACAGATACGGGTAGGGGAATCCCTCATGACGAATTGTCGGTAATATTTGAACCATTCGCTCAAAGTACTCAAGACCCGGGGTTTTATTTAAAGGGATCTGGTCTAGGGTTATTTATCTGTAAAGCAATTTCATCCGTTCTGGCTGGTAGGCTTTCCGTAACCAGCAAAGTTGGCGTTGGTTCTACCTTTACCTTTGAGGTACCCACAAAAATTGTAGAGACGAAAAACACACATAGTGTTAATCCTAATTCACGAAATCGTGATGTAATGTTTTCTCGTGTAATCAATGTATTGGTCGCCGACGATGATGCATTAAATAGGAAATTTCTGGGTAGATTGTTAACTAGCGCTGGTGCAAATGTAACGTTAGCCATTGATGGTAAAGACGCCATAGATAATGCATTAGCCGAGTATTTCGATATTGTTTTGTTGGACATCAATATGCCCACTATGGATGGCATCGAAGCGACTAAACATATTAGAAAAATTGCTGGTTATGAAAAGGTTCCTATTTATGCGGTTAGTGCTGGGGTATTAAAGTCGCATCGTGACAAAGTATTGGAAGCAGGAATGAATGACTTTATACCTAAGCCCGTAAATACACAATTTCTTTTAAATACGATTGCTTCAGCAACATTTACAATGCTTGTTGACTCTGGTGCTAATCATAATGAAGAGGCCTCTTTAGATAAAAACGCATCAAGTATTAATCTTGTTAAAGCATTGGATTTTTGGGGGAGCAATTCAGCTCATGTTGAGGCTTTAAAAGATTTCATAGAGGAATATAAAGATTTTGACGAGCAGTTTTTTTCTTCTTCATCGTCCCAGGCATTGAAATTGGCGCATAAACTCAAGGGTGTCGCTGGATTGGTTGGCTGTGATGGCTATGTCGTTATGATGGAAAAATTGGAGGATGCCATGCAAAGTGAAGACTGCCGGGATACATTTAAACATGAATTGACAGCTTTTCATCATGCTGTCTTAAATGACATTCATGCGATTATTCAAAGTCAAAATTAGACACGGTTTATGAAGATTAATATTTCGATTTGTTTAATGTGCTGATTCTAATTATATTTTATTAAAAATCGACACGCCCAACTCAGTATTACAGTGATAGGAACTATATGAAAAAGCCAACGATTTTATGCGTCGATGACGATCGCATAACACTGTCATTTTTGAAGAACGCACTAAGTGACAACTACAACGTTGTCGTCACCAATAACTCCGATCAAGCCTTTGAGTTAATTGTGCGTTTGCATCCAGATCTTTTGATTACTGATATTGTGATGGCGGAAATGTCTGGTTTCGAATTAGCGGACCTTATTAAGCAAGTTAAAGGTCGTGAAAAAATGCCGGTAATCGTGTTGTCTTCTTATGATGAAGAGCAAATGCTTGAGAAATTTAATCAAAGTGGTTTAAGTCTGTTTTTTAAAAAACCCGTAACGATAGAGGTTTTAAACAGTGGGATACAGCAGTTACTGAACACGCAGCCCATAGCGGATCATTAAGGACTAATCAATTATGAGTTTCACTTTAGATCGTGAAAGAATTGCAGCTACTGAAGATCATGTGTTCTTAGTTGGGGATTTAGCTCATCGTGCAGCAGTAATTGCTTTTAGTGTTCATCAAGCTAGCGCGAGAAGTGATGAACCATTTGAGGTGGTTAGATGTTCAGGAATCAGCGATGCACAAATTCTCCAATTACTCACTGGTGTGGTTGATGAGGCAGGGAACTTCCTTGAGAAGGGCATTCTTTCAAGAGCCGCTGGTGGTTCAGTTTGCATTATTGGTGTTGACGAAATGGGGCCTAGATCGCAAGCCTTACTAGAAAATGTCATAACGAGTGGGCAGTTTTATCCCACGGGTGGTCAATTACCTGAGCTTTGTGATGTCAGGCTGATAGTGACGGCTGAGACTAACTTAAAGTCGCTTACCCAAGCAGGAAAATTTCGCCCCAACTTATTTTATCTAGTCACTGAGCAGGTTTTGGTAGTTCCCAAGATAAATGAGCAGATTGATGACATTCAAGGGGTTATGCTACAACAATTGATTGAACTGGGTGCACGGAATAAATACTTAGACGAAGAAGCTATTTCATTAATAGTAGCCAAGGGTTACTTGGAAGATCGACGAGAATTAAGAAACTTATTAAAACGAGCAATTGCTCGCAACCAAGACGAAAAAATTTCTTTCTCAATCATTGAAGCTGTTATGTCAGAGGCAGATCTCATTGGTATTGCTCCCTCAAATTTAGCTAAAAATGTCATGTCGTCACACGAATCTACAAATGATGATATTCAGCGACGGCCTTCGGTTTTGGATATGCCAATCAGTGAGGAAATTAAGCTGAAAAGTGGAGAAGCTCCCCCTGACCTAGTTGAATATGATCGTAGATATTGGCAGTATTTAATGGATTATGTGGCAGGTGACAAGAAACGTGCTGCAGATATAGCTGGCGTTAGCTTAAGGACGCTTTACAGACGATTAGAAGCGGCAGGTGTCGAGGGTTAAGCATGTACATTTATCCTGTTGAGGTTCTGAAAAACGATTGCAAGGGTATTTAGTTTTTAAGTTTTTCACCGTGTATATCGAGACCCTAAATGACAAAGCCTATCTCAATTAACCAATGGGCGAGTGCTGGTTTTTTAACCGCAGGAGCATTGTTCAATTTTGGTGCATTATTTACACAAAATAGTGGTGCCTTTGTTGCGATAGGGTGTGCTTTTATTGCCATTGGCGCCGGTTTAAAGCGTCGTCAAAGCTAATCTTCGCTATTCCAACGTTCCCGCATAACATCTGACAGCATTGCTGCAGATTTCATTATTAAATGGCGTTGATTAATGGTCCGGGCCACGATATTGGCAAGTCCCTGCAAAATAGTTCTTTGTTGTTCGGTGAGGGGTAAACGATTTTCGTAATCTATTAAGCAAAACGCTCCAATGGTTTGCCCTTTGATAATGATTGGCGCTCCGCAGTAATAGCGTAGGTGGAGTTCCCCTTCGACTAGGGGATTATTTTTAAAGCGTTCATCACTGAGAGGGTCAGTTACCTCCAGTATTTTGTCCGACATTACCGTATAGTTACAAAAAGCTATATCGCGATCAGTTTCGCAAGCATCCAAGCCATAGTGACTTTTAAACCACTGGCGTGTTTCATCCACAAGAGAGATGGTGACAGTGGGCACACCAAATATATATGAGGTCATTTCGGTGATTTCATTGAATGAAGCCTCCTCAAAACTATCGAGTATTCGCATTTCTTTCAATACGTCGATGCGTTTTCCTTCATTAGGACCTACTGGAAAGTCTTGATTACTCACAGTATCTCCTCCACAGGACATGGTTTGTGAAATAAAAATCCTTGAAATGCCTCGAATCCTGCATCACACAGAGGTTCAAATTGGGATTGTGATTCAACACCTTCAACGATATGTTGCTTGTCGAGCGCATTCATAAGGTCGAGCATGTGACTGAGAATTTGAAGTTTTTGCGGACGAGTTTGAATGCCAGTAATGAGTGATTTGTCTATCTTGATAATATCAAAATCGTAATCAGCAAAAATAGACATGCCATTAAAGCCAGTACCAAAGTCATCCAGGGCGATACTGACATTGTGCTGCTTAAGTTTAAAGAACAACGAATTGATAGAATCTGCAGGAGGCATGGGCCTTATTTCGGTAAATTCCAAAATGACGGGATGAGTTAGACCCTTGGCTGCATCGAGTAACTTATCTTTTAAATCCTCCTCCACCAAAACAATATTATCTACATTAATCGAGCATAGCTTGCCAGTGTTGCTGAAAATACGCTGGCTAATATCAATCTGTCGCATGGTGATATCGAGGCTTTCCTGTGGAGTGAGGTCACCAAAAAAGGATTCTAAGTTTTCGACAATATCAGGATTAGGTAGCCTGGTTAATAGCTCATACTTGATAACATTTTGTGATTGATCGACAACCTTTTGGTAATAAATAGCAAGATTGTTGAGGCAGTATTGCTTTTGGTCGGGAGTGAGAATCATAAATTGTAATACTCGAATTAAAATATTCTTTAATATAGTTTTAGTTCATAAGCAGCTTTTTTGTTAGTTTTTTAATCTTTCTTCTGACAAAAGTATTGCCCATTACTGTGACTGGAATTTTGAACATTCTTCTAATATGTTTGATGTATTAAATGACGGGAGAAAGCTATGCGTTGCCATGAAGTGGACTACGAAATTATTGGATCTGAAATGCAATTGGTTGAGGTGGAGCTTGATCCCGGAGAAACGGTGGTTGCTGAAGCCGGTGCCATGACTTACATGGAAGAGGACATCGACTTTGCCACAAAAATGGGCGACGGTTCGAATCCAGATCAAGGGGTGTTGGGTAAGTTGTTCTCTGCCGGTAAACGTATGATTACCGGTGAGTCTGTTTTCACTACCCACTTTTCAAATCGCGGCCTCACAAAACGCAGGGTTGCCTTTGCTGCGCCTTATCCCGGTAATATCGTCGCGCTAAATATGGCGCATCTTGGAGAGCGAATTGTTTGCCAAAAAGACGCTTTTCTTTGTGCGGCATTGGGTACCAAAATCGATATTACCTTTAACCGCCGTTTGGGAGCAGGTTTATTTGGTGGAGAGGGTTTCATACTGCAAGAATTGATCGGTGATGGCATGGCTTTTATCCAGGCCGGAGGTACGGTGATTGAGAAACAGCTTAATGGTGAAACATTGCGAGTAGATACCGGTTGTTTGGTTGGCTTTACCAGTGGGATTGATTATGACATTCAGCGAGCAGGTAATCTTAAATCGATGGTCTTTGGCGGCGAAGGTCTGTTTTTGGCCACGCTTAAAGGTACGGGAACAGTATGGCTTCAGAGCTTACCCTTTGCTCGCATGGCGGATCGGATCATTGCAAATGCCCCCAGTTTGAGCGGTTCGGGTAAAGGAGAGGGGTCTTTACTTGGTGGGGTAGGTCGTATCTTAGATGGGGACAACCGCTAATATTCTGTATAATCCCAAGTTGGTGAGTCGCTAGGCAAAAGATCTGGCACTCCTTTCACGGAAACATACTGACTCCACCGACAGAGATGGAGCAATTAAACAATGAGTGCTCGTATGCTATTTACTCCTCGTATTTCTCTTGGTCAATATTTGATCGAAGAGGCACGTCGCTACCCTGGTGTGAGCGGTGATTTTAATTCCCTAATTCTTGATGTTGCCACTGCTTGTAAAGCTATTGCGGCGGGCGTTGCTCACGGGCAGCTCGCTGATATGCACGGTTACCACCAGTCTAATGATGCTGTAGGAGTAAACGTACAGGGGGAGCAGCAACAAAAACTCGATGTTTTGAGCAATGAGCTTTTCATTGAGCACACCCAGTGGGGAGGACACTTACTCGGTCTGGCTTCGGAAGAGATGGACGAGCCTATCGATATTCCTTCTGACTATCCTAAAGGGAAATATCTTTTAGTTTTTGATCCATTAGATGGTTCTTCCAATATCGATGTTAATGTCTCTGTTGGGAGTATATTTAGTATTTTGCGCGCGCCGAATAACGCTACTGCACCGGTAAATGAGCCAATGTTTTTACAGCCTGGTGCTAAACAGGTAGCAGCAGGCTACGCAATTTATGGCCCCACCACGATGCTAGTCCTTACCGTGGGAAATGGTGTGGTGGGTTTTACTCTGCACCCTGTGCTAGGAGAGTTCTTGTTAACTCATCAGCAAATGCAGGTGCCAGAGGATACCCATGAGTTTGCCATCAATGGCTCTAATAGCCGTTTTTGGTATCCCCCTGTTACGCGTTATGTCGATGAATGTTTGGCAGGTAAAACAGGGCCACGTGGTAAAGACTTTAATACCCGTTGGATTGCGTCTCTGGTGGCTGAAACCCATAGAATTTTGACTCGCGGCGGGGTGTTCCTTTATCCGCAAGATGTCAAAGATCCCTCAAAACCCGGTCGTCTGCGTCTATTATATGAGGCTAATCCGGTAGCCATGTTAATTGAGCAGGCTGGCGGACGATGTAGTACCGGTGATTTGCCAATGCTTGAGGTTAAGCCATCTAGTCTCCACCAGCGTATTCCATTGATTTTTGGCTCCAAAAACGAAGTTGAGCTGATTGAAAAATATTACAGTGAGTACGCGACGTCTTCTCATCGAGCAGTTTAATTTTCGGCATAAGCGATTTGCCGATTCATCAAGTCTAGCTAGGAGTGCATGACCTAGCTAGCTTTTCCTAGACGTGTACCCGCGATATAAAAATGGATACCCCCCCAACAGGTTGCTATTGGGATGATCCAAAGCATGGCCGTGCTTAGAGCATCGCTTCCCATACTGGGAGTGAGATAATCGCTCAAGGCACCGATTAGGGTAGGCCCTAATCCCAATCCTATGATATTGATCAAAAAGTAAAACAAGGCCGACACGGTCGCGCGCATTGCCGCCGGAACATTGGCGTGAAGCACCGCTACCCCCGGCCCAATGTAGGTGGCTAACAGCATACTCGGTATGAAGTTGACCCACAGCGCCAATGAGGTACTTTCGGTAGTCAATATTAGGACGTATAGAGGCGCGGCTAAAACACCAGATAGCGCTGGTATCCACAGATACCAAGCTTTATTGAAAACCCCTAGCTTGTCAGTAATAACACCGGCTAGATACGTACCAATGCCCCCGAATAGACCGATAGAGAGTGATAGCCAGAGCCCAAGGCTTGCTGTATTTAGGTCATGGCTACGGATAAAAAATGGCGCCAACCAGTTGAATGCACCATATCCACCAATGCTGAAGATTGAGGCACCCATTAAAAATTGTTTAAGTACCGGGTGACTTGCCAAAAGTTGAATTACGTCCTTCAATGAGAAGGATTTTTCTTGGTTTATTGGTGTTGGATCTGACCAACCTCTTGGTGGCTCAACAATCGTCATCTTAATGATGATGGCCATTAAAATTCCAGGCGCGCCGACCACGACAAATGCCCATCGCCATCCAAAAAATTCATTGATGACTCCGCCGAGGAAGAAGCCAAACATCACGCCGATATTGATGCCTAGACTATATATCGATAGTGCAGTGGCACGTTGTTGCTCTGGATAAATATCTGAAATGATTGAATGAGCAGGTGGGGTACCGCCACTCTCTCCAATGCCTACCCCTATCCTAGCTAATAGCATTTGAATGTAACTTGTGCAGGCACCGCTAATGGCGGTCATAAAACTCCAAACGCCAATAGCTAAAGCAATGATATTACGTCTATTGCCCTTGTCAGACCATCGGGCAATAGGAATACCCGCGCACACGTAAAATACTGCGAATGCAAAGCCGGTAAGAAGTCCAAGCTGGGTATCGGAGAGGGCAAGATCTTGTTTGATCGATTCCTGAAGTATGGTAATCAGCTGACGGTCAATAAAGTTAAATGCATATGCTGCCGTTAGCATTCCTAGCACGTAGCGACGATAACTAGGGGAGTTATAGGGTGAATCAGAATTGGTCATTGGGGGCTCTCAAGTTTCCAGGTGAAATTTTGACAGACCCCCTCAAAGAGTTGCAACGCTTTTTTAAACGAAGTTGATAGTGAGTAACTAATACCTATCAAAGACTAGTGGGTCGTTCGCCGATAATCCAAGGGTGGCTTCCTATCTCCGAGCAATGGCACGTAATTAAAATTATCACCACGCAGCTTTTTAAACTCCTTATTTGCTTGTGCAATGAGTTCAGGTTGACTGAATAAATCTATCGCGGTTTGGCTCATGACTTTAGCGGCTAGCATCATGCCCTTGTGACCAATACTCGTCCCACCTGCGGCTACCGCCTGCCAAGTATGTGCGGAGGTGCCGGGGACCCATGTGGCGGTGGATAAGCCAACGGTAGGGACATTCCAGCTGACATCGCCTACATCAGTGGATCCCATGCGCTGATAAAAACGATAGTCTTCAACGGAGTTTGCGCTGGGCTCATGACGCTTTTCTTCCGGAAACGAGGCTTTTATTTTTTCAGCGAATTGTTGCTCTTTTTTATTGTATTGGATCCCGCCTGCCGCAACGAGATTTTTGTGCATAACCTGGGCGAGTGCTTCATTAGGTAAAATGGAATGATTACCATGGATAACCTCCCATTCCACCTCAGTGCCGGTACCCAGTGCAGCAGCGCGTGCCGTGTCTAATAATCGCTCCCAAATACTTGCCAGTGTTGTTGCATTGGGGTGACGTGCATAAAAAAAGGATTCTGCAAAATTAGGTACGACATTAGGAGCATTGCCGCCTTCGGTAATAACATAGTGCAGACGTGTTTCTTGAGGGACGTGTTCCCGCAACAAGTTCACCATCATATTCATCGCTTCTATGCCATCTAATGCAGAGCGGCCAAACTCCGGTGCAGCGGCCGCATGGGCTGATATACCTTTGAAACGAAACTTAGCCGATTTATTTGCCAGTGTCGTGAAGGGACTCGCGCTATTGATATCGTCTGGGTGCCAATGAATCACGACGTCGGTATCTTCAAAAAGGCCGGCGCGTACCATGTAAACCTTGCCTGAGCCTCCCTCTTCAGCGGGCGTGCCATAAAGGCGAATTCGCCCTGGGTGATTGTTGGCTTGAAGCCATTCTTTGGCGGCAATAGCTGCGCCTACCGATCCTGCGCCAAATAGGTGATGACCACAGGCATGGGCTGCATTTTTTCCTGGAACAGACTCTTCAATGGGAGCACTTGATTGACTAATGCCGGGGAGGGCGTCAAATTCAGCGAGTATGCCAATGACAGGGCCATCAGATCCAAACTCGGCAACAAAGGCGGTGGGAATCCCTGCGACGCCTGTTTTCACTGTAAATCCATTGTCCTTTAGGGTTTGGGTCAACAGTTCAACTGACTCAGTTTCAAGGTAGCCAAGCTCGGCTTTATGCCATAGTTGATCGGCGAGGCTAGTGAGATTTTGCTCGTGCTGATCCAGCCATTGAGGAGCCCCAGTTGCAAGGGCAGACATAGAAAAAGCTGTGACAGCAGCGGCAAGAGTTTTAAGAAGAGATGTATTCACTTAACTACCTATGTATATATTTAACCAGTGTGAGCTTATCGTATGGTTCAAGCCACATTGCGAACAGGTGCAGCAGCGCCAGTTGAGACACACTATGGCTGGCAAATTAAGATACGCAGGTGACGGAAAGCCGTGCTAT
>Ga0181572_10003984_pt1 | contig 10278 bp, 25 predicted proteins | sample 101ome_26_FD_133004 | JGI IMG/M metagenome (GOLD analysis project Ga0181572, IMG submission 133004) | Coastal salt marsh microbial communities from the Groves Creek Marsh, Skidaway Island, Georgia - 101408AT metaG (megahit assembly) | ecosystem: Environmental > Aquatic > Marine > Intertidal... | reverse complement strand
TATGAACAGATTTCTTTCCAGTTTCGCCCGCCTACAGTAGGTAGCTTGTAGCACATAGCAAGCGAAACCAATTGGTAATGGTATTAACAATCCCTGCTATACCTGTTGTGTGTTACAAGCTATCTATAATAATGCTCACTTAACTAGAAGTATAGTGAACGATTAGTAGGGGTTAAGGAAACGCTAATCGGTAGGTAGCTAGTAGCTTATAGGAGGCTGAGGAAAGTCTGCAGACAAAATAGAGAAACCAAACATAATCCTGTAAGTTACTAGCTATCTATAAGATAGAACTAGTAAGCCTCTCGCCCAGAGTACTCAAAGTGTGATAACGAAACGGGACACATACGAAGCTTATTGTCTCAGACTTGTAGGTAGTTTACTTATAAAGCCCTCACTTACTAGAGAGAACCTTGAACGATTGGTAGGGGTAAGGAAACGCTAATCGGTAAGTTACTAAACCTAATTCACGGGGGTTGAATATTCACTGTTAATAGAATAAGGAAAAGAACAAGAGAAAAAGTTGCCAGCTCATAACTGGATAGCCCGTAACAACTAATTGCAGACTTCGGAACTCTTGTTTTTTTTTATTCACAACGGGACCCTCCGGGACGGAGTACCCGCGCTGCGGGGTCCGAGTTGGATTACTCCTCCTCGGTTATTTCATAAGGCGTTCCTTTGAATATCTCATCCAGTTTTTTTAACACAGCTGGGTCATCTAAAGCTTTCTCATTTATGAGACTTCCGTCTGACCAAACTTTTGCTAAATCGTGAGCGTCTTTAATTTCTCTCATTCTTCTTCCTCAATATCAATTAATTCAAAGTCAGCATTCCACAACCATTCCCATGCTGTAGATTTGTCTGACATTCTAGCTACATCAAGAATGCGTTCTTGATTAATAGTTTCGCCTTCATCACCTTCAAAAGTTCCTGTGACTACAAACTTATAATTGAAATGGTCACCATCTCTTTTACAAATTATTTCTCTCATTCTTCTTCCAGTCTTGCAAACTTTTCTTGCAACTTTTTCCATTCATCAATATTCGGTTGAATATGTTTCATGAAATCTTCTGGTGTAGTTTCAACTGTTTCACCAGTTTCCATATTATGAATTTTCATTCTTCTTCCTCTTTCAAATGTTCCATCCAATCTTTTGCTGTCATAGTGTAAACAAAGTCTTCAGCGTCATCCCAATCTTTTGCGTGGAATGATACGAATACTGTAAATACTTTATCCATTTAACATCCCTTCAAATAATTCTTCATCTTCATCATCAATGGCTAGCATTTCTTTTACATGGTCTTTAACAGCATCTAGGTTTACATCTTCAAATCTATTTTGTAAAACCCAATACAAGTCATTCATGTAAGTATGCTGGTCATCTTGATAAGCCATTTTTAAGTAATAAACCATAAGGTCATAATCTTTCTTTTTGACCATTTCTTCTACTACTTTTACAGCAACATCATTTCGTGGCTCATAGTATCCTCTATCCATACACATTATTCCACATCCATTTCATCATAAGATAATACTTTTTCGGCAAATGCAAAATACTTTGTTAAGCATTCCATATCGGCTCTAGTTAAGAAGATTTTTATATCTTCATTATCGTTTGTCTTATCGCATAACTCAACAATAACAAATGGTTTCCCTGTGTCTATTTGTAAAGTTTCTAATTTAATTGGGCTAAGCATTGTTACCCCTTTCCATAAAATAATCTTCGGCTTTTATCCAAAGATAAGCTAATGTACCAAATATGCTCAAAACACCATAAGCGAATATGAACATATACACAATCATTTGTATAGGCATATTTTTCCTTTCATAATTTTTTTCATACAGGTATTTTATATTTAGAGTTTTAGATTGTCAAGCATTGTTTTGTAATTTTGGATAATTATTTTTAAATCGCCACCTTCCCAGAGGGAATCCCCGGAGGGGCCGCGCTGCGGTCACAGTTGGAAAACGGGTAGGGAAAATGCTTTAAAACCTACCCGTTATTAAATCTAACTTATTTCTTTGATGGCCTTATAAACTTTTGGCCTTTCTTTTAATCCTAACTCATACAACTTTTCTTCACATATGTTTATTGTTGTATCATCGATACCACTTTCAATCCAATCTGCTACTTGAAAGATGTATAGTGTTTCTCCCATTGGCCTGTCATGATGACTTCTTGTTAAAACTATTACCCCGTTATCTACATGAGTAAAATCTAACTTAGCGGTGATATTAGAATCATTAATCGTTTCAAATACCATTTTCTTTAAAAAGTATTGATTAACTTCTTCTACTTCACTATGGCCAAAGGAGTTCATCCAACCAACATTACCCATTGCGAATCCATAATCCCAATCTTTATCATCGTGTAAAACTTGAGATAGTTCAAATAGCAATTCTCCATATTGAAAATCTGCATACTCTTGATAAGCATATTCGCATGGATACTCTTCTTCACAGTGTGGGCAATCAGCATCTGCTTTTACAGTGCTTTCATCCCAAATCCATTCTTTATAACCCAACAACATTTTTAGCTACCTTTTCCTCTAGCTTAAAGTTATCCATTAACCTTGCCATTATGATTCTTTTTTGAGAATCTAAATATTCTCTAGTTATCTGCCCCATTTCAATATAAGTCATCTTTTCTATTTCTTTTTTAGTGTATTCACTTAATTTCTTCATTATTCTTCCTCCAGTACTTCTACTGATAAAGTAATGGTTCTGCCTGCCCATGGGCCCTCAGTAATCATTACTGTATCTTCAGAAAGGTTATAAGCAACCCCACCTTTAATTTTCTTATTCATTTTTACCTCCAACTAGTTGGTAGTAATACCTGCTTTTTGGAGATACCACTATATCTAGCTTTTTTCTTACTTTTTTGTGCTCTTCTTTGTAATCTATTCATACTCAATAGCTTACAGCATGGCGCTGTGGCTGTCAAGCTTTTAGAAAAAAATCGGGAAAAAATTAGATTCGTAATAACAGAACAGAAACAGGACCCTTCCTGGAAGGAAGTTCCCGGAGGGTGCGCTCCGCGGGTCTGGGTTGGATTACTCCAACAACCTAGCCCCAGAATATTTATTTAATTTTGCTCCAGTTGGATTATCAGAAAATCTATCGTCCCATAAATCAACCCAAACATTAAAGTTGTGACAAATAATTCCGTCATGATATTTATCTCCGTCATCGAAATCACAATTAGAATAATCGCATTCATCTTGATGCATTCCCGAAGCGTTTTCACAACGGAGAACTACATGCTGAACATAACCATCATTCTTCATGTCTATATCTACGCTTTCTGCCATTTGTTCATAGCAAGACATATCAATTTCTAGTGGTTGCTCACAACCATCACAAATTAATTTTGGATTTAAATTCCACTCACTCTCTAAAGCAGCTAGTTGTTCTTGTGGTTTTAGTTTCATTCTTCCTCCTCAATAAATAGTTCTACCCCTATGTTGTTTCTAGTGCAGATTTCTAATAAGTCATATATGACATCGTATTCATAGTTCAAGTTGGAAGTTCTTTTATTAGTAACCTCCCACACTTCTCCATTTTTTTTAATTGCCATTATTCCTCCTCTAGTTTTTTTTGAATTTCTGCAAAATCAAAATCATCTGTGTATTCCCACAAAATGTCAATGACTCTGTCTTTTTCTTTTATAACTTGAACAAGCTCTTTTATTTTATTTATGTATATTTCATCATTCATAGCACCATTTTAAAACTTAAGCCAAATTTTGTCAAGAACCTTTTATGACCAGAATACCAGTAGGACCCTCCGGGACGGGGGCCCGCTCCGCGGCGTCCCACTTGGAATAAAAGAACGGGGGCAGTTGCCCCCAGTCTTTAAAATCTATTAAAGATTATTTTTATAAGCAATGTCAGCATCTCACCCCCTCGCCTTCTCTAGTAGGTCGATTATTTTCATTGCTGTTTTAGTAACAGTTTCAATTGAAGCTTTTAAAATAAAATCTTCGTTGCTACTCCAGCCCGTGACATAACCTATAGAATAATTGGAAGTGTCCATTCCTAAGAACTGACCTACAACATAGGCGATACTCTCAGCCTCTGTCTCTCTCAGCGCTCGTGGGTCTTGTGGATTTCCTAGCATCTCGGAATCGTGGGCGAACATGTGGCCTATCTCATGAATTAAAGTTTTAATTCTCTGGGCTTGTGGTCGTCCACTGTGAACAACAATTTCTTTTTTGTGATAGTCACACCACCCATTTAATTTGTCGTTGTCCCATGTGTCGAGTCTATAGGTAAAGTCATTGTCATTAATTATTTTTGTAAGTGCATTTTCTAAGTCTGCATCTACATCAAAATTTAAATGATGAATAACTTCGGCCATCTCAATTACTGGTTTATCGTCTATTTGCTCCGTGTCTTCCATCTTAAAAACATAGACTTCACGGAAGAATAATTTCTTTTGAACTTTTTCTTCTCCGTCTTCGTCTTCTTCGATTTTATTATATGTCATAGGTGCAAGCTGTGGAATTCTAACGGGCGCTTGGCGTTCTTCACATCTGCAGTCTTTATTGGCTACAGCTCGGCAAACTGTGCAAGCTACCACGATTCGATTCATTTTTTCTATCCACTGTTTATAACCCATAACATAAACGGTATCTTCTCCCCCATAAAACCATATTAAGAGTTTATTAAACTCGCTACGATTTCTGAATTTAAGGGCAAATTGTAAATACTTCGCCCATTCATCGGAGTTATAGAAGTCGTCAACCTTACTATGAAGGTCATCAATTAATTTAGTGATTTTTTCTTTTGTTTTCATATGAACATTTTAAAACATGGCGCGCCAGAAGTCAAGAACCTTTTAACACCAGAATGAAAATCGGACCCCCTCCGGAGGGGGATGCCCCAGCAGGTCCCTGCCAGGGGTCAGCATTGGATTTGACAGATGCCATTTTTGACACTATCCTCATGCCTATGAGGAAAGAAATCGCTGATAATTCCAGAGGCGTGAAAGCTCTTGAAGTCTTTCATGTCGGGGGTGGTTGGTATCGTTTTCGAGTGTTTGCGATATCAAAGACTTCTGGAATTGAACAGAAATACACAACCAAAAACACTTACAACAAAAAAAATGCAGAAGACATCTATGACGCGGGCAGGTTTGACATCTTGTTTGCTAATGGTGTTAGAAAGGACTACTAGAGATGGCCAAGATTAATTGGCGTTTCGTGTGGGGTTTAATCACCTCACACGATTTCGCTAAAAGAGTTAACACAGCTAGAGCTATGAAGTTGGATTACATTTTGGAAGACGGAACATTCAAGCTCAGAGATTTGGGTTTGATTTCTGGTGACACTTTAAAAAGTGAGTGGGTGAACAATTTTCCATTGACCAGAAAATCTATTCTTCTAGCTAGAGATATTATCAAGATGAACGATATGAAATTAGTGACCAAGCGTTCTAAGTTTTGGAATTTAATTCGTGGATATCTTCTTGAATATCCAAGACCTACTGCTGATGATGTTTGGGTCCGTGACCATAAAGCAGAGGCAGAAGAACGATATCAGCGTTCTGTTTGCTGTATGCCGTATGACTGCATGCACTACGAACATGAAACAGGCATTTTGGAAATCTGGAACAAAGCCGAAGATGTTGAGTGCTATCACATTCAAGTTAGAGAATTAGTGGACGCACCAGCACAGCACAGAGATGTTTTCAATGGTGACAATGTTGTCGGCACTGAAACAACTTATGTTGGTTGGACTTGTCCAGATTGTAAGCACACTGAAGAACAAGAAAGTTGGTATGAATATTATGGATAAAAAAGAATTGAATAGTATTTTGATGGATAGTTTTCGAGTTGCTGAAATGTGGTTTGAAAATGGAAATCACTATTCCGATATGACTTTAAAACAACGAAGAGAAGTTTTAAAAAATTATCACGGTGTAGATTTATATTCTAAATTAGCTGGAATGAATTTAGGAACAACAAGTTCTGCATCAAGAATTATGTTGCTAAACCTACAAGGCAGAATGCCTTAAAGAGTTCGGGGGCCTTTGGGCCCCCAGCTTTTTTTTTGCTTTTTTTTCTTAGGCGTAATTTGTGACTAAGATTTCGCACCATATTTTTTGACCAATGTCAAATCGGATTAAAAATTTTTTTGAAAATAACTTGACAAATTTGACCCGTCCTGCTGGATAGCAGGATGCCCCCTCCGGGGCGGGTCCCGTTTGGATTACAAGAAAGCCCTCCGAAGAGGGCTAACTTGCACACACGAAAGGAGATTATAAGTCTTTGTTTAGATTGTATTCCATGCTCTCCCTAAGCATTTTAAGCCAATCTTTAATATTTTGGTCAATTGGATAAGTATCAATAGTTGTGTTTAGCTCATTGATAGTCCAGTTGTAAGCTCTTTCGTATTTATTCATTTTCTTTCTCCTCAAATGTCTAACACTTAATTAGACCATACTTTGCATTCTTATGCAAGCTTTATTTGAAAAAATCGGATAAATTTTAGTTTGCAATAAGACATCAAAAATTGGACCCCATCCCGGAGGGGATGGCCCGGCAGGTCCCGCCGGGGTCCCGTTTGGAAAATAGACATAAAAAAAACCCCCCGATTTCTCGGAGGGTTTTCACAAGCTAAGGAGATTGTGAATCCTAATCTGGCGTAGCTACAAGCCCATAGCTAAGCAAAACTTATTGATAGTTCTGCTCCTTTCAAGCTTTCATTATCTAGGTATGTTCTTTCCCCAGTATAAAACCAATTCTTTCTGCCTAGATGTGTGTCTAAACTTCTTGGCCTATGCTTAGATAAAGAGAGTCTGCATTTTTCTAAGTCTATCTTCCAACCTAGTTTTACCCTATCATCCGCTAGATGAATTTTAACTTGAACCCCTTTAATTTCTTTTAGGGGTTCAATTATGCTATTAAGTTCTTGGACAGTCATTTTATCCTTCCCACTTCTGGCAGTTAGCCATGAGTTGCCCGAATCTTCCTTCTGCTATGAGCGTGGAAGCTTCACTTTTTCCGTATGTGTTTTTGGTAATGTAAATTTGTTCACTACCAGTTTTTTTTGAGGTGGCTTGTATTATAATTTTGTAGCGTCCCCCACCTCTGTGGATGCCCTCTAAGGAGTGAACCCCCCTAGAGTTTTCTGTTATCTGTGTGTTCTTCATATAAGAATAATAAACATACTTTGCCCGATATCTAAAGAACCATTTTTAGATTTCTGTTTTTAGATTTGCATTGTATGTAGAAATGTAGTATGCGTGTCTTAGGCGCGTCTTAGGCGCGGGAATTTTCGGATAAAATTTTGTCAAATAAAAAATAAAAAAATTTGTAAAAAGACTTGACAATTTCGACCCAGGTAAACCTCGCGCTGCTCGGCTGCAAAGCAGCCTGGGTGACACTTGTAAAAGAGTAATCTGAATCGCACCGTCCACAGAGTGGACGGCCCGCCAGGTCCCCGCGCGGGTCAATTTTGGATATCACAAACGGGAGACTATGTGAATTATTTTTCACAATCTCCCGTCTTTGTGAATTCTAATCAGCCGTAGTTAAGCACTTCTGACTTAATCTCAGCGTCTAAAGTTTTATAATCTAGTAAGACCTTGAAATAATATTTACTCAATAGACTTACTGATTGGTTATTAATCTGCCTCCATTCGGTAGATAGCATTCTTTCTTTTTCTAAAGTATCTAATAATCTTTTTCTTCTATCTGACTTCTGAAGATAGCTTTCGCCTTTGTAATGACCAAACTTAGCAACCTTATCAGTTATGTTTGTATGACAACCATTACAATCATGAGATGATTTAAAACCTGTTATGTTTAAAAATTCATCTCCTTGTATCTCACTTCTTGCCGAAGTAATGATGTCTTTGCTACCTCTATTTTTCTTCATGTGTCTAACCTCCTCTAACGAGACCTATACAGTCTCGTTAGTTTTTTGGGATACTCTCATAAATGGTGCGTACATTTGCATATTGAAATAATCTAATACTTCGTCTTTGCTAAATGTAGATTTAGTTATATAGTTTTGTTCAGTGCTGAAGTCTGTACTCCATGCTTTGACCAATACTCTATATCTTCCTCTACCTTTATGTATTGCTACCATTGTTTCAACTCGTCTTGAGTTAGTCTTAGGGTCTAAGTCTACTCTCATTTTCATCTCCTCGTGTATCGGTCTCCCGTGTGGAAACCTTCTATAAGTAGATTAATATTCTTCTTCTTATAAATCTAATCTAAAAAACAAAATCAAAAAAGGTGCTTGACAAACTCTTGAAAATGTGTATCAAATTTCTTCCCGTTCAAAAAAAAATTTGGAAATAAACTTGACAAAATCGACCGGCAAGCTCGCAAGCTCGTGGCTGACGCCACCGGTCACGATTGGATAATGAGAATAATTGGATTAAACTGGGATGTGAAGTCCATATGTGTGTGGCACTTGGATAACAGAAAAGCCCCTCGGGGAAACTAAGGGGCTTTCTGCTTGATATTATTTCCAGCTCTTATAGAGCTCTGTCTTTTGATTGGATATAGTGTAGATTGTTTCAGTTAATCTATTAAGCTGAACTTCTACTTCTCTAGCTGTTCTGTCATCAATGTGATGATTATAGAATGCGTTCTTAAATCTTTTTACCGCATACTCTACAGCTTTTTGTTCTCCTTGTATTTCTAATGTCATTTTTATTCTTCTCCTTTTACTAGTGCTATTGATTTACAAAATGTTCTATATGATTTAATCGCCCATAGTGGTGAGAGTTTTCCACCTAAGAAAAACCCTACAACCACAATAGTCAATATAAGAGCTTGAAGGAGTTCCATTATGAAACTCCTTGCACAGCGTCACGATAGTGGCGAATACAATCTAAGAATTTTTCCATAGACTTTACAGAATTATTCTTAATGTAATTGTATGCTTGGTCTCCAACCATGTAGAATTTAGTAATATTCAATCTGTCTCCAGTTGAATAAACTACAACGCTATCTACTCCAGTTTGAATGTACCAGTTCGCACCGTCAAAGTAGAGCAACCCGTCATTGTTTAGGTAGTGCTCAGACAATGCTGACAACGCTTGACTATTATTCATTAATTTCATTTCTTCTCCTTTGTTTGTGTTTAACATAAGTTAATTATATTCGGAGTAATTTTGTTTTGTAATAAATAAAAAAATATTTTTTGAAATCAAGTTGCAAATTTTGACCCGAGTAAAATGAACGGCTTGGATAGCCGCTCGGGTGAGACTTGGATAACACAAAGGGGAGGGGCGGGTAAATTATCACAAAAGTGTTTAAATATTAATTATTAAGCACCCCGCACAAATTTTAATGAAAATCAATGTAATGTGACATTGCATGGTATCATTTGACTATGGATATAGATTATAAGAAACAACTGCCCGCTGGGGAACCGGTCGATATGGCCAAACCAGTCTCTGAAGTTCCTTTACCAGCCTCCGGGGGCCGTCCTACCAAATTTAACCAAGAAACAGTAGATGACCTAGTTAAATGGCTTAAATTAGGCTTCTATCAAGAGGATGCAGCTACTATGGCAGGGATTTCTCCTGCTACTTACTATAAGTGGATGAAAGCCGCGGAAGACGGAGATGAGAGGTTTTTAGAGTTTTCAGAGGTAGTAAAAAAGGCTCGTGCCGAGTCAGAAGGCGCTCATATCATGAATATTCGTAGAGCGGCGGATAATGGTGTGTGGCAGGCCTCAGCGTGGTTCTTGGAGCGTTCACATCCGAAGAAGTGGGGTAAAAAGAATCCAGACCTTGTAGATGAGAATGATGATGGTCCGATTACCTTTGTAGTGAAATATGCGGATGGTTAAGCTTCCCCCACAAAATTAATGAAAATTGAATGTTGGGTCACATGTCATTCAAAATTGACAAAATTGTTTGGACCTATCCCCTACCCTATCTAAAATATAAAAATTTTTTTCAAGACCCCGATTTTATTAAGGTTTCCTTAACAGGTACCGGTGGGAGAGTACGGCCGCGCCGCCCCGGAGGGTTTCCCCCCTGGAGGGTTTTAGCTTATTTGGTATTACTACTGCTTATATTGGCTCTATAAGGCTAGTAAGAGATATTTAAAGCGAAGGTTTTTGTTCTTGTATGGTTAGCAGAGTTCGCCTTCACAGCAAGTTATTGCTTTTTGGCCATATGCTGGACATTTGTAGTTGTAACAGTAAAACAAAAAAGCCGGAGGGTTTATTCTCCGACTCCTTTGCACATTACATGAGGAGCTTCCTAATATCAGAATTAGGATTCGCTTTAATAATTATATCATCGCGAAAAC
>Ga0181572_10003983_pt1 | contig 10278 bp, 9 predicted proteins | sample 101ome_26_FD_133004 | JGI IMG/M metagenome (GOLD analysis project Ga0181572, IMG submission 133004) | Coastal salt marsh microbial communities from the Groves Creek Marsh, Skidaway Island, Georgia - 101408AT metaG (megahit assembly) | ecosystem: Environmental > Aquatic > Marine > Intertidal zone... | reverse complement strand
TCTTGCCAAACATCCTTGAGCCACCGCGGGTCTCCGATGGGGGCAACAACGGCCGCAGTTCGAAATGGAAGCTCCATCAGCCTACAGACACATTATGTACAAGTAGACTAGACGAGCAGTCTACTCATAAGCTTATTATGTAGATAATATTTATATAGATAGATTATGTAGTCTACTTGTAAAATACAGATAAAACATTACCCTGCTAGAGACCTGCTGGGTAAAAAAAGCATCTGCGTAAATTGCGCGAAAATGATAGGAGGACGCGATCAGCACGTCCCGTCGGGGCACACACCACCACGCGCGGTATTCGGTGCCGCAGCGTTCGAGAAAGCTCCGCGTGTGAACGTCGCCCCGTTCAATCCAGTAGAAATGAGCGAGGTGAGTGACGCGCCACCGAAAGCCCTCTCCGACTGTTGTCGTTGTTGCATGACGCGTCCGCCTAAATTTGGCCCTTTCGCTGAACAACGTGTCCTCTCACCCCCTTCTAAACGCCAGGAAATGAACGATAACATGTCGGAGGTCAAGAACTCTGGGTATCTCTCTGGGTATCTTCCGCTCGGTATGAACTTTGTCAAGGTGCGCCTCTGGTTTTTCTCGCCGACCGACCTTGGCATTGCCTGGATTGGCCACTCGACTTCGCCGACTCGCTGCCCCTCTCACCTTTCCTCGGATTCTCGCTCCTCTGCTCGCAGGAGCTCGCCCTGGAACTCACGCCAGAGACGGAGAAGGAGGGAATGAACGACTTCATGCGGATGGTTCGCTTGTTGTTTCATTTTGAATACCTCGACTCGCGCGATCGCCTCAAGCGCAACTTCGACCTCATCACGGCAGCGCAGGATGGTAACAAATCGCTCATGAAACTCACCGAGGAGCAGTTCAGCCCCGCGGAGTTCTCCAGTCTTTCCGTCGATTTTGTGACCGACTTCTGCACGCTCATGGCGGATGCAAACTTCTCGTTGCTGACGCAAAAAGAGTGGGATCTCGCGAAGGCTGAAAACTTCATGTTCGACCTACCCATCGACATCGCTTGGGACAAGCACGACAAGGAGTTGCTCGGTACTTTTCTGAAACAGAATCCGGCTGTGAGTGTGGGTCTGACGCAGTTCGCCGACTCAGCACTCGTTTTCAAGCGAGGTAACGGCGAGGCGTGTGCCGAGGGCATGTTCATCATGGAGAAGATCAACATGTTGTTCGAGATGCTCCTGATGGAACCTGTGCTGGCTCTCATCGGAAGGCCGAAGGTGGTCGTTGCGGACATCAACGATGACCTCTCCAAGAAGCGAGCTAAGGTTGCCAAGGTTAACAAGATGTCCGGCGAGGTCGAGCCTGAACACCGCGAGCCTGAGCGCATCAACCTGCGTCGCCTCCTCCCGAACGTGTTTGCCGTCTTGCGAAACCTCTTCAGCACGCATAAGCTTAAAGAGCCCACGTTCAAGGAGGTGGTGATCATGTACCGCATGGCGAAGCCTGTGGATGGGATGAAGGGGGGGCCCGGCGGCGAGGGACCTCTCATCCTCAAGTCCTTCCACGATATTCCCATGGCGGATATGGAGATGATCTTCCCCGAGGTGAACATCCAAGTGCGGTTCCAAGACATGCTGATCAACGTCTCGCTCGCGGTGATTGCCATCGGAACATTCTTCTGGACACTGATGACGGGCGTCAAGTTTACAAAAGAGATCACCACGCTGATCTCCGTTCTCGTAGGAAAGGTGTTGCAGTCCTTCACGGCGCTGATGGCAAAGCAGAAGCAATACGCTGCCTTGATGTCCAAGGCGATCCTGGCGAAGAGCGACAACAGTCAGCTCGGAATGCTCATGCACTTAATGGAGTCCATGGAGGATCAGGAATGCAAAGAGATGATCCTGTCGTACTGCATTCTTTCGGCCAACGTGAAGAGCATGACGCTGAAGGAGATCGACACGAAGTGCGAGTTCCTTCTGCAACGCCGCTTCAATCTTAAAGTTGACTTCGACGTGGAGGGTGCCATGGTGAAATTGATGCGCGAGGGTCTCGTGGAGCAGCGCGCGGGAGTTCTGTACACGGCTACGCCGCTGAGGAAGGCGCTTCAACGACTTGACACGAAGTGGGATAACCTCTTCAACTACACTGAGGACGGGGGTGCGGCGATGAAGTCGAACCTTGTCATGCAGGACGAAAAGGCACGTCGGGTGCGCTCCCAGACAGTGGAGGCAGAACTTGCCAAAACCCTCGCAAACACCGACGCCGAACGCGCCGTGGCGGTCGGCAAGCTCAAGGAGCAGCAGGACGAAATTGCGAAACGCATCAAAACTCTAGAGAGCGCCATGAAGGACTACAAGTGGCGCACGGGTTGAGGGTCATGTATCGCAGAACTCGCCCACGCGTTGGATCGTGGCGAGCACAGCTGTGTTGTGAAAAAAAAGGAATGAAACAAACGTTTGCATTGAACCGTCTCTCCCGTTCGCGCTTGGCGCAACCTCCATAAGAGCCGTAAGGTGCCCTCGTCGTGCGCGTAAGTCACTCGATCATGCGGCGTCTGCGTCTTCATCTGCAGCCCCCCTGTCAACGTCCGCCTCGACGTCTTCCGGTTCATCGGCCTCCCCCTCGACAGCACCTCCGTCGCCCTCCTCCCCCGCGCCCGACGTCTCCATCGACTTACGCTTCTTATCCCGCTCGTTCCTCTTCGCGCTCTTCGCCGCTGCATTCTTTTTGAAACCTGAGACGCGCGAGATATCCATAAAGTATAAACCGTCAGGGCTCCGTGAGGGAGGAGAAGGGCTCGGGAGGATCGTTTTTTGAACGAAACACAGATCGGGCACACGGAAGAAAAACGAAGCGAACGCGCACCTTCGACCGCCTGCTTCAGCGGTTCGATGAACTCCTCGAATTCAGTCTCCTCGATTGCCCGGAATACGTCGTCCACACTGATGGTCTGTCGCTTGCCATCTCTGCAGAACTCGTTAGCGGTGGCGGTCAAGTAATGGATGAAGATCTTCGCCGACTCGTTAAACGCCGCGAGAGCCTCCTTCTGCACGTGCCCCTCCGGGACGTTCCCCTTGGCGTCTCGGCCGTGCTCGGCCATGAGCTCGGAGAGCTTGTGCTTAACGAGCCTCTTAATGTGCGCGGCGGGAAGCGAGTCTTCCGACATGGTGACTATCTCGACGCCACGCGAAATGCCCAGCGCGGGAGCACGCCTGAAGGGTCACCCTCACGTCATGGTTCGAAATTGGTCGCATCGTTAGATCGTGGGGTATAAAAAGCTTCCGATCTAACTGATGATAAATTAATGACTGACTAGTGAGATTTTCGCCCGAGTGATTTTTCGAGTTATCCATCATGAGGTTAGCAGGATCCAAAGATGGGGGTGAAAGAAAGTGTACCGTTTCGTGTCAGCGTCAGCGCCGTTTAAAAAGTTCGTCGATTGAAGGTGCGCGCCCACACCGCACGGCGTGACGTCGGCGCGGAAACCGCACACGACCTCGCGCATCTCGCGCGCGCTCGTAGTATCAACGCGGCGTATCGCGAACGCACTCGCCGTTGCCGCCGAAGGTCGCGTCGCGAATCCCTTGGACTGCGCGAGAAATAAGGGTGCCGTTGGTGGCTCCGTGTTGAGTCGAAGAAGCGCCGAGTTACCTCGGACAACTTCTGCTGCGCGAGTGGCGCGTGAACGCGCCCATCGCGATGATGTCTCGATGTACTGCGCGCACCATGAGCGCTCTGCTTCTGCTTGCGATGTTCGTGTCCGGCACGGTCGCGCAGACCGCGCCGACCGAGGACGTCGGTACCAACACTCTGGCAGCAATGACCCCCACGAGCGCCGAGTGGACCGCCTTGTCGGCGGACCCGACGGAGACAGTCGTCGCCGTGACCTCCGCGGGATCATGCGTCTGCGACCTGACCGAGGGAAGCTGTGATGGCAACTGCTGCTGCGATGAGGACTGCACGGTGCGTATCGCGCGGACGCGCGTCTTGGAGCGCGCTTTCCACTCACCTCGAGCCGAATGTCATTTTTGAAAGAGAAGCGAAGCCTGACGTGTTCCTCTCCTCTCTCTCCTGTTGCAGACCACCGAGAAGGGCCTTTTCACAGCTCGCTCCGACGATACAACCACCACGGTCTGTCTCGATGAGGGTCCTGCTCCTCCCTCTCTGGACTTTTGTGTGCCGTCTTCGGCGGTTTCCAGCGTCAATCTGCCGTCGAGCAGCACCTTGAGCGTCGTGAAAAACCAGAAGGCGTCGATGTCTTTCCTCTCTCAACAGCTGTGCATTGTGGACAGCAACAGTGCAGAGCTCGGAAAGTACTTCACGGACCCGGGGCATGCAACCGAGGCCACCCTCGCGGCGGCTCGCACGCGCGAGATCGGAAAGTTTTTCAACCCCGATCCCAACGCCGTTGCCGCCGCCGAGGCGGTCAAGACCGCCGCGGCAACTTCCGCGCAGTACCGCGTGAACGACACCATTGCCGCGACGGGGGCGCCTGGAGGTGTTTTCACCCTCCCTGGCAAGACGCTCAGTGGGACGTGCGGTTATACGAACGTGGTTGGATTTGGCTTGCCCATTCCATCCGCGATCGATTCTTACGCGTCCGAGTGCGACGTCGACCTCTCCACGCTCGAAACTGCCTGCACGGGTTCAACGCTCAACTCGGTGAACCTCGTCGACAATCTTCGACTCGCGTCCACCAAGGGAAGTTCCCCAACGATGATCACCCCCTCCGTGTCCTCTGCGAAGTACCGCACGCGCGTCGGCGGCTACGAACAAGATGTCGTCGCGTCCGGGGGGGGTGCCATTTCAAAGACTTCGGTTTATACAAGTGGCACTGGGACGTGTTCGTTTGCCGTCGCCGAGGCGCACTGGACGCTCACGCACGACGGCGCGGGAAGCCTCTCCTCGGCCACTGTGGATTTGGTCTACGCCGAAGTGTACCATCCGGACGGGAGTGCTTATACCTCCAAGTTCACTAATATCGTGGCGCCGTCCACGCCTCCGAACTCGCTCCGGCAAAAGTTTACCGTGACCTTCGTCAAGACCGGGGACACGCCGGTGCCCAAGAGTGGATCTCCGGGCTACGTCGTCGGCGCGCCCCTGCTGGCTGGTTACTCCACCGAAAACACCGTCTCGGGTGTCACGAAGACGGCGGTGACGCGACTCACCCATGGCTTGCCCATCCCGGGCGCCGGACCCGACGGCCGGTGTGGAGTGAACTACAAATCGACCGTTCGCTTCGGCATGTCCCAGTCCAGCTCATGCGCGGTTCCACTCACGGTCAGCGGCCTCGAAGCGTACTGTGGCGGCGCCACGAGCAGTGGCTCGGTCGATGATTACATGGATATCATCGCCACCACCACCGGTGTGGCTGATGCCGTTCACCCGGATTCTCCCACGGTGCCGCTTCCCGTGCAGTTGACGGATGGTCTTCTGTACGCGACCGCCACCGATGGACTGACACTCGACGCCAAGACGACTTTGATCGCCGGCTGGGCAGACGCGTCCTACCTCAACGTCGCAGACTGGAAGGCGTGCTCATCTTCCGACGAGACCGATTGCGCCACGGTGGTGACGGGGCTGACGGCGCCGACGTTGGCCATGGCATGGGACAGTGACACGCGCACGTGCAGTAACGTCCCGATCGGAATCAACATCGACATCCTGACCGCGAAGGTGGGCACCATGGACAACCCTCAGTCGCGCGTGAGCCGAGTGGAGCTCAGTTGGGAATACGGCTCGTGGACGTACGCGGACCCTTACGCGGCTTCCTCGACGCGCCAGGATTTCATGCTCAAGTCCACCGTGCGTTTCGTGGAGATGGACCAGGCATCGGCGGAGGGCGTCACACCGGCGACGCCCCCCATCTTCCCGGCCCTCCCCGCGGATGTGTTTTTCCCATTCCTCAGCGCTGCGCCCGCGGGTGGGCGCGCGGCGTCCGCGGCTTGGTGGGTGGCGCTGGTTGTCGCGTTTGTTGCGGCGGTCGCAACCTCGCGTCACGAACACCATTAAGCGCTCAGCTTGGGGGAAGTTTCAGCACGAACGACCGTACATATCGCGTAGTTTGCTCAGACGCTGTTTTTAATCTAAAAAGTCGAATACACGGGCGCCAATCGCCGAGGCTAATGACCGGTGGCAGTGTCGCCGCCGCTTGGAGAGTCGTTTTCCAAGGATGTGTCAAAATCTTCCCCAAGTCACTTCTTCTCTCCTCCTCCTTCTCCTCCATCACCCCCCGGTACAAGCATGCTGATATTGTTGCCGTTGAGAAGAATCTGGTCGAGCCGGTTGGTCTCGCGCTTACCCTGGGGGGTCATCTCGCTGCGCAGCAAGAAGAGTAACAACGAAGGAAGCAGGATGATAAATCAGTCAGCACGCCAAGAATTTACGCGGGAAGCTTTGAGGGCGATCGAAGCTTGCGAGAACGACGCTGCACGCGGGTTGGGAGCTGCACGCACTATTCGATGACGTCCTCAAGAACCATGTTGACGTAGACGTCGAAGCCCCGCAAAGTCCCCACCATCTCCTTCTCTCCCTTCATGATCACCCAGATCCGAGACCCGACGCAACGATCGACGAGCTCGGACGGGAGCAGTTGGCTAGGGTTTGTCGCCATTGCTTTCGTGGGAAGCGCCATGGCTGTTGCGGTGCGATGGATCGCGTTAAGCTCTTTACACGTGCGAGAGTTACGGCCGTGTGTGGAATCACGGCCAAGGGCTTCGGCAAGTGTCGTAGAAGCGCGCTCTTCTGGAACCCTCGTAGAAATTCCTCGTCGGGTTACGCACGGACTCCATCACTCGTGATGAGCCGGGCAAGTCTCACTGTGAAGAGTGAAGATTTCAGAGTTACACTGCATCTCGCGCTGCAGCGGCAGGGAGGAGTCTAACGAGGGATGGTTTGGAGCTCTGCTCTTCGTATACAAAACTTCTTCATATCTATCAACGTACGAACCTCACGGTCCATCTAAGCAGCCCCAGCCCCAGCGGGAGCACCAACTGCGCACGCTTTGAACCCAGCCTCGAGTTCTTCCCGGTCGAGCTCCTTGCCGATAAAAACGAGCTTGGAGCTGCGGGCTTCGCCATCCTCCCAAGCTCGATCCGGCATACCCTCAAATAGCGCGTGCACACCCTGGAACACGTATCGATCATCACATCCCTCAATCGCGAGCACACCCTTCATACGGTACAGATCCTGCCACCTGTCGTTCAGGAGCATACCGAGCCAGTCGTTCACGAGGTCGAGGTCCACCTCGCCATCCATCGCGAGACTGACGCTCGACACCGTGTCATCGTGGACATGGTGACTGTGGCTGTGTCCATGCTCGCCGCAGACCTCGCATTCGGTCTCTTCGCCATCGTGCGAGTGACCGTGATCGGTTGACGCGTGAGAATGCGAGTGCGAGTGGCTCGGATCATCGCACGCGGGATCTTCACATTTGCTGTCGTGCGAGTGTCCGTGATCTTCCTTTGCGGCGTGCGAGTGCGAGTGCGAGTGCGCCTCTGGCTCGGGGTCGACAACGTCCTGCACACGATCGAGATCGAAACCACCGATGCCGAGGACGAAGTCCAGGTCGACCTCTGCTTGTTTCGCGCGCTGGATGCTGGCAAGGTTGTTGATAGCGCGAACGCGGTTCTCAACAGTACGAATCTCTGCATCAGAAACGAGATCCGTCTTGTTCATGACCAAACGATCCGCGAAAGCCACCTGCTCCTGTGCTTCGTTCACCACACCCTCCGGCTTTTCCTCGTCGAGATGCATCATCGCGTGCTTCGAATCCACGAGGGTCACGACGCCGTCAAGACGAAGCGTGTCGAGAAGTTCGGGCTCCAAGTAAAACGTCTGAATGATTGGAGCCGGGTTGGCCAACCCCGTGGTCTCGATGAGAATGTGGTCGAACTGGCCCTTTCTCTCCGTCACGAGCTTTCCTAGCATATCGACCAGATCTCCGCGCACGGTGCAGCACAGGCAGCCATTGTTGAGGAGCATGATGTCCTCCTCGCCGTTGTCCTGAAATGCGACAAGCTCGCTGTCGATGTCAATCTCGCCGAATTCGTTCTCGATGACGACGATACGCTTGCCGTGGTCGCCCTTCAAGATGTGGTTCAAGAGCGTCGTCTTTCCGGAACTGTGGAACAACAGATTCGAGCGGCGAAGGGTGAGTATGATAAGTTCAGATCGATGCGACGGTTCGAAGGCTCTAGAAGCTGAATGAATCTTCCCGAGGGCCTAGGGTTTTTCCGGGCATCCAACCGTCGGCCGGGAGGGGGAGACCCCTGAGGAAATGTGAACTGGAGACGTACCCGAGGAAACCGGTGAGCACAGTGACCGGGATTCGCTTGTCTTTGATCGCCTCACCCGTGCTTGCGGCGCAGGAAAGGTTGAGGCGGCGAGTCCCGCGCGCGGGGCGCACGGCGGATGCTCCTCGGATAATTCGCGTAGTAGTCGTGCGGTGGTGGCCCGTGAGGAACGGCGCGGCGGCGGGCCCAGCCTGCATCGTAGAAGCCGACATTGCGTGCGGGGGTCACGCGATGAGTGCAATAGAGCTAACGCACGAGGAAGATCGTGACCTTTCCGTCGCGCGCTGAGCGAAGTGTCTGACTCTGGAGCACATGACAGCCTTCATAGTCTTCTGCACTCGTACACAATTTGACGACGTGGACAACTGATTTGGGAAATGTAGACGCAAGGCGGCGCGTATCGCTCGTCAATGCACTACAACACTTCGACTTCTTCCTCATCATCGTCATCTTCGTCATCTCCCGTAAACTCCACACTGCCCTCCCACTCGTCTTCATCGTCATCGTCGTCGAATGGGTTGGTGATGGTGTCCTCGACGGCGAGGAGCTCGGCTTGACTGTACCCGCCCCCTCCCGCCATGCGTTCCTCGCGCTCCTCTCGCAACACGTCGAGCAGATTCGAAACCTTCTGTCCCCTTTCGAACGAGTCATCATACACGAATCTGATGTCGGGAGTCAGGCGTAGGGACACCTTTTTACCGATGTTGCGGCGAACGTAACCCTCCATCCGTTTGAGTCCCTTGATTGCGTTTTGCTTCCCGCGCTCGTCGCCTAGGATGGAGACGAACACTTTCACCACTTGCAGGTCGCCTGAAACTTCCACGTCAGAGACGGTGACCATAACAGAGACGACGTTGTCCACACCCATGCGCTCCTCGGGCGATATCATGCTTCGAATATTCTGTTCAGCGTCGATGTTGGCGGGCGGGGACTTGTCAGCACTGGCGGGGTTTAGGGTTTTGGTTCGTTGGATACCACGCGTGGTGATGAGCTTCGACGCGCAGGGATGAAGCCGCGATGCGCACCTTGTCCACCTGCAGCATATTCGATATCTCCCTGCGCATTTGCTGCTGCACCTTCGCGACCCTACGTGGGTTCGCGCACACTATGCGCAGCGGCGTGACAGCTTTCGGATGCGCCCCCTTTCGTGCTGCGTGCGTTACGCGAAAGGGCGCGGCGAGTGAGGGTCGCGCGCACGATGAGCGCGGCTCAGAGACGGAGATACGGCCGCGACCTAGGCACATATTGGTCCTCTGCATCGTCGCACGTCCACCGCGCGCAACCGCTGCACGAGGGAGCGCCGCCGCGTTGAGGTGGTTGCAGAGCGCCATCGATTGTGCCACGTCGATGCTCGATAGGACACGCGAGATAGAGTGACGTTAATACTAGAACTAGTATAGCCCTTCTAATCTACAATCGTAATAATACTGTATGATAAAATGCGTATGTAATTCGTGATTTTACCTTCGGTAATCCTCTCTCAATTGCCGGTTTCCGAATCCCAATTTCGGGCGCATGCCGGGTCAGCCGCGGCTTCTCGCCTCCCTCGTGGAAGTCGAGACTTCTGTACGACATGCCCGTTGGAGCGCGCGCAACAGCAGTTCCGCCGCGCGCGCGAGGGGAGCGACCGCCTTACTTTTGGCAGTCTCACGCCCCCCAAGTTGCTCGAGGGGCCGTTCAGCGGTGGTTCGTGCTGCTCCCGACCCAACGACAGTGCCCAGTCCCGAAAGAGAGATTCTTTCTTCCCTTTTCGGCGCCGCGGTGCGAGGTGTCTCTCCGAGATGGACACTTCCACCTCGCTCGTCGAGGCGTCGACTTCGTCGCCTGGGGCTCAACTCGGTCAATCGTTATTGACGGATGCTTCCGTTGACCCCGTGCGAGGCTCAACTGCTCAGCTATCGGGGACACCTCCTCCCACGAAAACCGTCGGAGTGCAGTCGAAGCATGTCGCTTCACCGCAAGTTCGTGTGCCAGCCGCTGCCAGTGGTCACGGGACGGTGGCGGTGAACTCTCCCGC
>Ga0181572_10003975_pt1 | contig 10295 bp, 7 predicted proteins | sample 101ome_26_FD_133004 | JGI IMG/M metagenome (GOLD analysis project Ga0181572, IMG submission 133004) | Coastal salt marsh microbial communities from the Groves Creek Marsh, Skidaway Island, Georgia - 101408AT metaG (megahit assembly) | ecosystem: Environmental > Aquatic > Marine > Intertidal zone... | reverse complement strand
CGGATATATCATCAGGCGTTGCGATATTTCTACACGCAACTGCCCGATCAATGCGCCGCACCATCCCCGTAAGCGCTTTACCAGCGCCGATTTCCCAAATCTCTGACACTTGCTGCTCAATCATCCACTGCACCGATTCACGCCAGCGCACCGAAGCCGTAATCTGTTGAAACAACAACTCGCGAATTTGTTCAGGCGCGCTGACGGCTTCGGCTTTGACATTGCAGACCAAGGGCACTTTTGGGGCCGTGATGGCGACCGTTGATAAGGCGTGCGCCATTTCTGCCGCGGCGGGGGCCATCAAATCGCAGTGAAACGGAGCGCTTACCGGCAACAGCAAGGCGCGTTTCGCGCCCGCCTCTTTGGCCAAAGCAATGGCTCTTTCCACCGCCCCCACATGGCCCGATACGACAACTTGACCTGGATCATTATCATTGGCGGCTTGACAGATATCGCCCTGCGCAGCCTCCGCCGCAAGCTTTGCAACAGCTGCAAAATCAAGGCCAAGGATAGCGGCCATCGCGCCCACGCCAACCGGCACCGCCGATTACATTGCCTGCCCGCGTCTGCGCAACAGCCGCGCTGTATCGGCCACGGACAAAGCGCCTGCAATCGCCAAGGCTGAATATTCCCCTAAAGAATGGCCGGCCACATAATCAACACCGTCTAAGCCCAAACCCTCTGATTGCAACGCTCGAAACGCCGCCAAAGACGTGGCCATCAACGCGGGCTGTGCGTTTTCCGTCAGGGTTAACTCGTTCAGGTCTCCCTCCCAGATCAACCCGCTCAGATTCTCGTTCAACGCGTCATCAACTTCCTGAAAAACGACTTTTGCCTCGGGATAGGCCTCAGATAATGCACGCCCCATTCCGATCGTTTGAGCGCCCTGCCCTGGGCAAACATATGCGCGTGCCAATGTTCTTTTCCTTTTTTTTGCTTTTGACCGAGATATCCAACCCAAGCGGGCGGTGCAATGCTTTTCACCAAAACCCGTTGAGCCAGCACCATTGCTTTAAAGGCTGGGCGGCCTCAGCGAGGGCCAATCACATTGTCTGTGCCAAGCCTCAGCCATGCATAATAGCTTTAAATCATCGCCTCTTGCGGCCATAAGCTGCAACCCGAAGGGCAATCCTGCAGCGCCAAAGCCAGCAGGAAGATTAACCACTGGCACCCCCAAAAGGCTGGCAGGCGTAACGATTTGCATCCAGCGATGATAACTGTCCATAGGTTGCGCGTTTATATGGCTTGGATAGGCTAGGTTGGCTTTAAAAGGCCAAATCTGCGTTGAGGGCAAAATAATTGCATCATAGGTTTCAAGAAGTTTCATATATTTCTGAAACCAACTTGTGCGCAAAACGCTGGCCGCGTGCAGCTCTTGGCCGGTAAAGCTTAAACCGCGCTCTATTTCCCAAATCGCCTCGGGTTTTAACAGCTTGCGGTGATCAGGCGCATGATAATGCGCGGCTTCTGAACAGGCAATTGCCCAGGATCGAAGGATGGTCCAACTTTGCCAAATATCATCTAGGGAAAACGGAGCCTCAAGACTGTCCACATCCGCGCCCAGTTCCTTAAACGCAAAAATCGCCGCATCTGATGCGCCAATCAGTTCGGGTTCGATTTGCAATTGCCCCGACCAATCGCCCAGCCACGCCAGACGCTTTCCGCGCAAATCGGGCTGCATCAGATTTAAGTAATCTTGCGCCTCTAAACCTTGAGGTTGCCGCTTGTCAGGCCCCGCTTGCACGCTTAAAAACGCCGCCAAATCGCGCGGTGACCGCGCCATGGGGCCCTGCGTGGCGTTTTGCTGCAAAAACATCTCAGCGCCAGGCTCAGAGGGCACCAAACCAAAACTTGGCCGAAATCCGTAGACATTGTTCCAGGCCGCGGGATTGCGCAAAGATCCCATCATATCCGAGCCATCTGCCAAAGGCAGCATGCGGGTAGAGAGCGCCACCGCAGCTCCGCCAGAGGATCCCCCCGCGCTTTTGCTCAGATCATACGGGTTAAAGGTTGTGCCATGAACCGTGTTGTATGTATGGCTGCCAAGGCCAAACTCGGGCGTATTGGTTTTTCCAATGATGATCGCTCCCGCAGCGCGCACGCGTGCAACCGCAATATCATCTTTTTCTGCGATGTAATCTGCAAAGATCGCAGAGCCCATAGAGCTGGGCATGTCTTTGACATCATGCAGATCTTTAATCGCAATTGGCAGCCCATGCATCCAACCTGAGCGGCTTGATTTATCCGCCTGCGCCGCTTGGGCCAGCAGATCCGCCTCCTCGCGCAGGTATATTATGGCATTTACCTGCGGATTTATCATTTTGATGCGGGCCAAGGTGTCCTGCATAAGCTCAACCGCGCTAATTTCGCCCCTGTTTAACAGCTCTGCCTGCGCAAGCGCGCTTTTGAACAGGGCGCTCATTCGCGGCGGCTGTTTTGGCTATATGCGCAGACGTGACGTGGAAAAAACACAGCTAGCATGTTCAGGCTGCCAGACCCTAGTGTTGTGGCAGAGCAGCGCATTTACTGCGCGTTCCGAGATTGCAAGAATATGCACCTGACAACGCCGCGCTCAGTCAAGATCACTGGCCTCTGCCCTCGTTTTTCCTGATACGTCCTGCGCCAAAGTCGCCGCCATGAATGCGTCTAAATCCCCATCCAAAACCCCTTTTGTGTCAGAGGTTTCATGTCCCGTGCGCAGATCTTTCACCATCTGATAAGGTTGCAAAACGTAAGATCGAATTTGATTGCCCCAACCGGCATCGCCTTTATTCTCATGGGCTTCGTTAATTGCAGAATTACGGCGGTCTAACTCCATTTGATAAAGCCGAGACTTCAAAGCTTTCATCGCGATATCACGGTTTTGGTGTTGCGATTTTTCGGAGCTGGTGACCACGATGCCTGTTGGGTAATGGGTGATGCGCACCGCAGAATCGGTGGTGTTCACATGCTGCCCCCCGGCCCCGGACGAGCGGTATGTATCTATGCGAATATCTGCAGGGTTGACCTCAATATCAATATTATCATCCACCACGGGATAGACCCAAACCGAGCAAAAAGATGTGTGACGCTTGGCGGCGGAATCAAAAGGAGAAATACGCACCAAACGATGCACCCCGCTTTCAGATTTTAACCATCCATAAGCGTTTTGACCGCTAATCTTATAGGTCACCGATTTAATGCCAGCTTCTTCCCCGGGCGTTTCCGATTGCATTTCGATTTTATATCCGGCTTTTTCAGACCATCGCAGATACATCCGCGCCAGCATCGAGGCCCAATCGCAGCTTTCAGTGCCTCCCGCGCCCGAATGCACTTCGAGAAACGTATCATTGCTGTCAGCTTCGCCGTTCAATAAGGCTTCAAGCTCTTTTGCCGCGGCTTTCTTAGCCAGTTCTACCAAAGCGTTTTGGGCATCAGCAATCACTTCTTGATCGTCTTCCATCTCGCCCAATTCGATCATTTCAATATTGTCATTCAGATCTTGCGCGATACTATTATGAACTGCCACTGCATCCACAAGGCTTTGGCGTTCGCGCATCAATTTTTGCGCGCTTTCTGGATTGTTCCAGAGGTCAGGATCTTCCACCCGCGCATTAAATTCTTCCAGTCGATGCGAAACGGTGTCCCAATTTAAGCGTTGCCGAAGCAAGGCCAATGATTTGTTAATTTCAGATACAGTTGTTACGATGTCAGCGCGCATAGGTTTCCCAGTTTTAAAGCGTTGCGCTAGGGTTTACAGAAGCCAGCCCGAACTGACAAGGTGAACGCTTTTGCTTTGGCAACCGTCGTTGCTACCTTTAATACAACCCCCCAGAGCTCAGCGTGCCGATGCTGGCTTTGGGCCCAACCTTTACGCTTTTTCCTGACGAGGTCTGGATTTCGCGGCTGATTTGTTCTTCGGTATCTACGCGCTCAAAATTGCTGCCCATCGCGAATCCCCCGTCAAAAGCCACCCCAAATATTGGCTCTTCGCCGTCACGAAAAAATTCGGCAACAACGTGGTCCCCTTCGGCGTCATCAGCAAGGCGCGCGCCGGTGAAGCGATCAATATTTATAAATTGCCCTTCCTCTGGCACGATAAATGGCCCGCCGCCGAATTTTTCTGTGGCAGCTTGCATAAATTCATTGAAAACCGGACCGCACATGCCGCCGCCAAAAGCGCGTTTTCCGAGCGGTTTGGGCAAATCATGTCCAATATAACAACCGGCCACGAAATTACTGGTAAACCCAACAAACCAAACGTCTTTTGACTGGTTCGTTGTGCCGGTTTTACCCGCTGCAGGCACCCCTAAGTTGATGCTGTTGCTCGCTGTCCCTCGATCTACAACGCCCTGCATCATCGAGGTGAGTTGATACGCGGTTGTCGCATCCATAATACGCTCGCGATTCGAAACGATCAGCGGCGCGCGATTTGCAGGAATTGTCTCAAACCCACATTCAAAGCACTCGCGTTCATCATGGCTGTAAATGGTTTTTCCATACCGATCTTGAATCCGATCCACCAAGGTGGGTTGCACGCGTTCTCCGCCATTGGCAAACATCGCATAAGCGGCCACCATTTTGTAGAGGGTTGTCTCTTGCGCGCCTAAAGAATTCGCCAAAAACGGGTTCATGCGATCATAAACGCCAAAGCGCTCGGCATAATCACCAATCACATCCATCCCAACTTCCTGAGCCAAACGAATGGTCATCAAATTGCGCGACTGTTCGATGCCAGTGCGCAACGGCGTTGGTCCGTAAAACTTATCTGATGAGTTGCGCGGCGTCCACAATCCTTGCGGCGTATCAATTTCGATCGGTGCATCAATCACGATTGTTGCGGGTGAATAGCCACTATCAAGCGCTGCGGCGTAAACAAAGGGCTTAAAACTTGACCCTGGCTGCCGGTCTGCTTGGGTCGCGCGGTTATAAACCGACGCTTCATAAGAAAACCCGCCCTGCATTGAAATAACCCGGCCTGTATTGACATCCATGGCCATAAACGCCCCCTGCACTTCTGATACTTGGCGCAAGGACCATCGTTCAAACGCGCCCTCCTCATCCAGAAGCGCCCGCACCAAAACCACATCGCCCAGCGACAAAAGATCAGAGGCGCGTTTGGCTTTTGGGCCGAGGCTGCCATCGGTCTTTTGTTTGCTGGCCCAAGCGACGTCACGCGAGGGAATCCAATGCCCATCTTCATCATCTTCAACGCCTTCAATACCGATTTGCGCCGATTTTTTGCCAAGTCGAAGAACAACAGCTGGATACCATTGGCCATCCAGCTTTATTCCGCGTGGCACCTCAATATCGCTTAGCGCTGCGCGCCACTGGTCTTCGCTGGTTAGCCGCTCAGGCTCAATTGAAAGGCCGGTTCCGCGCCAAATGCCTTGAGCCCGGTCATAGGATTCAAGCGCGCGTTGAAGCGCAATTTCCGCCACCGTTTGCAATTCAGGATCAAAGGTGGCGCGGACGGTCATACCCCCTGAGAAAAACGCCTCTTCGCCAAAATCAGCGCTTAATTGGCGTCGAATTTCATCGCTAAAATATCCTCGGCGCGGCAAAGCTGATCGAAAGCTTTTAAAATCTCCATTTTGGACCGACAGCAAAGGTTGCGCCGCCTCCGCGCGATAGGCCGCCTCTTCCAAAAAGCCATTTTGCCACATTTCCTTCAACACGTAATTGCGACGATCAAGCAAGCGCTGTTTGCGCCGGACGGGATGAAAATCGGACGGGGCTTTGGGCAGAGAGGCTAAAAAAGCCGCTTCATGAGGGGCCAACTCATCCAAGGTTTTATTAAAATAAGTTTGCGCCGCTGCGGTCACGCCATATGAGTTTTGGCCTAAGAAAATCTCGTTTAAATAGAGCTCTAAAATACGCTCTTTATCCAAGGTGTTTTCAATTCGCGTGGCCAGAATGATCTCTTTGATCTTACGCTCAGCGCGGCGCGACCCATCCAATAAAAAGTTCTTCATCACCTGCTGCGTGATGGTTGAGGCCCCCCTGACCCGGCGCCCACCAGAGCGCGCAGCATCAACTGCCGCAGATAGAATGCCACGCAAATCATAGCCCGGATGCGAATAAAAATTCTTATCTTCGGCAGAAATAAAGGCTTGTTTGATCAGAAGCGGCACATCCTGGGCTCCGGTAAACAACCGGCGTTCGCGCGCAAATTCATCGACAATACGGCCTTCACCAGAATAAATCCGGCTAATGGTGGGCGGTTTATATTGCGCCAATGATTCATGTGAAGGAAGATCACGGCCATAAATCCAAAACACTGCGCCGATTGTTAACGCAAAAGCAACAACCGACATCGTCAAGAACGTAAACACACCCCCAAAAAAAGATAAAACAATACGTAGCATTGCCCGCCCTAAATTAGTCCACGTCTTATAAGCAGGCTTTGACCTGGGGTCAAAAGGCTTCGATCAAACTCGTTCAATTCACCGCCTACGCAAAGGCGCGATTTGCTTTTCTTGCGCATACCAAATCATCACGCCAAGCCTAACGCCTTCGGCAAATCTCGCCCGCCATTCAGCATTTTGAAGATTTGCCAGATCCGTTTCTGTGGACATAAAACCCGCTTCAATCAAAATCGCCGGAATATCAGCGCCTTTTAAAACCGAAAATCCCGCTTTACGCAAAGGTTTTGCATTGAGCCCTCCCAAGACGCGGGACAATCCTTTCACGACAGATTCTGCCAAAATTTCCGAGCTTTGCATATTTTCCAAGCGGCTCAAATCCAAAAGCGCCATCGCAACATCTTCATCAATCGCGTTTAAATCCACGCCCTGCAGCACAGAATCGGGTTCGTGACGCAACACCAAAGATTGCGAGGCGCTTTCGGACGCAAGTGCAGGCAAAGTGTAGACCGTGGTTCCACGGGCCGTTCCCTCGACCAACGCATCCGCATGCAAAGAAATAATCAGATCCGCTTTTACAGCTTGCGCCAACGAAACGCGCGCTTCGAGCGGTACAAATTTATCTTCCAAACGCGACAAAACGACATCTACGCCCTCAACGCGTAGCAAACTTTCTTTCAACTCTTTCGCCAAGCTTAGCATCAAGCCAGCTTCATTCACATCGCCAACTATAGCCCCTGGGTCGATCCCGCCATGGCCCGGATCAATCAGAACCGTCAATCGATTTTCTGTTAAAGCCGGCGCCTTCACTGCGGATTTCAAGGCAAGCTCTAGTTCTGAATTTGTAGCTTTTTGCAGCGCAAAAAGCGAAAATTCAACCATCGTGACCGGCGTTAACACCAAGTTCAGCACGGCAGAACCATCAGATGTGTTTACATTCAAATCGGCCGTTTCAAGGCGCATCGGCGATGTCAGGTCGAACTGCAGGACTGAACGCTGCGAAGGGGATTCAAAATAGGTAACTTGCTTGATTTCTTTGCTTTTATTAAAGTCATAACTGCTTATATCAATGGGATAAAGCGCGTTAAATTCAACCTCCATCCGCAGTGGGTCTTGCAGAAAATAGACCCGATAAGGCACGCCTTGGCTAAGTTTTAAATTTATCCGTACGCCATCCCATAACAGATCCTCGACGCTGCTGTCCCTGACGCGTAAGCGGGCCATGCCTTGGATGGCCGGCACGCTTATGTCCACGGTTTCTTTGGCTTGCGTCATGCCCGTGCAGAAACCGGTAACTGGGGCCAGCAACGCCGTTAAAGCCAGCAGATTGCGAAGAAACCAAATCATGCCGCAAAGCCTTTCTTCTGCATAAATTGCCTTAATCTATGCAACCCTTCCTGAATATCTTCGCTGCTGCCGGCGTAAGAAAACCGCAAGCTTCCCGCCCCGCGCTGGGTGTCAAAATCCAAACCCGGCGTAACGGCCACGCCTGCCTCCTGCAAAATCTCGCGGGCGAAAGACAGGCTGTCGGATGTCAGATGCGAGATATCAGCATAAATATAAAAAGCACCGTCCGGAGGTGCGATGCGATCAAATCCGGCCTCCGGCAAGCCATCAATCATCAGGCGGCGGTTTTTCTCGTAGACGGCTTTATATGCGATCAACTCTTCGCGGCACTCCATTGCAGCAAGCGCCACAACTTGGCTGGCATGCGGCGCGCAGATAAACATATTTTGCGCCAAACGTTCAACCTGACGAATGTGGTTTTCGGGCACCACCATCCAACCAACGCGCCATCCCGTCATCGAGAAATATTTCGAAAATGAATTTATCACGTAGCAATTATTGGTTATCTCTAACGCGCTTACCGCCTTGGTTTCATATTCAATTCCGTGATAAATTTCATCGCTTATAAAGGCCGCTTTACTGCCCTCAGTAGCCTCAATCAATGCGCCCAATTCCCCCCGCGATAGCATCGTTCCGGTTGGGTTCGACGGTGAGGCAACCAGCAATCCGTTCAAGCTTAAATCTGCAAGATCGGTAGGATGCGGTTGAAACTTATTTGCAGCGCTTGTTGGAATATTCACCGCGGTTAAATCAAGCGCTTTTAAAATTTGCCGGTAACTGGGATAGCCCGGCGCGCCAATACCCACCCGCTCTCCAGCATCAAACAGGGATGTAAAGGATAATAAAAACCCAGCAGATGAACCCGAGGTTACAATCACCCGGTTTGAATCCAAATCAACATCATACCATTCGCCATAGAGATCAGCGATCTTAGCGCGCAGTTCGGGCAAACCAAGCGCAACCGTATAACCCATCGCGGTTGCATTCAAACTATCGCGCAACGCGTTTCTGGCCCCCAAGGGCGCCGGAGTTGCGGGTTGCCCGACTTCCATATGAATAATATGGCGTCCCGCCGCCTCTGCCTGACGCGCAGCTTCCATCACATCCATCACAATAAAGGGATCTACGGCGCCACGGGTTGAGTTTTTCATCGTATCAATCCAAACTCTTAATTAGTGAGTGAACTTCCTGATCTATAGGCGGCTTCGATGCGAATAATCAACAGTTTCATTGTGTTAATAGTCCTATTTTTAACACCAGCCCCCGCCACAGCAATATCCTTGTTACGCGATTCTGATATTGAGCACGCGCTTCAGCAATTGGCCCGCCCCATTTTGCAGGCCGCAGATCTGCCCAGCGAATGGGTGAAGGTATTGGTGGTCGATGATCTTCAATTGAATGCGTTCGTTATCGACAATCATCACATATTTCTTAATGCGGGCATGGTCTTGAAAACAAACTCGGCCAGTATGCTGCAATCAATCATCGCACATGAAGCGGCTCATATTGCAAATGGTCACATCGCCCGACGAGCAAAGAATATCAAAACGGCCCGCAGCGCCGCCGGATTTGGCATGGCGCTGGGCATAGCGGCTGGCGCCGCGGGTGGGAATGTTGCGCTTGGAACTGGTTTGGCCATTGGCTTAAACAGCTCGGCAGAGCGGAATTTTCTAGCCTATAATCGCAGCGAAGAAAGCTCGGCCGATCAATCCGCCATGCAATATATGCGCCGCGCAGGCGTCAGCCTGCAGGGGATGGCGGATGTTTTAGAAATCTTTTCTGGTCAGGAAAGCTTATTACCAGCGCGCCAAGACAGCTACCTGCGCTCGCATCCGCTCAGCCGCGAACGGCTGCGCCAAGCACGCTCAAATGCGGCAACACAATCCCCGAGCAAGCCAGATTTATCCGCAGAATATTGGCACGCAAGAGCCAAAGCCAAATTGGCGGCGTTTTTGAGACCACCTTCAACGATTTTGGCGCGAGATCAACGAAAACTTCCTAAGGATCTTCGAGCAATAAGTCTGGCGATTGCACTGTCGCGGCAAGGCAAATTATCAGAGGCGCTGAACCAGTTAAGAATTGCGCAAGGCATAAGGCCAAGAGATCCGTATTATCAAGAGCTTTACGCTGAGCTTTTAATGCGAAATCTTAAGTTTTCATCCGCTGTAACAGCCTATGAGAAAGCGGTGGCAATGGCCCCCAAGGATTCGTTGATTTTGGCAGGTTATGGACGCGCCTTGCTGGCCAATAATCAGATATCAAAGGCGTTAAAAACGCTCGAAAACGCTCGCGCTCGCGACTTTAGAAGCACCAAATTATTGCGCGATTTGGCGGTTGCCTATGCGCGATCAAACAAACCAGAAATGGCTGCCTTGGTGACAGCAGAGCGCTTTGCGTTGCAGGGGCGGCTAAAAGATGCAAAGGTTCACGCTCGGCGTGCTGTTTTGGGTTTGCCAACCGGTTCTCCTGCATGGCAAAAAGCGCAAGACATACTTAATATCAGCACCAAGTAGACAGATCACAAGGATTTATAATGCACGTCAAAATTTTAAGAATATGGGTTACCCTCTGGGCGCTTTTTGCAGCCGCAATCGCATCGGCTGG
>Ga0181572_10003965_pt1 | contig 10316 bp, 10 predicted proteins | sample 101ome_26_FD_133004 | JGI IMG/M metagenome (GOLD analysis project Ga0181572, IMG submission 133004) | Coastal salt marsh microbial communities from the Groves Creek Marsh, Skidaway Island, Georgia - 101408AT metaG (megahit assembly) | ecosystem: Environmental > Aquatic > Marine > Intertidal... | reverse complement strand
TTTGCTTTTGTGGCCATAAGAGTCTCCGGTTTGTTGTCTGCGCATTACAACTAAACTGTATAACTGCATAGCGCAGTTACACGAAACTTAAGCTAACAGTGTTTTTTTTGAGTGACAAGGTTTTAAAGCGCAAAAAAAGTCCTAATCAAGTAACTTTTTAATGTGCTTTGAAATATCTTCTACCGTTCCTACTCCCTTTACCGAGTGATACACAGGCCCATCTAACGTCTTATAAAAATCGACCAAAGGTTGCGTTTGCTCATGATAAACAGCCAAGCGTTTACGAACTGTTTCTTCGCGATCGTCATCTCGTTGGATCAAAGGCTCACCGCTTATGTCATCAACACCATCAGACGCTGGGGGATTGTGCTGTACGTGATAAACACGACCACTGCCGGGATGCACACGTCGTCCACTCAGTCGTCCCACAATTTCCTCGTCCTCAACATCAATTTCAATGACATGATCAATTGAAATGTCCGCATCAATCATCGCCTTCGCCTGAGGTATGGTTCGAGGAAATCCATCAAACAAACATCCCGCACTGCAGTCGGGTTGCTCGATTCGATCCTTTACAAGCCCGATAATTATCTCATCAGAGACCAGCCCACCCGCGTCCATAATGACCTTTGCCTGCTGCCCTAATTCGGTCCCTGCAGCCACCGCCGCTCGCAGCATGTCCCCAGTCGAAATCTGAGGAATTCCGTACTGCTCGCAAAGGGATGACGCCTGGGTACCTTTCCCAGCCCCTGGTGCTCCTAAGAGTATGATTCGCATGAGTTTTCCTTACCTCTTATTACCGCTCTGCTAGCGGAATATAGTTATTTACAGTAACGCTACACAGCCGGTCGGCCGGGTTCAAGTGTTAGTTGCCGGGGCCACTTCGACCAAACAAATTTACTCCTCAATGGGGAGGTCCCGTTTTGATGGTGACAGTGCCATCTTGGCTGCCTGCCACCGCCGTTCGAGCTCATGCTTTGATTCATCCTCGAGTGCACTACCGCTCGACTTTGCTCGCCGCTCCATATGTCTGAAGCGCTGCTCAAATTTTTGATTGGATTGCCGGAGAGTAGTTTCTGCATCCAAGCCAAGGTGTCTCACCAAGTTCACCACACTAAACAACAGATCGCCTGCTTCATCGGCGACCTCCCGAGAGTGGCCTTTCCTGATTGCCTGCTTGAGCTCTTCAAGCTCCCACTCAATATTTTCCATCACCGCCTCATGCTCTTCCCAATCAAATCCAATACGAGCAACACGCTTTTGCAACTTCTGTGCTCGGGATAAGGCGGGCAGAGCAAAAGGAACATCGTCCAATAAGCCTGAAGCTTTCTTAGCTTCGCGCTCCTCTTGTTTGAGTTGCTCCCAGGTTTCTTTGATGTCATCAATGGAATCAGTTGGATTCTCCGGCCTGTCCTCCAAGTTATTCCCAGCGAATACATGTGGATGCCGTCGAACAAGCTTATGAACCAAGCCATCGGCAACCGCATCGAGATCAAAGGCTCCCAATTCCTTACCAAGCTGACTCAAAAAAACAACTTGAAACAATACGTCACCAAGCTCTTCTTCAATCTGCCCGAGGTCTTCCAGCTCGATCGCTTCTGCCAGCTCGTAACATTCTTCGAGGGTATACGTAATGATGCTTCTGAAAGATTGCTTTTGATCCCACGGACAACCGCCATCGGGATCTCGCAGTCTCTCCATTACGCGCTGTAAATCATCAAGGGAATATTGCATTTCGCCCCCTCGGGGTAAACAACATAGCCACTAGTCAACCAGCCTCTTTACCGCTACAACATTGTCCAATTGCGACAGTTTCTCCAGCACGCTGAGTAGCGCGTCGATGGATGTCACCTCAGCAGTCACCTTCATCTCCGCCGTATTTTGTGCAGGATCACTCAAAGTATTGATGGCGGTCACGTTGACCTGCTCGCGGGCCATCACTGAACTGACATCAGCCAATAGGCCCTGCCGGTCATACGCCGTAAGCCCAATTTTGACAGGAAATCGATCGGTGTCTCCGGCTCCCCAGCTTACCGAGATAATGCGCTCCGGATAATCACCGCTGAGGGTCAAAAGACGCGCACAATCTGAGCGATGCACCGTTATCCCTCTGGATTTGGTGATGTAGCCCTCAATAGGATCACCCGGAACGGGCATGCAGCATCGGGCGAATTGGGTAAGCATATTACCGACGCCATCGACCCGCACGGCATCCCGCCGCGCCGGTCTCGAGGGACGCACCACCCAGAACGGTTTCTCATTGTGATCCCCGCGAGTCACTGTCTGAGCCACCCGTAGAATCTGTTTTGCACTCAACTCACCTGAACCGACGGCCATAAACATCTCCTCGACCGCTCTTAGGTTGAGCTGCTTGGCTATTTCCTTATAGTCGAGAGCGGTGAGGGAAAGACGAGCGCATTCCCGCTCAACCATCGCCCTACCCGCAGCGATATTCTCGTCACGAGTAAGAGACCTAAACCATTGCTGAACCCGAGCCTTGGCGCGAGATGTTCGCAGGTAGCCCGCACTATGACGCAGCCAGTCTCGACGCGGCGATGGCTCTCCCGACGTCAGAATTTCAATCCGCTGGCCAGTCTCGAGAACTGTCGTCAAGGGGACTAGCACTCCGTTTACCTTTGCGCCCCGGCAGCGATGGCCCACCTCGGTATGCACGTGATAGGCGAAATCGAGTGGAGTTGCGCCATGGATAAGGCTTACCACATCACCTTTGGGCGTAAAAACGTAAACGCGATCCTGTGCCGACTCAAAACTAAATTGCTCCGCGAGCTCAGCATCATCACCGGCGGTTTCGTGCCATTCAAGCACCTGCCGCAGCCAATTCAACTTTGCTTCATAAATGTCACTGGAACTGTCCTGCTTGTCACTACCCTTATATCGCCAGTGGGCGCACACGCCCAGCTCTGCTTCCTCATGCATGCGCCGGGTGCGTATCTGGATTTCGAGAATCTTCCCCTCTGGCCCTATCACCGCCGTGTGCAGGGACCGGTAGCCGTTCTCCTTCGGATTAGCGATATAGTCATCAAACTCGTTCGGAATATTCCGCCACATACCGTGGACAATCCCCAAGGTTTGGTAGCAATCAGATACGTCCTCGACCAAAATTCTCAGCGCGCGAATATCGTGAACTTGTGAAAAGCCTATCCCCTTGCGCTGCATTTTGCGCCAGATGCTGTAAATATGTTTCGCGCGTCCAGCGAGCTCAAAATCGATACTTGCCTCCGCCAAAACCTTTGTGAGATCTCCCTTCACTCTATCGATAAAACGATCACGGTCCGCTCGGCGACCATCAAGCAATTTGGCAATGCGGTGGTAGGGCTCCTCATGGGTATGACGAAAAGAGAGGTCTTCCAGCTCCCACTTGAGATGTCCTATACCAAGCCGGTGGGCTAGTGGCGCGTAAACACTGAACACCTCGCCAGCAATGCGTTGGCGCTGCACACTACTGGCTTTCTTGAGCCCACGCATGGCAACGGTTCTCTCCGCGAGTTTGATAAGAGCGATCCGGACGTCATCGACCATAGCGACTAACATGCGACGAACGTTGACATTAGGCGCCGCTGCCTGACCTAGTACCGGCTCATCCCGAATATCCGTCAGCTCGCTCACAGCCGCCATCCGCAGGGCCCCGTCGACAAGGCCAGCGACTTTAGAGCCAGCTCTGCGCGTTAGGTCATCTATTTCCAGTCGCTGCTCCCGAACCGGTCGATAAAGCATCCCAGCCACCAGAGCATCGGTACCCAACCCAAGTTCCGCCAAAATCTGTGCGACCTCCAGCCCAACCGCTACTGGCGCTGATTTGCCTACCCAGTCGCTAGTCGCAACACCTTGATCCGGCGAGAGTCCGCGCAATAAAGTTGTTGTAGCGACCAATCGATCAATATCACGGGGTTCCGAGCCCTGAGGTAAGGCCGAAAACCATAGCGCCAAATCGACCTCGTTCATTGCCCCGGCGTGAGGGAGTGATCGAATTTGGACCATCTGCGCCGCTATCCCTTGTAAATACCCGAGGACAAATAACGGTCACCTCGATCGCATACGATCGCGACGATTGTCGCGTCTGAGAGCTCCTCCGATAGCGCGAGGGCCGCACTGACCGAGCCTCCAGACGACACGCCCGCAAAGATCCCCTCTTCCCGGGCTAGTCGTCTCATCATCTGTTCCGACGCCTGTTGACTGATGTCAATAACACGATCTACAGCGGCCTCATCAAAAATCGTTGGCCGGTATTCCACTGGCCAACGCCGTATACCGGGTATTTGGGAGCCATCCTGTGGCTGCAAGCCAATGACCTGGATCGCGGGATTTTGCTCTTTGAGGAAGGTGGATACACCCATGATTGTCCCAGTGGTCCCCATTGAGCTAACGAAGTGGGTGACCTCGCCCTCGGTCTGACGCCAAATCTCAGGCCCCGTTGTTTGATAATGTGAAAGCGGATTGTCTGGATTCCCAAACTGATTGAGTACTTTTCCCTCGCCACGACTTTCCATCGCTAAAGCCAGATCACGAGCACCTTCCATTCCGTCTCCCGATGACACTTCGATTAATTCGGCGCCGTAAGCTGCCATCGCCCATTTGCGCTCAGCGGTCATGTGGGATGGCATGATGAGTATCATGCGATAACCCCTCATCGCAGCTGCCATGGCCAGAGCAATGCCCGTGTTACCACTAGTGGCTTCAATCAGCGTGTCTCCCGGGGCAATGTGCCCTCGTCGTTCCGCCTCCGCGATCATACTCATCGCCGGCCGATCCTTCACCGACCCCGCCGGGTTATTGCCCTCGAGCTTTACCAGTACTGTATTGGTGGTCTCTCCGGGCAAGCGTTGGAGCCTGACCAGAGGGGTTTCACCTATGGTGTGTTCAATCGTTGGATAGTGCGGCACTGGCTGTTCCGGCGAATGTGACTTGGAAGATCCCAATTATACCCGTAAGCGGAGGCGGCCTCATGCTTCGTCTTGGTGCAGCGAGCCCATCTCGCTTTGAGCGCGCGAACTACTCAAAAACTGCCGTAATAACTCGCGACTTTGCAGGGATCGACCGGAGAGCTGATGCGAGAAGGAAAGCCTAGTCACCTCTCGTAAAAGTCGAAGCTCCTCTCCTTCAACAGCATCGCCTTCCAGCCAGCGTTGAAGTAATTGTAATGAACTACCCTTAAAAGATAGGGCGCCGTACTCGTGGTCTCCCTCGGCCTGCCGGAAATGACGCCTTAAAAACCCCTGACCGGGATCAAACCGATAGCGTTCTGAGGCAAGAATGCCCTCTCCATGTGCGTCTACGGTAAAGGAGATCCCATATCCCATTGTCTCAAGGAGCAAAAACTCAAATCGCCGCAGGGCATCAATATCCTCGCTCTGCTTGAGGCTTCCCAACAGCTCTCCGTAGGCGGAAAACAACTCTGGCGTCGGCTCAAATCGCGGTAAACAGTTGCTGAGCAGTTCATTGAGGTACAGTCCGGAAAACACCCGTCGACCCGCGAGTGAAATTCGTGCGCCGGCAGCCTCTACCTTACGCAGGGTTTTCAAATCCCCCCGCCCAGAAAACTCAATAAGCAGCGGGGAGAACGGTTGGAGCAACCCCGTAAGGCTCCCGCCTCGCTGTTTTCTGCGAGCACCGCGGACGACCACACCGACGCGGCCGCTACTCAAGGTCAAAAGCTCTGCAAGAAAACCACTGTCCCCATAGGGGCGGCGGTGCAACAGCCAAGCAGGGTCCAGTGGTGAGGGCACCGATTAATATTCCTCGAAACCGAGGCTTCGGAGAGCGCGATCATCGTCTGACCATCCCGTTTTAATCTTTACCCAGAGCTTAAGCATCACTTTGCTATCGAAGGCCACTTCCATGTCCTTTCGAGCGTCGGTGCCAATCGACCTTAGCCGGCTGCCCCGTTCACCGATCAGGATGCGCTTCTGACCCGTGCGCTCGACATATATCAAGGCATCAATGTGAATAATATTGGGCTCGTGACGAAAGCTCTCGATCTCCACAGCGGTCGTGTAGGGCAGTTCATCTCCCAACTGCCTGACTATTTTTTCTCGAATCAGTTCGGCCGCGAGGAACCGTTGCGACCGGTCAGTAATCTGGTCCGCGGGGAAAAAATGGGGGGCTAATGGCATTTTGGCGCGGATATACCGCATCAATTCATCCAGATTGAAGCGCCTCAACGCTGAAACCGGCAAGATGCTGTCGAATGTATGTCGCTCGCGGATCGAGGAGGCGTAGGGCAACAAGCTATCGGCATCCTCCAATAAATCCACCTTGTTGATGACAAGTGCCGCCGGCACCTCCGTATTTTCAAGGTGCTGCAATACCTTGTCGTCCTCCTCAGTCCAGCGATTTCTATCGACCACGAACAACACCAAATCAACGTCCATTAGAGCACTGCTTGCCGCTTTATTCATGTAGCGGTTAATGGCCTTAGGTTGGTTTGTATGAATGCCGGGAGTATCAACAAAGATGACCTGGTCACCCTCTTCAGTGAAAATCCCCATGACCTGATGGCGCGTGGTCTGCGGTTTCCTCGACGTAATGCTGATCTTCTGACCAAGTAAGTAATTCAACAGGGTAGACTTGCCGACATTTGGTCTGCCGATAATCGCCACGTAGCCGCAGCGGAGTTGCTGGTCATTCATCGCCCAACTCCGCGAGTGCTGCTGAGGCGGCTTCTTGCTCTGCCTCTCGTCGGCTCCGCCCTTCCCCGTGGAATGGCGTGTCAAATGGCTTTACCTTGCAGGCAACTCGGAAAGTTTGATCATGATCAGGTCCGGTTGTACTTACCAATCGGTACTCCGGCAAGGGGTACTGACGGGCCTGCAGCCACTCCTGTAGTTGTGTCTTGGGATCTCTATCGAACCCCTCCGCAGCCTGGTCAAGCGCGGTCTGAAACCAGGAAAGCACCACTTCAGCTGTTTGCTGCAAATTGCTATCCAAGAGAATCGCACCTGCGATCGCCTCCACCGCGTCACCCAGAATACTTTCTCTGTGGCGACCGCCGCTCTTGCGCTCACCCGTGCCCAAAATGAGGTAGTCACCGAGAGACCACTCGATGGCGATCTGCGCGAGAAAGCTTCCACGCACAAAGTGAGTGCGCCGTCTGCTCAGCTCGCCTTCAGATACCTTGGGATACTTCGAAAACAACGCTACCGCCACAACGTGATTGACAACGGAGTCCCCGACAAACTCAAGGCGCTCGTTGTTAGTTTTAGAGGCGCTGCGATGAGTGAGCGCTTGAAGGAGCAAATCAGTCTGGTGAAATTGGTAGCCGATGCGCTGCTGTAATTCCGCGAGACTTATTTTGGAGGGTGCTCGGGTCACCTGCCGTCGACTTCGACTCTTAGGTCGTCGACAACCATGACGGCGTCAATGATCCATACCAACGGGAAGCGCACCTCATCGGTTGCGTCGATGACGACACCGCGCTGACAAGAATATATCGACGATCTATCCATGACAGTCTCCCGCGTCAGTCTATCCGCCCAACCCTATCAAATGAGGGCACCGAGAGAAAAGTCTCCCAGTGCATCCATATCGCTATCGCCTTGCCGACAATATCTTTTTCGGGAACTTGACCCCACACACGGCTATCACTGGAGTTATCTCGGTTATCCCCCATCATGAAGTAATGTCCAGGCTTCACCACTACTGAAAAATCCCGAGAAGGACGCCGTTCGTCAATTTGCATTAAATGCGGATCGTCCGTCAGAGTTTCCATACCGATCCTGTAACGGGATCGGCCTTCAGACACTGACGTCATCCACTCTTTTGGAACAAGCTCGCCGTTAACGGAAAGCTGCTTATTTCGATACTGGATCACATCTCCGGGAATGCCGATAACCCGCTTTATGTAGTAGGTCTTATTCTGATGTGGAGGGAAAAACACCATCACATCACCACGCTCGGGCTTGCCAATGGCAACCACTTCATGCCTGAGTACAGGGAGCCTGAGCCCATAGGCGTACTTGTTAACGAGAATGTAATCCCCAACTTCAAGTGTCGGGACCATAGAGGATGAGGGTATTTGAAAAGGCTCAAAAAGAAACGAACGAAGCACAAACACGGCGGTGAGCACGGGAAAAAACGAACGGGCGTACTCGACAATTGCAGGCTCACCTGCGGTGCGGCTGGCGGTCTCGGTGAAGCGCTTGGCATCGGCGGTCCCCTCCTGATCCCACCGGGGGAACTGCTTTTGCAGGGCGGCTATTCGTGCTTGCCGCGGGCGAGCAGCAAACAAGGCGTCCAGTAGCCATATCAACCCGGAGCCGAAAACGAGAATGACCAGAATCAGAGGAAAATCTATATTCAAAGGAACTCCGTGCGTCTTATTTGGCTTGTCCTACTGTCTAGCCATCGACTTGTAGTACGGCAAGAAAGGCTGACTGGGGAATTTCCACATTCCCAACCTGTTTCATCCGCTTCTTGCCCGCCTTCTGCTTTTCTAACAGCTTCTTCTTTCTTGTCACGTCACCACCATAGCACTTCGCAGTGACATTTTTACGAAGGGCCTTGACGGTCTGCCGAGCAACAATCTTTCCACCAACCGCAGCCTGAATGGCGACATCAAACATCTGGCGCGGTATTAACTCTTTCATTTTTTCAGTGAGAACACGCCCGCGGCTTTGAATGTGATCCCGGTGAACAATCACAGCTAACGCGTCTACGCGATCACCATTGATGAGGACATCGAGCCGCGACAATGGCGCCGCTTCGAACCGATGGAAGCCGTAATCGAGTGACGCATACCCTCGACTGACCGATTTCACGCGGTCAAAGAAATCGAGTACGACTTCCGCCATGGGTATATCGTAGACTACCTGCACCTGATTCCCCAGAAACTGCAAATCCACCTGCATGCCACGCTTCTCAACACACAGGGTTATAACATTGCCTAGATAATCCTGGGGGGTAAGCACAGTGCATCGCGCAATGGGTTCACGCATTTCATGTATATCACCCACATCGGGCAGCTTGGAGGGGTTGTCAACGTTGACTACGGTTCCGTCTTTCAGCTCAATTTCATAGATGACAGTGGGGGCCGTGGTAATTAGATCGAGATTGTACTCACGCTCCAACCGCTCCTGAATAATTTCCATGTGGAGCATGCCGAGAAAGCCACAACGGAATCCAAAACCGAGCGCGTCTGAAGACTCGGGCTCATAGAAAAGAGAGGCGTCATTCAGGGTGAGCTTGCCTAGAGCCTCACGAAAATCCTCATAGTCATCTGAAGATACGGTGAAAATCCCCGCGTAAACCTGAGGTTTGGCTTTTTTGAACCCCGGTAGCACCGGTGTGTCAGGAAAAGCCGAGGCAATCAAGGTGTCGCCAACCGGCGCGCCCTTGATGTCTTTGATGCCTGCAACAATAAACCCTACCTCTCCCGCCTCGAGCACCGAGGTTTCAGTGCGGCGGGGAGTAAACACTCCGATCATATCTGCCTGGTATTGTTTGCCCGTGGACTTAACGATGAACTTGTCGCGCTTTCTCAAAGTGCCCTGGGTCACGCGCACCAAGGAAACAACCCCGAGATAGTTATCGAACCAGGAGTCAATTATCAGCGCCTGCAGCGGTGCATCTCTGTCACCCTCCGGTGACGGGATATTGGCGATGAGGTATTCGAGAGCATCCTCGATACCCAACCCAGTTTTTGCGCTTACCGGACAGGCGTTATTCGCATCAATGCCGATAATTTCTTCTATTTCGATTTTGACCTTGTCTGGATCAGCCTGTGGCAAATCCATCTTGTTGAGGATGGGCAGAACCTCTAGTCCCTGCTCTATCGCCGTGTAGCAGTTAGCAACTGACTGAGCCTCTACGCCTTGCGCTGCGTCCACGACGAGAAGTGCTCCCTCACAGGCAGACAGCGAGCGTGAGACCTCGTAGGAAAAACCCACGTGACCGGGGGTATCAATAAAGTTCAGCTGATACGTCTCTCCGTCCCTCGCCGTGTATTTCAGCGTGACGCTTTGCGCCTTGATCGTGATCCCCCGCTCACGCTCAAGGTCCATGGAATCGAGAACCTGATCTGCCATCTCCCTGTCGCTGAGACCACCACAGTATTGGATAAACCGGTCGGCCAACGTGGACTTGCCATGGTCGATGTGGGCAATGATCGAGAAATTGCGTATGTGGCTAAGTGCCGTCACAGATACTGTCCAGAGTGGGGCCGAACCTGATTGGATCGACAAAGCGGCGGAGTTTAGCGTACCCGACGGCTGACTGCACAGAAAACAGCCATCGGGTCACCGACTCCGGGGCTACTGCTCAGGCTGCGGCACCCTGATAGCCAAAAACATGGGAGCACCCCG
>Ga0181572_10003950_pt1 | contig 10335 bp, 6 predicted proteins | sample 101ome_26_FD_133004 | JGI IMG/M metagenome (GOLD analysis project Ga0181572, IMG submission 133004) | Coastal salt marsh microbial communities from the Groves Creek Marsh, Skidaway Island, Georgia - 101408AT metaG (megahit assembly) | ecosystem: Environmental > Aquatic > Marine > Intertidal zone... | reverse complement strand
AAGAAGGACTGCTAGCAGTTGAGCAGGCTAGGGCGAAACTACTCGGAGAGCAAAAAAAAGATAATCACCAAGTGGGTGGGCCAGATCAAACGAGTGCTGAACAGCTATTGAGAGGCCTAGACTGGTTGAATACAGTTAGTAAGAAAGAGGGCCACCCACTTATGGGTCAGGTAGATACTGATAGTGTTGCCGTCATGGGTCATAGCTGCGGAGGATTACAAGCTATTGATGTAGCGACAGATTCACGTATTGATACCGCAGTGATTTTCAATAGCGGTGTGATTAATGAGCCCTTAACAGTCAAAGACACAGGTTTACCTAAGTTTGTTCAGAGCACGGCATTGAAGGTAGGTTACGATATGTTAGGAAAAGTTAAGATTCCCCTTGCCTATATCAATGGTGGGCCAGCTGATATTGCCTACTTCAATGCCCTTGAAGATTATGACAAAGTTAAGACTAACCCTATCATATTTGCCGAAAACGGCGTTGGCCATAGTGGCACATTTCGTTTCCCTGATGGTGGAGCTTACTCAAGTGTAGCTCGCTATTGGCTTGACTGGCAGTTGAAAGGCAGTAAAGAGGCGAGTCGTTGGTTTAAAGGTGATACATGCGGTTTATGCGAAGATTTTGATTGGCAGATAAAAAGTAAGAACCTAGGGGAGTAAATTGCAATGCAGAAACTACCCATTCTCATTCTGGCCCTTAGCATACAGCTGACTGCTTGCGCCCGCCATGAAGCATCTAATGAAGAGGGGGTGGCCATTTCAACTAAAGGTAGTGTTGAAGGTGTATTAGAAGATGGCGCTATGTGGCGAGCAAAGGTGCCAGAAAGTTGGAATGGCTCTCTGCTACTTTACTCACGGGGATACTCTTCTAAGTTGCTTTCTCCCAAGGTAGCACCGGGGAATAGTGAGGACCTATTGCTTGAGGCTGGATATGCCCTAGTTGCATCCTCTTACCCACAGACAGGTTGGTCAGTAGAGCAAGCCATTCCCAGTCAATTGCTAGCGCTTGAGGCATTCACTGACACATTTACTAAACCCGAGAAGGTTATAGCTTGGGGTTCATCTATGGGTGGTATGGTTACAGCAGCCTTAGCCGAGCGTCATGGTGATAAATTGGATGGTGCAATTACTCTCTGTTCCTCAGCTTTTGGGGCATTGCCGATGATGAATATGGCCTTTGATGGTGCGTTTGCTCTGGCAACACTTATTACTCCTGAGGAGGACTTCTCACCGGTGGGACGTGGCAACAATTTTGATGCAGTTAAAGCAATAATGGATAAGGTGAACGAGGCGAGAAAAACACCACTTGGTCGTGCGCGTGTGGCCTTGGCAGGTGTTTTAGGCGGGATCCCTTCTTGGACCATTAAGGATGCCGAAAAACCTAGTGAACAGGATTATTTAGCGCAAGAAGAACAAATAGCTGAAGCAATTCACCGTGGGTTGTTTTTACCTAGGGGCGATCAGGAAAAGCGGGCAGGGGGAATATTTTCAGGTAATAAGGGGGTAGATTACCAAACATTACTTGATGTCAGCGGTAGGAAAGCATTTGTAGAAGCAATGTATCGTTTAGCTGATGCTTCATTAGAGGAAGATTTAGCAACCTTGAATCGGCAACCTACAGTTAACACCCAAAACGATGCCGTCCAATATATGCAGGATAACTTCACACCATCAGGCAAGTTAGCGGTCCCTGTTTTAACAGCGCATACGACAGGGGATGGAATGACATCTCCTGCTTTACAGGCTGGATACACAGAATTAGTGGCGCAAAAAAGTGGAAGTAATATGGTGGCTTCCGTTTGGATAGAAAGGGCCGGTCATTGTACTGAAACGGATGAAGAAAGATGGGTGCTAGTTAACATACTAGAAGAGCGACTCGACAGTGGGCAATGGCCTGTCATCCCTGAGTATTTGGATACCTTGAAAGGTTATTCTCAATCAATATCATTCACCGATTATAAGCCTTTTCCTGTGCCTAGGGCATGTAGTGAAAAGGGCTTGTGCGCAGAATCTTGGTCGCACTAATAGATGTGTTAAAAGGCATTACTTTTAACTAAGAAATGTCTTCTATTACTTCAGGGCTGGTGACCATCAAGCTATCGGTGATTTCTCTTTTGACTACATTTACACTTTTTCTCAACATCAAATCTTAATAACTATCGGTTTATGTGCATTCGTAGCAATGCTAAGTGAAATGATCTGCTTGTCGAAAGGGTTATTGTCGAGCAGATCTCAGCTCTCCTGGGAGGTGGCCTATCTTTTCGCGGCTGCCCCCTCGTTTTCCTAGTCATCGTCTAATAATAACTCAGACTCGTCATTGTAGAGATACACCAATACGGGTGGTGGCTATCACGTTATCTTGGTGCCTTCAGCGCTTGAAAACGAATGTAGACTGAGGCTTTTCTTTAACGTGAACATAATGTGCCGGGTAGCGACACGCTATTATTCAACGTAAGTCTCTCTGTTTTTTATGCTCACAAAACCGCTGATGGAATGACATTGATTGGTTCGTTGCATGCACAGTAAAACACGCGTAGGCATAGTGGCTTGCCGTTGGGGGTTATGGCCTGAGCTAGGCATTTGGATGTTCTAAATGAGGTCTATTAAGCAATATCATCTATCTAGATCAAGCGCTATTGAGTGTCTAGGAAAGTCTGGGAAGTCCACATGGCTAATGTTATGAGATACAAAAAGGCCTTTCATCTGACGAGGAAAGGCCTTTTTTCAAAAATAAATCGCCGTTAAGAATTAAATCAACGGCGATTTAACGTTTAACTACAATGTAGCTCTTACGCCAATGGCAACCGTACGTCCAATGGGGCTATGTGCATTAGGATCAAATGCAAGCGTACCATTTTGGACATATGGAGGATCGTTGTCGAAAAGATCTTGTACTTCAAGTGAAATGGTCACTCTTTCAGCGAAAGAAATTTCGTCCTCTAAGGTATAGCGTAAGGACAAGTCAAACTCTGTATGGGCAGAGACGCTCGCACTTGGCGACACTGAGTCGTTATTGTAGCTACCGTAGTGATTCATAATCACGTTGCCCGAAAGATTACCCATTTGTGCTCCAGCATAAGCACGAGCAATAAATGATGCAGGATTGTTGATAGTGTCGAGAACATCTAACAAAGGCGTGCCGGTAATAATGGAACGATCAAATGAAAGAATCTTGGTCGCTTTTATACCCGCATTCCATGTTCCCCAATCAGCTGCTGCATCGTAGTTGGCGCTGAACTCTAAACCGTCTGTTTGATTAGCACCTAGGTTAACTTTGCGTCCATCGACAATTGCTTCAACAGTCTCGCCGGGGAAGATGGGGCGACTAAAAAGGCCTTGCGCAACAATCGCGTCAATTCTTGCTTGTTCAGGGTTGTAGGTGACGATCGGTGCAAGTTCTGGAATTTGCAGAGCCAGATAATTGTTGCCTGGCGTTGCAATCCGGTCTGAGTAGTCAACGTTATAGTAGGTCACTGAGACATCGAGACCTTCAATTGAAACGGGTGACCAGTCAGCACCAAATGAGTAGGTTGTTGCTTTTTCAGGAACAAGGTCAGGGTTACCACCGCGAATATACAATACGTTACGCTCGTTGCCATCTGCATCTGTAAAGCCAAAAGGTGCGCTGCCCACGGGCTTCCACTGGTTAAATGGTGAGCCGGTATCCGCAAGCGTTGGAGCTCGGAACGACTTGCCATAGCTAGCACGTAGGGATAATGAATCAACGGGGCGGAAGGTTACGCCAAGCTTGGGATTGAACGTATCGCCAACATCATCGTAGTCATCGTATCGAGCTGCGATGGACACATCTAGTTCAGGACCTTGCCCACCCATGAGCGGTACAAATACCTCGCCAAATACTGAATCCACTGTTCTGTCAGTACTTGTTTGGAATGGAGCGAGTTCTTTCCAGTTAATTTCCTGTCTAGACATACCCACCGCCATTCTCATCTCACCAGCGGGGAGCGTTGCAACAGGACCATCTGCTGAAAGGCCGTATTCGTCGATCGTATAGTCTGTGTCAACTCTGAATGTACCCAAGAATGAATTGATAACCTCGGGGTTGTTGTTACCCGTTGAACTGAATGGGTTGAATGCGGTCGCTGGGTTGGAATCTGCAAGAGCTGCCGCCAGAACACCACCTCTAGGACCAGCGCCAAGATCACGAGTGAGAGAGCGTTCTTCATCGAAACCGCGCGCGTAGAATAAATTACCTGACCAATCTTCGGTTAGATTAAAGTTCAATCCAGCTGTGATGTGATAGGCAGCCTGTGAAGATGCATTCTTTTCATTGCCTAGCTCGTTTATGAAAGAGTAAGCGACTGATACTGGCTGTCCATCGGCGCCTGGATTGACGAAGAAAGCATTGCTTTCAGGCACATTGAAGGTGGCAGACAGGGCGGAGCCGGTCACAACACCGTCTCGTTCTGCACTAAAGCCTTGTGAATAGAATTCTATATTGTCGGTCAGCGCTTGCTTGAAGGTAAAGGCAACGCTAGAGCGCTCTTGCTCAGGCAGAACGCTTGCACCTAGATAGCGGCTTTGTAGATTTTTAGTACCCGGCGTGAAATCGCTCGCTGTCAAATTCTCGCCATTTCCATTAGGAATAGCGTAGCTGATACCGCCGACAGTGATATTGCCTGGGGCGGAAGTAGTTGTGCGAAAATCTGGACCGCCATAGGCCGATAAATTATCAGTGTAGAAATCTCGGTCAGAAGCAAATAGGGTGTCACGCTTATTTAATTCGCCAGCTATCATGAACGCGCCTGAATCCCAAGTTTTGCCTAGGGCTATACCAAACTGGTTTTCGTCAAGGCCGTCTGCGAACCGAGTTCGACCCATGATTTCAACCCCGTCAAAATCCTTGCGAAGTAGAATATTTACCGTGCCTGCAACCGCGTCTGACCCGTAGATGCCAGAGCTACCATCTGCCAAAACCTCTAGACGCTCAATCGCCATGGTTGGAATGACTGATGGATCGAAAAACTGGCTCTGTGTACCAGCTGCTGGAAGGCGTCTGCCATCTAGAAGTGTTAGTGTTGATTCAGTGCCTAAGCCGCGTAGGTTGATACCCGTACCGAAAGTACGGTTAGCGTTTTGGTTGTTGGCAGAGGTGAACGAGGCATCAGTGGCGCCAAAGTTAAAAACCTGTGGCAGTTGTGAAAGCAATTCTGTCGTCGTTGTAGCAAGAGTCTGCTCAATATCCTCTCGATTTAATGCCGTCACTGGAGAGCCGACAACATCAATACCACGAATTCGGCTACCAGTAACAACGACCTGTTCTATGACCTTATCTGCCCCGTCATCAACATTCTGAGCCGTAGCTGGCATACTCATCGCTAATAATGAGCTTACCCCAACCAAGCTACCAATATTAATTTTTAGTTTTTTGCTCATGTTTTTATCCTCTTATCTCCCGCTATTGCAGGTATTGTGTGCAATCTATGGCAAGTCAGGTTGGACGAGAAAATAACTATGCAGTTCATCTCGAACCAATCAAGAAGGTGCTTTTTTAAAATTATGTTGTGACTGAATACTATTGAAAATGCTGAAATGAACACAAATACCGATTTATGTGAAATCTATAACATTAGGTTATATTTTTTAATGCTCGTGCTAAATACAAGATTTAAGGTGTTTTGTAAGGGGGTGCTAAAGAAAAACAGTGCGGTATTGTAAGACGTAGAGAATTGTTTACGGATGAGACGATGGAAACAAGCAGTAATCTAGCCCATTACAGCTTCTAGTATCCTGCATCCTTTTATTTGAGCCCATTGGAGCTACTCTTTGGATCCATTGATCTTCTTCAAATAGCGAGAATATCGAGCGTTTAAGTCGTCGTTGAATATCAAACCAATAATGAGGATTTCTGCACATTGCCTCAATAATCTGAAGACAATATTAGCCGATTATTGCGCCTTAAATGGCGCAATAATGTTGGCCCATGTCATGGGGAGTGGCAGTGTTTAAAACTCTTCTGTATCGATTTCTGCTTGTGTCTGTGGTGGGTAGCGATCGCCATGAATATTTTCAATCGAAAATGTTTTATTTAGTCGAGAAAGACATTCATCCGGTAAATATAGCGATGAGGCAGTTAAATTATCCTCAAGGTGCTCAATTGAGCGTGTGCCTGGAAGAGCAATAATATTTTCGCGTTGAGCTAGTACCCAGGCTAAGCAGACTTGGGCCGGAGAGACATTTAGTTCAGCCGCTAGGCGGTTGATCAACTCAACAAGAGGTCGATTCGCTTGCAAGTTTTGTTCAGTAAATCTTGGCATCCCAAGGCGAATATCTGTTTCAACAAGTTCATCGCGAGATTTAACGCCGTTAGTTAAATAGCCTCTAGCGAGTGGGCTGAAAGCGACAAAGGTGATATTGAGTTCTTGGCAGGCATCGAGTATGGCAATTTCAGGATTGCGTGACCACAGCGAGTACTCCGATTGAACAGCTGTGATGGGATGAACTGCATGGGCTTTTCTGAGAGTGGCAGCGGAAACCTCTGATAGACCTATTTGTGAAATCTTTCCTTGTTCTACCAATCGTGACAGCATGCCCATGCTCTCCTCGATCGGGATGCTTTTATCCCATCGATGCAGATAATACAAATCGATGTGGTCAACTCCTAGGCGCTGTAAGGCATCGTTTAAGGTTTTTTCTAAGGTTTCTGGACGTCCATCAATCTTGCGTACGCCATTTTCTTGGAAGATACCGCACTTACTCGCAAGATGAATGTCCCGCCATCTGCCGGAAAATGCCTTGCCAACTAATGATTCATTTTTGCCAAAACCATAAAGCGCCGCGGTATCAAAATGCCTGACCCCCATCTCATATGCAGCATGTAAGAGTGCAATGGCCTCTTGTTCACTAGGGGGGTGCCCATAGGCATGGCTGAGATTCATGCAGCCCAGGCCTATTTCAGGGATTTCGCGATGACCAATACGGCGTGTTTTCATGGTGTCTCCTTAGGCGAGTTGCTGCTCAAGGTCATAAAGTACCTTATAACAAGGTAAGACCTTTGCAACGCTTGAGTTCGGTTCACGCCCCTCTTGGATTGCAGCGATAAACTCTCGATCTTGGAGTTCAATGCCGTTCATCGAAACAGCGACATTGGACACATCGATGGGTTCTTCTTTGCCATTCACTAGGTCGTCATAGCGTGCGATATAGGTGGCATTGTCACAAATGTAGCGGAAGAATGTACCCAGAGGCCCATCGTTATTGAACGACAATGATAGTGTGCAGATGGCACCGTTTTCGGCCTGCATTTGAATAGACATGTCTAACGCAATACCCAGTTCAGGATGAATAGGACCTTGGATAGCGTTGGCTTTTATAATCGGGCTGTTAGCCTGGTAGGCAAATAAATCAACGGTGTGCGCGGCATGGTGCCACAGAAGGTGATCGGTCCAACTGCGTGGCTCACCTTTGGCATTAATGTTTTTGCGGCGGAAGAAATAGGTCTGTACATCCATTTGTTGCACGTTCAATTCGCCAGCTTGAATTTGATTGTGCACGTATTGATGTGATGGGTTAAAACGGCGCGTATGGCCGACCATGCAGACTTTGCCAGTATCTAGTTGGGTGGCCATTACCGCTTCGGCATCGGCCCACGAGTCTGCTAGTGGGATTTCCACTTGGACATGTTTACCTGCCTTCATACAGCGGATAGCTTCTGAGGCGTGTTGTTGGGTGGGTGTACATAAAATGACAGCATCAATGTCTGGTATCGCTAACACCTCATCGAGGTCGGTGGATACTGTAGCTATACCATACTGATCGGCTACGGCTTGGGTTTTTTCTCGGGTGCGACCGACGAGAGCAGTCACTTCAACGCCATCGATGTTTTTCAATCCATCAAGATGTTTAATGCCAAAGGCACCTGGACCTACAACTGCAATTTTCATAATCTTCTCCTGTTAATCTGCCCAGTACAAACGCATCGGGTTATCAACCAATAATTGTTGTTGAAGCTGCTCTGTTACAGCTATTTGGGGGATGATGTCGACTAAATGCCCATCATCAGGCATGTGGCTTTTCATATTAGGGTGGGGCCAGTCTGTACCCCACAACACTCGATCTGGAAAGGATTCGACAACCTTGCGAGCAAAAGGGATTACATCGCTGTAATTGGGTGGCCCCTCAAGAGACAATCGTTCAGGGCAGCTTACCTTTGACCAGAAATTAGTGTTTTCACGCATTAGCTTTAAAAACAAACCGAATTCGGGGCCATTAACATCTTTGCTGACATCGGGCCTGCCCATGTGGTCGACCACAACGGTGGTTGGCAGTGAGGTGAAGAAATCATAAAGCTCTGGAAGCTCTTGTGATTCGAAGTAAATAACGATGTGCCAACCTAGAGGGGCAATCTTAATGGCGATGTCTTTTAATGAGTCAAACGGAAGTGCATCGACTAGGCGTTTAACAAAATTAAATCGTACACCTCGCACGCCCGCCCGATGTAAGGTATGCAATTCACTTTCAGTGATGTCAGATTTAACCGTAGCGACGCCACGAGCTAATCCATTGGAGTGTTCGAGCGCATCGACTAATGCTCTGTTATCCGCGCCATGGCAGGTGGCTTGGACAATCACATTGCGACTGAAGCCCAAATGATCTCGCAGTGCCCAAAGTTGATCTTTGCTGGCATCGCAAGGCGTGTACTTGCGTTCTGGTGCGAATGGGAACTGATCACCGGGTCCAAATACATGGCAGTGTGCGTCTACTGCACCCTCGGGGGCTTTGTATTTCGGTTTGCTCGGGCCTTGGTACCAGTGCAGCCAATCGGCATCAGGAGTAAATATAGTCATCACAATCCCAACCCTTGCAGTGTTTTGTCAAGCCGAGGATAAACTCGCCGTGCGTTACCTTCATAGACTTTGTATCGTTGTTCATCCGTTAAATTCAACGCGTCAACATAGCGTTTAGTGTCATCGAAATAGTTGCCGGTTTGGGGGTCGATACCGCGTACAGCGCCCACCATTTCTGAGCCAAATAAAATATTATCGATATCGATAACGTTAAATAGCAAATCAATACCTGGCTGGTGGTAAACGCAGGTGTCAAAGTACACGTTCTTCATGACATGTTCATTCAATGGTGGCTGGCCTAACATATCTGCCAATCCTCGGTATCTTCCCCAGTGATAGGGCACAGCTCCACCGCCGTGGGGGATGATGAAGCGAAGTTCTGGGAAGTCGCGGAACAAATCGCCCTGCAAAAATTGCATAAAAGCGGTAGTGTCGGCATTGATATAGTGGGCACCAGTAGCATGAAAGTTGTGATTGCACGAGCCGGATACGTGAATCATAGCCGGCACATCGAGCTCTACCATCTTCTCAAAGAAGGGGTACCAACTTTTATCTGTTAATGGAGCCGATGTCCAATGGCCGCCCGATGGATCGGGATTTAGGTTGCAGCCAACAAAACCGAGTTCATTCACGCAGCGCTCTAACTCGTTTATTGAGTTGCTTATCGAAACACCTGGCGATTGTGGCAATTGGCAAACGCCTATGAAGTGTTGTGGATACATGTCGACAACACGCTTAATTAGATCGTTACAGGCCTCTGTCCACTGCTGCGATACTTTTTCATCGCCGACATGGTGTGCCATGGCAGATGCGCGAGGTGAAAAGATGGTCATGTCCGCTTCTCGCTCGCGAAGCAGTTTTAGCTGGTTCTGCTCAATGCTCTCACGAATTTCATCGTCACTGATGTGAGGCCTATCGGGGAGTGGCTGGCCATTTTTAAAGGCATTAATTTGCGCCTCTCGGAAGTCTTGATGCGGTGCAGGTGCAGTGGTGTAGTGACCATGACAATCAATAATCAGCATGATGTTTCCTCATTATTCAATAATTGCAGTTGTTGGCGGATGGCCATCAACATGTCTTGTAAATCGCTTTTGTCGAGAGCGCTAACAAACTGCGCTGTCCAGTCTTGGCGCTTGGCGCAGGCACTACTCATCAGTGGCTCTAATCCAGCTTCAGAGACCGTTTTGGCAACTTCACGCATCTCTTCAGCTCGTCTTACACCGTGCTCAAGTGAGCGTGAGATCAAATAGCGTGCGTGGCTTGGCCAATCGGGATGGGGAATAAGATTATTTAGTGAGGACAGCACCTCTTGTTGAACACCATAATAATGTGCAGATAGCATCGACTCTGTAACTAGTGACTCCATGCCTTTGATCATAATGCTACGGCACATTTTTGTAGCTGATGCTTTGCCTAGTTCATCTGAGCATACCGTCATATTGCTAAAGCCAAGACCTTGGCCGATTTTTTCAAACTCGCGAGCGTAAGACCCTGCAATAATGATAGGAGACTGAATTTGCTTT
>Ga0181572_10003941_pt1 | contig 10351 bp, 7 predicted proteins | sample 101ome_26_FD_133004 | JGI IMG/M metagenome (GOLD analysis project Ga0181572, IMG submission 133004) | Coastal salt marsh microbial communities from the Groves Creek Marsh, Skidaway Island, Georgia - 101408AT metaG (megahit assembly) | ecosystem: Environmental > Aquatic > Marine > Intertidal zone... | reverse complement strand
GCTCTTGCATCTCTCTTCGCGAGGCGGTCGAACTGACTATGAGGCGCAAATAAGGTCGCAATCGCCGACTTTGTTGACCCTCTTAGAGCAATTCAAGAGCTGTTCTCCGCCTCTCGCTGAGCTACTCGACGCTCTCTCGCCACTCGCGCCGAGATTGTACTCGATCACCTGCGCCCCGGAAGCGGCGCCGACAACACCATCGGTGGCGTTTAGTGTCGTCAAATTCGAGGTTTCGGGAAGTGGTGAGCGTCTTGGAGTGGCGACGAATTGGCTCGACGCGAAAATCGATGGCGATAACAAGAAAGTCCCCGTTTACATCAAGCCCAGTCTTAAATTTGGCTTGCCCGAAGACACCGCCGCGCCGCTCATCATGATTGGACCGGGGACTGGAGTCGCTCCGTTCCGCGGTTTCCTTCAAGCCAGACGCGCGCGAATGCAACAGGGATACGCGCTGTCCGAAGCTATGTTATTCTTCGGCTGTCGCAAACCTGATGAAGACTTTTTGTACCGAGAAGATTGGGATGGCTTCACCGCGGATGGAACGCTCTCCCGCTTCGTGTGCGCCTTCAGTCGGGAAACCTCTGAGAAAGTGTATGTCCAACACAAACTGAAAGAACACGCGAAAGATGTCGCGCGTTTAATTGCAGAAGGTGCGTACATCATGGTCTGCGGAGACGGCGCACACATGGCCAAGGACGTCCACGCTGTCCTCGCCGGTATCGTCGCCGATGCCGGCGTTTGCGGCGTCGCCGACGTCAAGGCCGCCGAAGCGCTTCTCATGGATTTCACAAAGTCCGGTCGATACGTCAGAGATATTTGGAGTTGACGTGCTCGCCTTTCCTTTAGTAAATTGTCAACGTTGAACATTCTAATGAAATCTTGCCTCTACTCAGAGACACCGCCCTTTTGTTTGGTGTTGGGCGAATCTGGGACCGCTCCAGACGCCCGCGCGCGACGAGATGCTCGCGAGACGCGATCGAAGACGAGGGAACGACCCTCCGATGCGTTTCGCGTCGTTGTGCGTCGTCTTACTCGCGGTCGTCGGCGTCGCGAGCGCGAGTGAGACCGACGTCGCGCAACAGCAACGTGCTGCCCAGGACGACACGGTGGTGGGCCTACCGGCGCGCAGACCGACGTTTCCCGCGACGTTCATGTTTGGTGTGGGAACATCGGCGTGGCAGATCGAAGGCAGTGGCGGAGATCGACCGCGGAGCGTGTGGGACGAGTTCGTGAGCACGTTGGGCGACCGTGAGGTTCGGGAGGCTGAGAGCGGCATCGAGTTTCACGAGCGGTACGCAGAGGACGCGGAGCTCATGGCAGATGCTGGAGTGAAACACTTCAAGATGTCACTCAGTTGGCCCAGACTGATGCGCGCTGACGGAACGGCGATAGAGGAAGGGTTTGACTATTACAGGAAGGTGTTTGCCGCGCTTCAAAGGCGTGGCATAGAGCCTCACGTGACGCTGTTTCATTGGGATACTCCCATCTGGTGTTGCGCGAACGTGACGACGGCAAACATGGGTGTCTGTGACGGTGCGTGGGCGGATGAGCGCATCGTGAAGGATTTCGTGGCGTACGCGGATGCCGTCTTCTCTCGGCTCGGCGAAGGGGTCAAGTACTGGACGACGCTGAGCGAGCCGAAAACCGTAGCCGAGATGGGGTACGGCGCCGGTGTTCACGCACCGGGGAAGGTGACGGTGCGAGAACAACTTAGAGTGGCACACAATATGCTGCTCGCGCACGCGCGCGCTGTGTCACTGTTTAGAAAGAAATACTCGCATTTGAGCGGTAAGATTTCGATCAACCTGAATAGCGCTTGGGCGGAACCGGCGTCCGCTTCATCTGAAGACGTGCGAGCGGCGAATGATGCTATGGATGAAGAGCTTGGATGGTTCGCGGATCCTATTTACACTGGAGATTACCCGGCGAGCATGCGTGCGAGACTTGGTGAATTCCTTCCCCGTTTTACGGGTGAGGAGAGCTTTCTCTTGAAGGGAAGCACCGATTACTTTGCGCTCAATCACTACACGTCCTACTACGTCAAGCATGTCGCCGAAGGACGCGCGTCTGCACAGTTAGGAATGAGTGGGAAACCACAGCCCTGGGATATAACGTTGACATCTGAAAGCAGTACCGCGCCAATCGGGAAAGAGGCGCAGAGCGAATGGTTGCATGTGGTTCCATGGGGCTTGGAAAAGGTACTTTTGCGCATTAAGCAGAGGTACGGCAATCCGCAGATAATCATCACCGAAAATGGCATCGATGTCGCGGAGAGACCATCGATCGAGCAATCTTTGGATGACTCGCAGCGAGTCAAGTTTTTGGACGCCTACCTTGGCGCGGCGCGAGGGGCAATGCACAAGGGTGCCAACGTTATTGGGTACTTCTACTGGTCGATATTCGACAATGTCGAGTGGGTGGACGGCCGCACCAAAAGATTTGGTTTGGTTTACGTCGACTACGACGGAAAGTACGGAGATAAAATGCTTCGATACCCCAAAAAGTCACTCGAACACTACTCGTCGTACATGCGAGGCGATGCGGTGTCGGTCGCTTCGCTGGGCGCTGCTCGTGCGTCGTCGGTGGAAGGTACTATCAAAAGTGCAATTTCGTCATTCGGTACGAAAAGACAGGGTGAACTTCACGCTGTCACTGGTATGGCGCTGACCATGGTGAGCGTGTTCGCGGCTGCGCTCGTGGCGAGTCGCGTCAAAATTACTACCAACGACGACGAGGTCCACGATGAACACACCACGCTCGTGTGATTGTCAGTGTTCTGTTCTCTAGCTAGTGATATTAGATTCCGTTGCTTGTTTAGCGAAAAGTAGATGTTTGGATTTCCACAGTTACCAACAGTTGAACTCTCCAGTCTTCGCCTGGGCATGAGACTCACGCTTTGCGCGTCCGCGCGCGCGTACGCGCACAGAGTCGCGCTCAGGCACGCGCAGAGGCTAAAACGAGGACGATGCGCGGTGCAGCCGATGCGCGCGTCCTCTTCGGCCACCACAATCGCGCCGTATTGCGAGTTTCAACGCGCGGACCAACAGTGGCTCGTCGAGCCGCGGCCGTTAGCCATCGTCGTCGGCTGGTTCGGCGCAGAGCTCAAGCACGTCCGCAAGTACGCCGACATGTATCGCAGCGCCGGATGGGACGCAGTCGCGGTGGCCCCACCGAGCCTCGCCACGCTCGTGCCCCCGGTCGCAGACGTCTACGGAGACATGGTGCTGCGCGCCGTGGCGAAACACGTCGTGCCCGACGTCAATGATCGCGACGTTTTAGTGCACGTCGCGTCGAACGGGGGATTTATTTTTGCGGGAAACTTAATCTTAAAGGGGAAGAATGGCGACGCCACGGCTCGAGCAATTTTCGAACGCACTCGTGGTGTGGTTTTCGATTGCACGCCGGGCAACTTGAGGCCCGATATCGTGGCGAGAGCGGCGAATGCCGTCTTTTTTTCTGGGGAGAGCGCGACTTCTGAACCAGCGCCGGTGTTGGAGACGTTATCTTCGCTATTGATGAACGCCGGACCTGTGATGTCGCGCCTGCGGTCGATCGATGGGGCGTGGGGGAAGATTTCAACCGATGACGACGAATGGCTCAACTGCCCGTCGCTTTTCATGTATAGCGAAGCGGACGTGTTGATTTCACCGAGAGAAATCGAAGAGTATGCTAGGATTAGAGAGAAGAAAGGTAAGGTGGTGATGCATCGATACTTGGATGCAGCCCATTGCGAGATTGGACGCGTGCATAGGGATGATTATAGAGACAAACTCAACAAGTTCTTAGAAGAAATTGTCACACAATAATACAATATTACAGCGTTTGAGCGTGCGCGCGCGAGATAACGAGTTCCTTGACGTCTTTCACGAAATCCCGATTCGAGAGCAAGTCTTCGCATGAGACATGAAGTCTGAATCGCCAGTAATGTTTGGGATTGGTTGGGTCGTTGATTGTCTCTTCCAAGGCCGGTCTTTTGGCGTACTCCGTGCAAAGAGCTAGTAAATCTTGAATCGGGAAGATTGACAAGACACTCGGGCTCTCTATGTGTTGCGCCAAAATATTACGCATGACATTCGGCGTGCACACATCCTCAGTGCCGGTTTGGAACATCTCGCTGTAGCGACCACGACGCTCAGCGTCCTCCTCCCACCATGCGCGCGTCGTCATGGTATCGTGGCACGATGGCGAACACACAGTCAAGTATGAGTATGTGTGTGGTCGACCAAACTCTGCGCTTTCACCAATCGGAGGCATTCGTTGGATGCGTAGGCCCAATATCCCAAGTTCATCCATGACGGGCGGAACACACGTCGGAGTAAATCCGAGATCTTCACCGCATACCAGCATATCTGTAGAGTTCAACAGAGCAGGAAGAACCTTGCGCGCTTGTCTACGCCACGTGTTCGTCTGTCTACCAAAGTAGTAGTCATTTGACAGGTCGCGAAGACTGTCACGCATCCACCCATCGAGGGATTGGAAAGACGTCGTTTTTTCGAGACCGAATCGCGGATAGAAGTGATCGACGTTCTCTGGATCCGTCAAGAGGCATCTATTTTGGAATAATTGGATCAAGCTAGAACGGATGAAAGCTTGCTCTTCCACCAAGTGCGGTGGGAAATCGCTTCGGGCCGTTGTTGCTTCATGAATTGCTGCCTCGGTGTTCAACTCTGGACGGAACTGCCACAAGCCACGTTCTGGATCGCACTCGATCATGTATCGATACGCAACATCTTGCACGTGTTCACCGAATAGGATTTCAAGTTCGTGCCATTGAATGTACGGCTGGGTCAGGCGATTGAGGTCCCACAGACCGTGCGACGCCAGTTCATCTCTCGTGAGAGGAAGCGACGGACGGAAGCGGCCCATGAGGCCGGTCATCGCACTCGCTGGAAGTTCCCAGATTCTGAAAAATCCAAGAATGTGGTCGATGCGGATCGCGCTAAAGTACTGTTCTAAATGTTGCATGCGTGATCGCCACCAGGCGTAGTCATCCTCAGCCATGTTTTCCCAGTTGTACGTGGGGAACCCCCAGTTTTGTCCATTGGTGTCGAAAGCGTCTGGAGGCGCGCCCGTCGACGTATCCATTCTAAATAAGCGTGGGAACATCCATGTATCCACGCTGCGTTTGTCTACGCCAACCGGTAGATCACCCTTTAGTATGACGCCCTTCGACTTGGCATACTCTGCGGTGGAGATCAACTGCGAGTGCAAATTGTACTGAAGGTAGTAAAAAAATCGAGTGGATTCATACAAATCTCCGCCTGGACAATCAATTTTATCCAAGACGTCATTTGAAAAGGTGGAGAACACTCCCCAGCGCCAGTGCTCGGACGTTCCGAACAGATCACGCAATACGCAAAAGACACCGTAAGGTCTCAACCAAGATGCATTTTTCTCGTAGAACGACTTGAAGCCATCAGATTCAAGAACCTTTTCACCGTCATTATAGTACGCTCTACGCGCGAACGACAGTTTCTCTTTAACGGTCACTTCGTAATCGATCTCCTTCAAGTCCAGCGCGAGTCTCGCCGCTTCAATTTCTTCTGCCAGTTCTGGCGTCACGCCCGTCAACTCTTGTACGCGTAAATACAAGACGTGCAAGGCGTGAACGGAAAGCGAAGAGTAGGGATAAGAATCCCAGAACGTGCCGTACACACACGTATCATTTACTGGCAGCACTTGCACGACGGACATTGCAACGGTGGACGCGAAATCTACCATTTGTCGCAAATCCACGAAGTCACCGCAACCGACGCTCTCGTTCGTGCGAATAGAAAACACGGGAAGCGCCATCCCAGAGCCTTTCCAGACGTTTCCATAGTCGAAAAAGCCATCTCTTCGAAATAATTGTGTCTCATCGACGCTGAGGACGTCACCGTTTACACTGAACGAGCACTCGCGTTTGCCGGCGGCGTCCTCTATGACGGAATCGCCGTCACGCAGGAGGTACGCGTACTCGAACGGCATCTCACTCGCGTCGACGCAGAACTCGATCGACCACACGTCCGTGCCCGCATCTTTACCGAGATTAAGACACTTCGTTTTATCGCTCTTTCCCAAGGCTGAGCACGATCCAGTCACCGCCAATCGCTGCGTCCTCGTCGCGTGCGGCGCTCTGATTTCCAACCGCACGTCCAGCGCTCGAGACCCCCCTGACTTTGAAACCGTCGGCGCGCGATCACTCTCGATCGCGTCGTCGATATCACCAACGCGAGAGAGATCGGGCGCGACCACGTTCGCGAACGCTCGTCGACTGAAGACGCTCTCCGCCGTCGCTCGCGAGCTCCACTCGTCCACGCACTCCGCGCCTCGCTCGCCCGACGTCGCCGCGTCGCTCAGTTTCAGCGTCCGAACTTCCCCGTCCCACGCGATGACGTGACCGTGCTCATCCACCACGGCGTATCTGTACTCCACTCCATCTCGCAATCGCCTCCAATCGTCGAACTCGACCTCGCCTCGCCACTCGAGCATTCGCTCGCCGACGTGCGCGCACGACATCCTCGTCCCTCTCCCTGGATTCCACCCTCCCAGCGCCTCCGCGGATCCACACACGACGACGTTCTCGCCCCAATTCGTCCAATACTTGGTTCGAAACACCACGCGCGCGCGCCTCGCCTCGCTCGACCCCACCCGCGCGTCCGACCCATCGGCGCCCGGTCCCATCGTCATCACGGTCGTCCCACGCCTTCCCTCTCCCGTCTCCTCCACCGTCATCGCCGCCACCATCGCGCGAGTCGTTCCCTCGTCCTCCTCCACCATCCCACCCGTCCTCGTTCGCTCGCCCGTCGACACCGCGGCGCTCGATGTCGTTCGATTCGAACTCGGAATCAATCACTCATCCATCGACATTCGTCGTCCCTCCCGCATCGATGAACACTCACCGATGAAAACGATCGATCGGTGACGATCGATCGGTGAACGACCGACGTCACCGATCGTTTTCATCGATCGATCGTGTTCATCGATGAAAACGATCGACGCGCGCGGTGGACGCGTCGACGGTGCGAGACGGCGAGACGGCGGCACGGCGCGGCGCGTCGACGGTTGAGCCGTGGCATGCGCGCGTCGCAGGGGACGTGCGCGCGAGCGCTGGTGAGGATGATGACGACGAGGACGACGACGACGTCGAGCGGGGCGTGCGCGTGCGCGCCGGGACGAATCGCGGGACGAGGGGCGGGGAAGAGGCGCGTGACGACGACGGCGCGCGCCGCCGGGACGGCGAGCGGTGAGGACGGGGACGACGGTGAGGAGGGAGGTGGACGAGGGCCGAGCGCGGTGGAGATGGAGAGGATGGATCGCGAGGCGAGCGCGTACGCCTCGGCGTGGGCGAACGAGTTGGCGAACACGGTGGAGGACGCCAAGGCGTTGGAGAGGCGGCTCTTCGGAGAGGACGGAGGCGCCGCCGGCGCGCGCGAAGACGAGACGGAAGAGGAAGAGGATGAGGACGAGGAGGTGGAACGTGGGACGAAGAAGAGTCGAGCGCGCGCGGACGCGCGGACGCGAAGGAAGACGCGAAGAGATTGGAGTAAGGTGCCGGATGACGCGTTGCCGCGAGTGGCGGTGGTGGGACGGCCAAACGTCGGTAAGAGCGCGCTTTTTAATCGACTCACCGGGACGAAGCGAGCGATCGTGTACGACGAACCGGGGGTGACTCGAGACAGAATGTACGTGCGCTCGTATTGGGGTGAACACGAATTCATGATGGTGGATACCGGTGGATTGGAAAATTTACCGGCGAACCCCGAGGCGGCGCCTCGTACGGACAGAATCGGAGGAGTGGAGATTTTACCCGGAATGATCGAGGCTCAGGCCGCGGAGGCGGTGAAGGAAGCGAGTGCGCTCATTTTCGTCGTCGACGGTCAAGCGGGTCTCACCACGGCGGATCAAGACATTTATAGATGGCTGAGACGAACTTACTCGCACATCCCTCTTCAGCTCGCCGTGAACAAGTGCGAAAGCACGACCAAGGGAGAGGACCAAGTCCTCGAGTTTTGGTCTCTGGGCGATGTGACGCCGCTCGGTGTGTCCGCCATCAGTGGTACCGGAACTGGCGAGCTTTTGGACAACATGTGCGCTACTTTGCCGCCTCCGCCGGAAGTCGACGGCGAAGCGCCCGAAGAGGACGAGGACATTCCGGTCACCGTCGCCATCATCGGCCGACCAAACGTAGGCAAGAGTTCCTTACTCAACGGTCTGGCTGGTGAAGCTAGGTCAATCGTGAGTGACTTTTCCGGCACTACACGCGACAGTATCGACACCTTGGTCGAGGACAAGTACACCGGGCGCAAGTACACGCTGGTCGACACAGCGGGTATTCGACGCCGCACGCAAGTGAAATCAGGAACGGATGGCGCCGAAAAGTTGAGCGTCGGTCGCGCCCTACAGGCGATGAAGCGCGCGGACATCGTCGTGCTCGTCATCGACGGCACTCAGGGCCCGAGTCAACAGGATTTCGTCCTCGCGGAGAGAGCGACGCAAGAGGGATGCGGCATCGTGCTGTGCATTAATAAGTGGGATTTGGTGGACAAGGACACGTACACGATGAACAAGTACACGGATGAGATGCGCATCAAGATGCGCGTGTTCGAATACGCCGAAATAGTGTACACTTCGGCGCTCACCGGGCAGAGAATTCAAAAAATTTTGGACGCGGCGCAAGTGGCGAGCGAAAATCATCGCAAGCGTCTCACCACGGCGACTCTGAACTCGGTCGTGCAGGAAGCCACATTGTGGAAGCTGCCACCGTCCAGAAACAGTCGTAAGGGGAAGATTTACTACATCACTCAAGCCTCGATTCGTCCACCAACGTTTGTGTTTTTCGTGAACGATCCAAAGCTCTTCCCGGAGACGTATCGACGCTACATGGAGCGTCAACTGCGAGAAAATATAGGCTTCCCTGGAACGCCCATACGCCTCTTATGGCGCGGAAAGGGCGCGGACAAGGGTCCGAAGCCCAAGGCGTGATGGCCGATCGCGACGTGGTTTTAGTTTTTAACGTTTGTAGTGCGCCTGTAGATTACACGGTCCAGAAAACGGAGCAACCAATTCTCATGTTTGTCGCTTGCTTGTGCGAAAGTATCAGATGATGAGCAAGCAGATAATAATAAGCGTGCCAATAGTCAGTAATACACGTGAGAGAAGCAACTGTTGCGCTCGTCCCGATGGCAAATCCTCGTTCTGTCGCAGCCCGAGCAAAGCGGCCAAACCTTTCGACGACGAAAGCTCTTGCTTGGCATGTCTCCCCGTCGCCTTGTTCGCTTCGCCGACGCCCAAACCGTAGAGAGGAATGAGCATATCCTGATCGACGGTGCTCTTACACACGGGACACATATTGTTCCCGCCATCCAACCACTGCTTCACGCACCGCCAACAGTACAAGTGTCCGCACGGCGTCACGACTGGCTCGCGCGCCGTCTCGAAACACACGTTGCACTCGAACCGTCCCACCAACTGTTCGTCTTCGTCATCCTGCGCGTGCATCGCCGCCGCGCGCTTCAACAGACCCCTACTTCCCTGGAGCGCGTTCACCCCATCACGAAATCGCACGCCTTGACCCGCATCCACCCCCTTCGCCCCCGACGACGACGTCTTCTCGATCGCTCTCGCCGCCGCTATGGATCGCGTCATCGCGCTCTCCGTCACCCCTCGCGCTCCCACCGCGGCACCCTCGCTCTCTCGCACCGTTCCCACCTCCTCCCCGATCGCGCCCATGGACGCGCTCCGCCTCGACCGCGCGTTCGCTCGCATCATCGGTTTCGGATCGATTCCCATCCACCGGGTGTTCGAGGGCGGTTGGCGCGCGGTGCGATCGTCTCGCGGGCGCCACCGACGCCCTCACCGCCTCGACGCCTCGAAGTCTCCCTCTCTCGCGTCTCACCCACGCCTCGACGACCGCACGCACGTCGCGCGCGCCGCGCGCACGCACGAAAGTCGCACACGCACGCACGAAAGTCGCGCACGCCGCCACGCGCGTGCCCGCCGGTCGCGATCGCCCCGTGCGCGAGTCCCCCACCGCGTCCGGTCGTGACCGGCGGATCGAAGGATTTTGACTCGTTCAGAGCAACATCAGTAGGATTTCAGTGACCGTTCATGACTCAAGGCAACTGTATATGGGTACACAGTGTGATTGAGGTGTACACGTCTCGTCTCTCCTTTGTTTTGAGCTCGGCGTTTCGGCACGGTCCCTGTTGGTGAGTTGTGACTGGTCAACTGTAATGAGTCATGAACGGTCACTGAAATCCTACTCACGTTGCTCTGAACGAGTCAAAATCCACCGGGGAGGACGGACGCTCGATCGACGCTCGACCGACTCGAGCCGAGCCGAGCGAGCGAGCGCGCGCGCGGGCGGTGG
>Ga0181572_10003935_pt1 | contig 10362 bp, 9 predicted proteins | sample 101ome_26_FD_133004 | JGI IMG/M metagenome (GOLD analysis project Ga0181572, IMG submission 133004) | Coastal salt marsh microbial communities from the Groves Creek Marsh, Skidaway Island, Georgia - 101408AT metaG (megahit assembly) | ecosystem: Environmental > Aquatic > Marine > Intertidal zone... | reverse complement strand
TTGCCCGGAAGGGCAAAGTAGGAATGCACAAAATAAAAACGGCTTTGATCAGGAATGTCACGCCAGAGAGGATGACTCCTGGTCTGTTTGACCTTGTTCCAGCCCATGTGCGGGACTTTCAAGACATTTCCCGATTCATCCGTTAAGCCTTCGTCGAATTTCATGACGTTGCCTGCAAAAAGACCAATGCAGTCGACACCGTTGTTTTCTTCGCTGTGCTCTAGCAAGGCCTGCATACCCACACAGACTCCAAGTACAGGTTTGGTTTCAGTGAAACGGCGTAAAATATCGTCAATGCCCAGGCGTTTTATTTCACCCATACAGTCGCGCATGGCGCCAACACCAGGAAAGATAACCCGGTCGGCATCCATGATGATTTTCTCATCAGAGGTAACGGAAAGGTGCAGGTTATCGCCCACATGCTCCACAGCTTTTGCAACGGAGTGCAGGTTGCCCATGCCATAATCGATGACTGCAACGCGGTTCATGACAAGATAAGTTTTACTTTGAAAGGGTTCCTTTCGTGGACGGCACTACACCATCCATTCTAGGATCTAGTTCAACCGCCATCCTCACAGCACGACCAAATGCCTTGAAAACGGTTTCAATCTGGTGGTGGGCATTACTGCCGCGAATATTATCGATATGCAGTGTCACCTTCGCGTGATTGACGAAGCCCTGGAAAAATTCAAAAAAGAGGTCAACATCAAAGTCGCCTACCGTCCCGCGCTTGAAAGGAATGTTGTATTCCATCCCAGGCCTGCCTGAAAAGTCTATGACTACCCTCGATAATGCTTCATCCAGGGGCACATAAGCATGGCCATAACGGCGAATGCCGGTTTTATCCAGAGCCTTGTCAAAGGCCTGGCCCAGGGTGATACCGAGGTCCTCGACTGTGTGGTGAGCATCGATTTCAAGATCGCCCTCAGCCTTGATGTCCAGATCGATAAGACCATGACGAGCCACCTGCTCCAGCATATGCTCCAGGAAAGGCAAACCCGATGAGATTGAAAATTCACCAGTGCCGTCCAAATTCAGGCTAACCGAAATCTGGGTCTCTTTTGTATTGCGTTCAACTGACGCCGTACGCGCTGTCATAGTATCCTCAGTAGACCGCCGTATGGTGGCAAATACAGGAAAGACGGGATTATACGCTCATTAGGTTTGCATGTGAAAAAACTAATACGGGCAGGTACACTGGCAGCCCGATGAACAATTCCTTTTCTTCAGAACTATTGTCCTGGTTTGCAGACCACGGTCGCCATGATCTGCCCTGGCAGAGTGACAAGACGCCATACAAAGTCTGGGTTTCCGAAATCATGCTGCAGCAGACCCAGGTCGCTACTGTCATTCCCTATTTCAAAAGATTCATGGCACGCTTTCCCAGCCTTGAGGATCTCGCCCTGGCTGAGGAGGACCAGGTGCTGCATCAGTGGACCGGCCTGGGGTACTACGCCAGAGCCCGGAACCTGCACAAAACGGCACAGATAATTCATCACGAAATGAAAGGGCAGTTTCCGGATACAGTTGAAGAACTAACCGCGCTGCCTGGTATTGGTCGCTCCACGGCCGGCGGCATCATTGCCTCCTCCATGAACAAACACGCCGTCATACTGGACGGCAATGTGAAACGTGTACTCTGTAGATATCTCTGCTTGGAGGGTTGGCCGGACCAACCCGCCACTAATAAAAAGCTCTGGGAGCATGCAGAAAAATTTACCCCGGCTGAAAACTTTGCCGAGTTTAACCAGGCAATTATGGACCTGGGCGCTTCCCTTTGTTCCAAGAGCAATCCTGCTTGCGAACTGTGCCCGTTAAAGGACGGCTGCAAGGCTTTCAAGACTGGTCGAGCCACTGAGTTTCCTCACAAAAAACCCAAAAAGAAATTACCGGTAAAAGCAACCACCATGCTGGTCCTTCAGAATCTGCAAAGCACTTCCGTGTTACTTGAGAAAAGACCTCCCAGTGGAATCTGGGGGGGGCTCTGGAGCCTGCCTGAAATTCCGGTAAACACCTCGCCTGATTCTTTTCTCATTGTGCATGGACTAAAAAAGCAAGCTGAAGAGGAACGCTGGCAGCCAATACGGCATACCTTCAGCCACTACCACCTTGATATAACCCCCGTCCTGATCTCACTGGAAAAGTCTCCCGATGCCGTCATGGAGAAAGGTCGTTGGCATTGGTATGATCTTCAAAGCCCGGGCCAGCTTGGCCTTGCTGCCCCGGTGAAAAAACTGCTGGACGCCCTGGCGCAAAAAATCTGAAATACTGAGTTAAAGAGTCACGATATGAGAATTGTGTTCTGTAAAAAATACCAGAAAGAACTGGAAGGCCTTGCCGTTCCACCCTACCCGGGTACGCAGGGACAGGAGATATATCAAAATGTCTCAAAGCAGGCCTGGAAAGAGTGGCAAGCCAGGCAGGTTCGTCTGATCAACGAGAGAGCCCTCTCGATGATCAATCCGGATGACCGAAAATACCTTACAGAACAAATGGAGAAATTCTTCAATAATGAGGATGCCGACGAGGCAGACGGATACATTCCACCTGAATCTTGACTCGCATACCCTCCTCCGGTTTAATACGCGCCTTGCACTTTTCAGCCATGCCCAGGTAGCTCAGTTGGTAGAGCAGAGGATTGAAAATCCTCGTGTCGGTGGTTCGATTCCGCCCCTGGGCACCATCCTTTCTCAATTGCTTCGATTTAGACTCCTCAATGACAGCGCTTCTCGCTGCAAAATCCTCGTGTCATTCCGCAACAACCCACAGGTTTCGAAAGGCTTTTCTTGGAAAAATCAAGGGGTCAGAGTCATTGATTCCTATACTTCTTAATAGAATCGCCTCCAGTACCACTTTTATGGAATTTCAAGAACTCTGATCCCTTGATTTCTTAGGAATTGTTATTTTATGAGCGCCCCAACTTAATAGTTGTATTTACATATATTTCATGTACTCTCCCTTTGGCATTATTACATTTATCTTTTCACACAAATTCATAAATTAAAGAGAAGAATTATGAACCCTGCATTACCTGCTATTGATGACACGCCAGTATGGGATGTCATGTTGAGTGTTTTCAAATCCCAGGCAATTACCATAGCACTGGAACTCGATGTTTTTGAAGGTCTGAAAGATCCTGCCAGCCTAGATGAGCTTTCAGAAAAACTAGCTTACTCACCACGTGGAATGAAAGCCTTATTGCCAATGCTTAAAATGCAGGGGTTTCTGGATAAGCATAAAGGGGTTTACCACCTTAATAATCTGTCTCGCGCGTATATGCTCAAGGAAAGCCCATATTACTGGGGACCATTTTTTAGCCGACGAGCAGAAACACTGCCGAATTACAAAATGATTCTGGAAAACATCAGAGATGGCGAAACAGTTGAGGCCAGAGGGTCTGCTGATGGCTGGGAGTCCGGACAGATGGATCCGGAACTTGCAAAAACAGTGACCGACTTTATGCACTCCCATTCCATTACCTCAGCAGTAGGCCTTACTCATACCTGCGACTTTTCCGGTGTTGAAAAGCTGCTTGATGTAGGTGGTGGTTCAGGCTGCTATGCCTCAGCACTGGCAAATCACTATCCTGATATGCAGTGTACAATTATGGATCTAGCGCAGGTATGTGATGTAGCAAAAGACTATATAGAGAAAGCCGGCGTTTCTGACCGTGTAAATACCAAAGCCGTAGATATGTTCAGGGAAGCTTGGCCCGAAGGCTATAACGCTCATTTTTACTCCAATATTTTTCATGACTGGAGTATAGAAACCTGCGAAGAGCTGGCGCAAAAAAGTTATGACGCCCTTGCACCAGGTGGCCGGATTTGCCTCCAGGAAATACTTTTCGAGGAAGACGGCGACGGCCCTTTTCCCGCAGCGGCTTTTTCCTTTTTCATGACGCAGGGAACCAAGGGACAGCAATATACACTGAATGAATTGGAATCCATTTTGTCAAAAGCAGGGTTTAAAAATATTAGCGCACAACGATCCTACGGCTATTATTCGCTCGTTACTGCTTACAAAATATAATCTGGCCTAATTCACTTCAACATATTTAAGCGATATTGGCATTACTGCAACACTTCTACATTCAAAGCGGCTTCTAATCATCCTGATTAAGGTCGCTTTTTTTCCATTCTCTTATAAGCTTATCGACATAACGAAGGAACTCAATTCTCATCAAATCTGATCTGTACGCTTCCATCAGCAGTGACTTCATATCGATTACCTTCATGACAGGAATATTCCTGAATACTAAATCCCGCAGGTGCACGGGCATAATGTTTAATCGTTTCCCATGGCTCATAGAATGCGATTGGGTCATTCAATGTAACAGCCACTTCCAAATAATCCGGAGTCAGTTTTTCTATAGACATGGTAACTTCCAGCTGACTGCTATGTGGAACACCTGTTGTGTCTATCAAAGTATCTGCTTTCATCGATATTGTTCGTGTTTCCAGTACGTTACCGTTCCATTTACCCGTGGTATAGCCGTTATAACTCAGCTCAAGAGGTTCTGGTTGCGGACGCTCATCAAGGTAAATTCGAATCGTAGATTCATACCATTCAGCATACCAATTAATCTGATGCTCTGATTGGAGTATTTCGCCGGGATAAACCATGCCCAGAAAACGTGGAAAACCCGGGGGTATACACAACGCCGTTGGATCATTGGTAGATATTCCAGCCTCAGCATTCGCCAGTCGTTCTTCCCAGCGCGCCATGTATTCAGGCCGCAATGGAGGTGATTGTTCAGTTCGAGCCACAGTACTATCAAAATGAATACCACCATTAGCATTAACCCAAATACCGTTAAGGTTCCTGGCAATTTCGGATGTCATTGGCACAGGATCCGGACGTGGGATATCAAAAATTGTAGTGGAGCGTTCTACTTCAATAGTATCTGAGTCAACGAACTTATAACTCATAAAACGCCCACCCGGTTTTCCATTCGTCAGCGGGTGAATTTCAACAGTAATTCGATCACCTGGTTTAAAAGAGTCAGCATTCCATCCTCTTCTGGAAAGCATGTTTTTAGGACCATGTTCAAGCTGCCAAATTGTCTTCACGCCATTCTCGTCAACAACTTCAAGGTCAACGAAAGTATGAGGATTGGTCCAATGGAATGCCGCCACAGAACCAGTTATTGTTCGTGGGTTATTTGCATCAAACATGCTAAATGAATGATGTGCTTGTGCCAGTGGTGGTACCAGCAGTACAAACACGATTAAAAGGATAAAATTATGTTCTTTAGAATTCTTCATTTTCAGTCCATACCAGGTAATGACTGGTTATCTGTATAGATGCAATTTGCCTCTCGAACATCAGATCTCAATACCCTGTCACGAAATTTTACGTGTTTCCATTCCCCTTCCCAGTGCTCAGGGTCAGTAAAAGTAAATTCTATTGCCAGTGTATTGCCATCATTGATCATCTGATAACGTTCAACAATTTTCAGTTGTGTTCCGGCCGGGACGCCTGCCTGAATCAAATGATTCTCACCAATAAAACCAGTTGTTTCGACCACCAATTCATCATCTTCCCAGTGCCCCAATGACTCGCCATGCCAGTTCCGATCAACAGCGTCATCTGGCAAACGTTCTCTGCCATCCAGAAAAATCACGCGATAATCATTGTTCAATCGAGAAACCATATATATGGCTGTTGGGAACTGGATCATCATCAATGAGCCGTACCGCGTCATAAAACGGGGCATACCCGGGGGATAGCATAAAGCGGTGGGGTCGCCGAAACGTTCGCCTTTTTCACTGGCTTCAATGTATTGATCTAGATAAGCCTGGGCCTTTGCTGTCAATTTAGGCTTTGGTTTGAATTCGAATGAGCCATAATTTGCGCGCCATTCATCCTCACCACGAAATTGCCAGACTCCGGTCAAATCAAAAGCCGCAGGTGGGCGTTCCTTAGCCAGATTATCAGGGTCAAGCGCTCCAGACATTAAGCCTGTAGCAGTACTGTCACCAGCAGCAAGGCCATTAGAAACTATAGGTAGATTCGCTGGCCGGGTTTTCTCTTCACGCTCCTGCCAGGTTTCACCTTCCGGGGGCGGTGTCCACGCCAGCAAAGCCGGGTAAACAAGACGCTGGGTTTCAACGGGCGCCTCCATGTTATAGGCAACGCCATCTGCCCCAATCATTCCTTCGATCAAGCCTCCCGGCCTGCCAGATCTCAAGGGGTACATCTTTACTGTAATAGTGTCGCCTACTGAAACAGAATTTCTGGTGAAGCCCATGGCTTGCATGCCAGCAATACTCTGTCCTTCTATATTCCACTCCTCAATTACCCCTCCCTCATTTTCAATATCCATAGTCAGGATCATATGAGGGTTTCTCATTATAAACTGCGTTACGACCCCGGTTTTGGTAACAGTTGCTGAGTTATCAAAAACCACCGCGGAATGATGAGCCAAACCTAACTGACCAAATAATATTGTGATTCCAAGAATAAGAAATTTGATGGATTTATTCATGCCAGCCCTCATAATTATATATGTATTTACAACTATTATGGCAAAAAGATATAGTATATATACAAGATTGTCCATTCACTTGTAGCAAATCGTTGAAAATAGAGTTATGCTTGCCAAAATTGTAGTTGTAAATACAACATTTTATTACAATAAAAATGAAGGGAGAGGGGATCAATTATGAAAAAGCAATTCTATAAATCTGCATTGGCAGTATTTATAAGTGGCATATCAACCTCAACAGCATATGCGCAGTCCACACTTGAAGAAATAACTGTGACGGCACAACGCAGAGCTGAAGACCTTCAGTCGGTTCCTGTCGCTGTGACCACATTCAATCCGGAAGAACTTGACCGTCTGGGCGTAACAGATCCTCAGCAAATGGCGGATTTTATACCGAATGTAAGTATTGGTGATGGTACCGGGCGCGCCAATGTAGGAGCACAGTTTTCCATTCGCGGTGTCAATGAGGCCCGAATCTCACCGGTTCTCGATCCCGCAGTAGGTATTTATATTGATGAAGTCTATTACGGTCGGCCTATTACCAATTTCCTGCGTTTGCTTGATGTGCAGGCAGTGGAGGTTCTGCGCGGTCCCCAGGGTACCTTGTTCGGCAAAAACTCCACTGGTGGCGCAATTGTTTATGCAACCAACAAACCGGATGTCAACGCCGGCCTGAATGGTTATGTTAAAGGCGGTATTGGCGAATTCTCTCGCGGTAATTTAAGAACAGCCGTGAATATTCCTCTCTCCGATACTGTTGCTGCTCGCTTGTCTTATGCGCATATGGAACGTGATGGGTGGCTGGATAGAATTTCAGACGGGGTTGCATTGGGTGCCGATGACACAGATTTTTTCTCTGCAAAGTTACGCATTCAGCCTAATGACAAACTGACAGTAGATGTTGGCTTTGATTACACAGAATCCAGTTCAAATGGAGGGGCCAGTAAATTAATTGATTACTTCGGCAACAACGGTGGATTTGATGATCCATCCACTGCGGGCATAGAAGGGGATGTAACGCCACCGGTTTTTACTCCCGGTATTTCTAATATTGCAGCTTATAACACTTTGTTCCCTGCGGGCACACCGGAGCATTATGCACCGACAATTCCGCTCGACCTTTATAAAATTACAGGTGCAGGCCCTATAGGTGGCACCGATGCCGAAAGCACCGGTTTTACCATGGCCATTAGCTACGACATTTCAGATACCATGAATTTCAAATCGATTACCGGTTATCGGGATATGGAAACGCTGGAGAACAGGGAATCAGATGAAAGTCTTTTTGCACAGTCCTATTTTGACAGCAAAACACTGGATAACAGTGATTTTTGGTCCCAGGAATTTCAGCTTAATGGCACCGCTTTTGATGATCGTTTGAATTATGTTGTAGGCGCATATATCTCTGAGGAAGAACCTACATTAAGGCAGCTCACCAACAAGGACTACCGTGGAACAGATCTGTTTGGCACCCTGGAATTCCGTGGTACCAGGGCGCAACTTACCAAGAGCAGCGGCATTTTTGCACAGGGGGACTGGATGTTAAGCGACACCCTGACTCTCACTCTCGGGGTTCGCTCGGTCAAAGACAGGAAAAGCTTCAGTACCTTTAATCATGGTGTTTTTGATGAGGCACTGGACCAGCGTCTTTTCGAAATATGGGCTATTGACCCCAACGGTCCCGACGATAACAGTAATTATCCTGACCTCGATCCGCGACCTGGTCCTAATGTACTCTATCCAAATGGCGATCGAGATACATACGGGAATTGTACAGAAGCCAGTCCATGCTTCATGTCGGGACGCAGTATAGTAGGTACTGAAGCTGAAGCGACCGTAAGTGGAAGGGATACATTCACGACGGTTACGCCACGTATCGCACTGGAATGGCAGGCACGGGACAACATGATGTTTTATGCCTCGGCGACAAAAGGCTTTAAATCCGGCGGCACCAATGACACCGTTGCAGATATCAATACCCCTTTCCAACCTGAAGAACTCTGGAATTATGAGCTGGGGACACGTTTTCAGTCAGAAGACGGACGGATCAGGGCTAACATTACTGTTTTTCAAATGGATTATTCAGATAAACAATTGACGGTGACAGCTGATGAACGTTGTAACCGTCGCTGCACCATCAATGTCGGTGACGCCACTATTTCAGGGATTGAAATAGAAGCTATAGCATTGTTGGCTGACAACCTCAGATTAAATCTGGGCTATGGCGGACTTGATGCAGAATGGGATTCATATAGTCAATTTGCAGGCGTGGAAAAAGATTCTCCTTTCAGTCGTGCACCAGAACATTCTTTTACTGCGGGACTGCGCCATAACTGGGATCTTGATATGGGTGGCAGCCTTGTCAGTTCCGTTAATTATTCTTACAAGGATGATCAGCAAAGCAGTGGACAAGATTCAACAACCCTCACGATTCCTTCTTATCATCTTGTCACAGCTCGTATCGCTTATGTTTCTCCGGAGGGCAACTGGGAAGCCTCATTATTTTGCACCAACTGTACCGATGAAGAATACATTACAGGTGGTGCTGCATGGGGTGGTTCTACAGCAGGCAGCGGGTTTTCATACAAACCTGTTAATCATCCAGCTTATATCGATTCCGACCCCAACGTAGGCGACCAGAATCCAAGAAGCAACGCCCCCCCTGGAATTACGTTGGTCAATATTGGCGCGCCACGAATGATAGGCATGGATTTCAGTTATTCATTCTGACCAATAATCAAAGAATCAAAAGGCCCGTCATCCGGCGGGCCTTTTTATATTTGGAAAATAGTTCTCACCAAAGACTGAAGGATTTAGAGCTGCCTTTTTCCAATAGTTACGATTCTGTTAATGCAGGAAAATGCTACCATTAACACCACTATCAATACGTCATCATGGTTGCAGGAATGCCATTTTATAAGTATTTTTTAAACACCAAACTATTTATTACATTGTATACAAGTAATGCTATTAGCCATTTTTATTCCAAATCAGGTAAGAATAATTTATGTCTAAAAATCTTGAATTAAGAAAGCTTCTAACTTACCAGCTAGTGGCATTATCCCGTGAAATAAGTTATTTCAACCAGCGCTCCGTCAATCCAACAAAAGACCTGAATATTCCTGAAATGAGGATACTGGGTCTTCTGCATACATTAGGCCGAAGCAACCAAAAGGAATTCATAAACAACTCTTTACGCGGTGATCCGGGAAATATAAGTCGCTATATAAAAGGCTTGGAAAAAAAAGGCTACTTGAAATCAGTAAAAGATAAAGTTGATAAGCGGATAAAATGGCTTAGCCCAACTGCAAAGGGAAGAAAGGCTGCTGAAAAATATATCCAACAGCGATATTTTCATAACAATGAATTAACTGCCGAATTTACCAAAGCTGAATTAGTCCAATTTGAAAAATTTATCAAGAAAACAGCTTTATTTTATGAAAACAAACAAGGCCGATAACACTTTTCCATAACTGCAAAGACACTTTATTACCCATGAAAAGCTAAAGAAACAGGGTCAGCGAAATCAAGGGGTCTGAGTCAATGATTCCTATACTTCTTAATAGAATCATCTCCAGCACAACTTTTATGAGATTTCAAGAACTCTGATCCCTTGATTTCATTTGATTCTAATTATTGCGAATTTAATAACACACTTCTAAGCACAATCTGATTTCACAATTATAACGGACTGAATTAATTGTAGAATCAGCGAACACGTCATTTGAAAATCCCCGTGTCGGTGGTTCGATTCCGCCCCTGGGCACCACCAATAACAAAAGCCTCGCATTGCGAGGTTTTTTTTGTGCGTCTGCATAAGGCGAGGATGAGAGCCAGCAATTGTTTCGCCAAACAGCCAGACAGGCTGTTTGGAT
>Ga0181572_10003923_pt1 | contig 10371 bp, 20 predicted proteins | sample 101ome_26_FD_133004 | JGI IMG/M metagenome (GOLD analysis project Ga0181572, IMG submission 133004) | Coastal salt marsh microbial communities from the Groves Creek Marsh, Skidaway Island, Georgia - 101408AT metaG (megahit assembly) | ecosystem: Environmental > Aquatic > Marine > Intertidal... | reverse complement strand
TTAAAATCTTCAGCAAAGTCTTCATCATCTTTTGCAAATTTCCAAATTGCATCTTGTTGCTCTTGAGGAAGATTATTAAAATCTGCTCTAAAATATCCTGCTTGTTCAGCACTTGCTTCTTCTCTTAATTCTTCTGCACTGGTCCAATCTTCTTCTTCATCGCTATCACCGAGTTCATCTGCTTCGGCCCAACTATCCCATGCCATTTGATGTGCTTGATCATTTAGATCGTTAATGATATCATGAGCTTCTTCTTTAGTCAGCATTCATATACTCCTTTTTATACCATTCTGCGAATTCAGGATTATCTTCAAAAATAGCAACAATATCTGCCTCTGGAACTTGCTCTGTTTTTATACAAGTTGCTAAAGATTCCCAATCTTCCTTTTTGTATTTTACTGTTACTGCCATTAAAACCCCCTACCTTTGTTTATTTGAAATACTTTTGGACCAGGTGTTGTAAATTCAAAACCCATCTTGTTACCAACATATACTCTACCGTTGTATTCCATATGTATCTTGTTTGTTGCTAACCAAATATCAAGGAATTGTTTTTCTACAAATCTATCGACTTCTGCTTCTGCAACTTTATCATTGTCTGTGCAGGTTACAGTGCATGTCTTATCGTATTCTGTTGGCATTAGTATTCTCCTACATTTTCCCAAGGATAAACCAACCAACAGTCTTCCTCAGCCTTGTTAACTTCATCACAATAGTAATTTACTAAACCAAATTCGCTTGATAAGTTTTCTGTTAATACTGCAAATCTAACATTATCTCCCCATATCTGATCCCATACTGGCGATTGAGGTAAGCAACTACTTTTCCAATCATCTTTAATCCAGTGAAATGTTGCACCGGTATCGTTGATATCATCTACAATTAAAATATTTTTACAATCAGGATTGTGTTTAAACTGCCCCATCTCTGGTGCATATTCTCCTTCATTATCATACCCATATGCATCTTCTGCCATCCAAGCATTTGATTCTAAGTAACCACTCTTGTCATCACGCAATGCTACTTTAAGTGCTTCACAACGTATGCCTGTCATGTTTGAAATAATAGTTGCAGGAACATTACCGCCACGTGTGATACCTACAATGTAATCAGGACGCCAATTGTCTTTATACATCTTATTAACTATACTAACACACATTTTTTCTACGTCAGCCCAACTATAATATTTCTTTTTAACCATTTTGTCCACCTAGATATTTTTCGTTGTGTATCCAACGATATCCTCTTTCGTTGATATCATCTGATTGATTCCAAGTCATAAATCCCCATTCTTGAACTTTACGTCCCATAAAGAATAAACTCCAACAAGGAATTTCATTTCCGTTTGAATCTTTTTCTAGTTCTAACCAATGCAAATCATCTGCTTTTCTAAAACGGAAATGACCCGGTCCTCTCCAAACTCTTGTGCTACCCACAACTCCGCCTGTTGTAGAATTACGTAAAGGTATGTGTTCCCAGTATCCGCCTTTTAAAATAAGAGTTGCATAACTCCAAGGATGATCATGTAACGTTGCTTCATCGCTTTTCATTACCTTGTGTAAAGTAAAATTAAAAGGGAAGTTTTTCCTATCCTTTAAAAAAATATAATATCTGTCCAGATAAGGAATCTTGCCTTCCCTGTCGTAAATTGTCCTTTTACGGTTAAGTTTATCTAATAATTTAAGCAACATCCAAAACCTCTTCCTTTAAATAGCGTTGCAACTCGCCATCTGTTGGCCTAACACTATAATTGTTTTTGAAAAATATTTCGTAACTATCAGATCCATATTTTCCAATTCCATATAACATAGTAGCATCATTTCCGTCCCAAGTCAAGTAATCTTTTGACATTTGGCGTAGACGTTTTTCCCTTACATTAACCATTCCTAACGGTTGTATTATTTCCTTTATAGTTTTTGGCAAACTATTTAGGTAATGAACAGGTGTAGGACACAAATGTAATAGAGCTGGAAGAACTCTTTTTACTTGTTTTCTATTTGTTTGATTTAAACAAATTACACCTACCATATGTTGCCAAGAACCTTTTATCTGTTGTTGGACCATTAGGTCGTCACGCAGGGCGATACCAGGGCTGAACATTTTTATATACCTCTTTAACTCGTTTATTGTATTCGTCTTCGTTTACTGCTAAATTATTTAGGTGTTGTTTCCAAATTCGTTTCATATCTTTTGGAAGTTTAGGATCTGCAATTAATAATCTTAAATTAGATCTGCGTTTTGTTTGCAATTGTTCGTTATAAGGACCCATTTACTCTATCTCCTACAAGGCTATAATTTCTATTTTTAACATGTTGCGGTAGTATATTATGTAGAGCAGTCATGTCAATTAGTTTAATTCCATTCTCTAACATAAACATTAATGCTTCATTAGGTGTAAAGATATGAAGATCTAAAAATGTTCTTTGCGGAATTCTTACATATACCCGTTCTTGATTAAGATCCATTATAATCTTCTTTCTTAGGCAGATGGAAATGATCAATTCCTATAACTTTTACATATCTAGTAATTGTATCAATGTATCTATCTATATAAGGCTGTTGTCTATAAGGCATCCATGGTCCATCTTGTAGTGCTGTATAATCATATTGATATCTATAACAAAGTCTGCCATCAGTGCTTCCTTGTCTGCGATGTTGTGTAATACTATTATCAAACAAGCAAAGGTCTCCGTCTTGTTCATACCAATGATCATAAATGTATTCATCCACACAAAGATCTTTTCTAATTTGCTCTAGTAGTTTATCTGCTTCGTTTTGCGACATACCTTTGATACCTGTTACAGTATTAAAACTATAGTGTAAGCCTTTATGTCCACCCGGTGATGTTATTACCATTGGAATCTCTTCGTTCTCATGTGGTGCCATATTCTTATACATTACATTATCTTGAATATCACGCAATCCTGGATTAATTTTACCTGGAGTAAAGTTATGAATTGCAATCATATCATCTAACTCACTACGGAAACTTTCTGAAACATTTTCGTAGTAATCTACAGTTGTTAAGAATCCTGTAGAACTTTTTGTAGTTCCTCTAAAACCTAGCAGTGCAACACCAGGACTAAACGCAATATTTCCACTTTCATTACTGTGCCATAACAATTCACCTTCAGCAAACATGCCTAATGGATTACCGTCCTTATCCTTATCACCTGTAACCTTAAGAACATCGCCTTGTTCTGTGTTATTGTGTTCTTTTACATTTATAAATTCTTTTATGCACATTCTGTCATCTTCTGACCATTTAGGATCAGTGAGTGCCATTTGAGCTGTTCCATCCCAATCTGGATATCTTTCAAAAAATATTGCTGTTGTGCTGAAACGATCTCTGCCCCATTTTTTCATAAAACGTGTGTATGTAGATACATCTTTTAGTTTTGTATCTCTTATAATAGTAACCATTTCTTTAAGATGGATTTTTCCTATCTCCATCCATTCATCGTCGGTAATATGATTAAAATCTACTCCATCAATAAACACACCATAACTACCACAACCTGGTATCTTAGTTACTTTCATCTTTCTTTCCTTTCACAATGTTCTTTAATAATTTTCTTTTTAAATTACTGAATGTGTAGTTTAGTCCTAAAAAATTTTCATACTTATATTCTTTGTCTGTATAGTTTAAATTTATTTCTTTGTTTGTGTCAAAAGTAATGTAGCACAAAGGAGTTCCTTGCGGAATAAAAATTTTGTCAACATCTTTTTTGACTGGAATAAACACATTCATTTCCATAGGTTCATTACAATTAATTACACCAGGAATAGTTTCAAACTGATTTAAGTGCCACCATGGATTAATTATAAACATGTTGTAATCACTTTGAAACGTAAAGTAAGGCATAAATTTAATAACCATACTGTATTCACTGTTTGCATGATTTATAAATTGCCAATTAGGATGGATCATAATATGATGATTAAAGTCTCTTCCGCCTACAGACCCCTGTATTTGATCACCATCTATAAAAATTTCAATATCGTATGGTGATGTAAACAGTAGAGACCTTTTAAATAAATTAACAAAACCACTACAAGTTTTTACACTCTTTAAACTATTAATAGGTCTGTTTTTATTATCGAAAAATCTTGAGGGTATATCTTTAAAATATTTTGGTAAATTTGCAGGAAAAGGAAGCAAAAACTCCTTTAGTATATTCGTTGGAATTTCATTTGTGTGTATTGTTACTGTGTTTCTTCTTTTAAACATTACATTTCCAACTTATTAGAACCACTTGCTTCTCCAACACTTCCTTTTACATATGTATTAAATGCGAGACTAATTCTAGTAATATCTGATTGATTTTGTTCTACACTGTGTCTTATATTACTTGGAAAAACAATAAGATCATTGTTTTTTACAGGAAAGTGCCAATCCAAGGATGTATAAAGATTATAATTTTTATCTTCAGTAAAATCAAATACAGGAAGAGAATCTTTGTAAAAATAAATTTTATCTTGTTCTAAAGTTTGAATATAAAACACCCCGCTGAATATACTATTTGTATGAGTATGAACATGATGATAATCATTGGTGGATGTATAATTTATCCAACTTTGTGTTATATATGGCGTTGCATTTTTATTACTATAAAGTTTTTTGAAATATATTTCTAATGCATTCTGCAATTTGCTTTTCAAATTTTGAAACTCTGGCAAGTCTAAAATATAATTGTTTGTAGTAATATTGTTTCCATGATTACGTCTTGTCTCTAGATCAAAAACCTTTGCCGACTCGGCATTAGTCATTGCATTTTCTAAATTAGCAATGGATATAGGAACAGGAAATAAACCATAAGTATCAAACACTTTATTTGTCTTTCCTATCTATGTATTCCTCTATACCAATTAAAATAAAGACAATACCTAATGTATAACCTGCTAGGCCTTGTGCAAAAATTAGATTGGCAAGACCGATTACAATAGGACTGCTCCAATGGAATAGAACCTTTTTGATTGACTTCCAAATTATTTTTGGATCATATCTAAAATCATCATAAAACATTATACTATCTCCTCAACTACACCTAGTGCCTCAGCAAGCATTAAACCGGCACCTGCAATCATAATCCAAAAGCCCCAGTCTGAAGGGCCTAAGTAATAACCGCCTAGCATCAAAGCACCAGCAGCAAACATACGTATAATACTCTTAATCATGCTTACAATAAAGTGTCCTCTGCCGGGATCTTTAGCAGCAGGAACAAATACTCTTTCTGGAATAGGCATTATTTTACCTCCACTAGTGGTTCACTGTAAAAACTATCATTATAGTCGCCATCTCCTCGATATTGACGCACACTAGTTTCTTTGACAAGTCTTCCGTCTTTTACAGTATATGTTGTATACTCCGCTTTTAGCAAACCGTTGTTGTCACGGTCAATGTGTTGCTTCATGGGTCCATCTTGCATAATTATCTCCTTGTTGTTAACTGCTTGGTATGAAGGATAACCTTTTTCAAATACTGGTGCTTCTATCATCTTGGTGCAAACTCTTGTTGTAATTTAATATTATCCATAAATTCTTTTTTTGTAGCAGGATCTTCTTTAAACGATCCTTTTAATACAGTTGTTTGTGTCAAAGAACTATGAGCTCTAATACCTCTGTTTTCACAACATCCGTGTGTTGCTTGAATGTAAACACCTAAGTTTTTAGCATCTGTTGCTTTTTCAATTTCACGTGCAATATCGTTACACAACTCTTCTTGTAGTGTTCCGCGTCTAGCACACCATTGTGCAATACGTGTATACTTAGAAAGTCCAATAACTTTCCCATTGGGAATAATACCAATATAGGCTACACCTGAGACTGGTTGATGATGATGTGAACATACACTTTTCAGTTCGCTTCTTACAACAAGCATACCTGTGTAGGCATCTTTTCCTTCATTAGGAAATGCAGTTGCATTAGGAATAGTATCATAACGTCCTTGCATTAATTCATTAAAATACATTTTAGCAAGACGTCTTGCTGTTCCTTCGCTGTTAGGATCTGTATGACGATCAATAATTAGTGAATCAAGAACACCTTCAAACTTTTCTGTTGCTTCATTGATAAGTTGTTCTTTTTCGCCTTTAAAGACATATTCAGATATGTTATCGCCTGCCCAATATCTTACTTTGTTACTTTGTAAGCGTTTTATAATTTCTTCATATTTTTTCAATTTACTTCTCCGATGTTAAGGCAGTGGATTGCCAATTTAGTTATTTTAAAACATTTAGTAGATTTCCGCAACCGAAATAATCTCCATTTAGTTTTGTTACTTGTTTATTTAGGCTTGGTAGATATTTTTTATAATTTTCCATGTAATCAACAATTCTATCTATTACATGTTGTTTGTTCTTTTTGTATGATTCTAAAGATTCAGTCCATTCGCTTGGATAAAGAAAATCTGGCTCAGCCATTTCTGTATAACTTAATCTTTCAGGAACCATAGGTAATGCTCCTACTAAAGCACCTTCATACCAACTAATACCGAGTGTCTCTTGTAGATTTGCACTAAACACAAGTTTTGCTTCGCCTAATAAATTATGGTATTCATTTTTTGAAAGTTGTCTTTCTTGACATACTACAAAATTATATTGTGTTAAAGAATTTTTTAAATCTTCAAAAATAGGAAGTTGTTTCTCTGGTGCAATTCTATGCGGGAACAAAATTGTATCTGCTTTCGGCATATTCTTATACATGCCGAGAAGTCCTTCCATATACTCAAATGGCCAACCTGTTCTTATTGCCTTGCTTTTGTCAAGTTCAGGAAAGGCTTCAAAGAACATATTGATATGAAATTCACTTGCAAAAAAATTATGATCAAAGCACTCATACATGCTTCGTTCAGCATTTCTCACCCAAGGCTTATCGCCTATAAGCCTGCCAAGGAAATCAGCAGGATCGTAACTACCAGCGTGCCAAAGGCCACCGATTCTAATGTTACACCCCAGTAACTCAGCCATGTATTTAAGTTGGATAACAGTTGGGTTCCACGCATCCGTATATAGGAAATAATCTCCATCATTTACTTCTCCTTTGCAGAATGCTTCTGCAATTTGTTGTAGTTGATTTGATTTATAAACGTTAGTTCCACCAAAGTTGAGAAACGCCCCAGGTGTTGTTGCCTGTGGCGTATCCCCTCCGTTGACTACTCGCACAGTGTGGCCGTGAGCCTTCAGCAGTTTTGGAAATTCAGTTTTCCACTGTTTTGTGTAACGTGTTTCTACTGCTTCAAGATCAACGAGCCATATATTCATTAGTGCTTAGTCCTTTTATTACGTTTATTGCGATTACTTTTAGTAAATGCTCTCCATACATAACTGGAGTTGTTATACAAATCCTTTTCGTTGAAAGGATAAAAGTTACCGCGGTTATCGAGGTTAAAACGACAAAAGTCTTTAAAACGCTCAAGGTCATAAAAAACTTTATCGTAAGCCTTACGATTAAACTGAATAGCCATTTTTCTAATCCTCTATCTAGCATACTCAATGTGGGCGCCGTTCTCTCCATCTTCACTTACATCAATATGGACTTCACGGCCTGGGTGTTTAGCAATAATCTGATTGTATAGATCATCGCAACTCATTTCACAACTCTTATAATCTAGTTCAAGTGTCTTCTCCTCATATAGTTTTTCTAACCATCTTTTGAATTGAATAAATTCAATATCTCTGTCGTTGTGCGTTACAGTGATACCTACTTTGAAATGAAATATGTGTCTGTGGGGATAACCCAAAAACGAAACATCATATTCATCACCTGTCGCTAGTTTTGGATCATCTAACGCCGCAGGATACTTGTGGATACCTTCCTTACGGAATGTTACCCAAATCATTCTTTTAGCCGTATTCATAATACGTCTGTGATTGTCTTCTGCCATTGCTTCCTTCATCATTGTATCAGTTATACTCATACTATAGCACCTTTCTTGTTATTTGTCATCCACAATTTTATCATTTTTATAATCATCCCATTGTGTAAATTTTGATCTATCCATAAGTTCGTGCAGGCTGTGACACCATACACCAGGATTAGTTGCCTCAAAATTCTTATCATCAATCTTGATCATTGTGTTATAGTTCCACTGTTTTACATACGGAATTGGAACTCTAATTTGTGGAATGAATTTTTCATACTCTACTAATGGACCTTCAAGAAAACCCTCAGCAGCATTTAGAGGAATATCTAAACTACACCAATAACCATCATTTAAAAATGGGCATATCATTTTTTCCCATTCGTCAAAATAATCAGATACAGATGCTTCCTTATTCATAGGATCGAAACTATGGTTAGCGCCAAAGAAAATATGTTCTTGATCTAAAAGATAGTCTTTGATAACACTTCTATCATTTAAACCTGTAACAAAAAGAGTTTCTTTACCATATGCAGGAGTCTTTTCAACTTCTACACCATTAAAGAACCTAACATCTTCTGCACTACCTGTTTCATATTCACGTTTCATAAAACGTTTACCTTTTCAATATGTGTTATTGCGTCTTTCATTTTAAGCCGCTTCTTCTTCATTTCAGCAATCTCTTCGTCTTTGAAATTGCCTGTTTTCTCCATGGTATCTATTTGCTTATTAAGATATTTGTGTGTTTCTTTTAACCATTGTAACCTTTTTGTATAGTCACCCATATAACCTCCTTAGGTTTTTTACAGTTCTTTTAAAACATAATTCAAACTTATCTTCCAATAGTCCAAATCCTTTTTTACTTTACCACCATCATGCCTTAGATCAGATTTAAAAATAACAAATCTACCAGGCTTGAAATCTATAATGTCTCCTTCAATGTTCAGTTCCCCGCCCCAGTCATTACTCCATTCTGGTGTAGCAAAGCCAACAATTGTGTATGTGTATGGTTCGTATACATCGCAATGAAAATCAGTATTAGACGTGTTGTTTTTTGCACCCACATGCATTCTACGTATAGCAGGCGGTAGACTAAAATTATATTGTTTTTCAAATTGATTTTTAATATTATCTAGTAAACTTTCAAATCTACCATACCAATACCAATTATTAACTTCGCCGTTATTTGCAACTTCAAATCCTGGCCATTGACCTACCTGTGACTCGTGTGTTCGTCTAGACAAATACCAACAATTTGCATTTGTTAAATCGTTATATAACCAAATAAGTTCTCTTTTAGGAATTATGTTATCTAAAATATAGTATTTTTGATCTTTATGCATTCGCTAACTCTTTCTCTAACTTATCTAATTCTGTATCTTCTCTATCATCTGCCCAAGGTGTTTTTTCTTCGCCATCATCGTCTACTTCTACAAACATTCTATTAAATTCGTTAGTAACACCACCACGTAGTCTTGCACCTTCCAAATCTTTCAAGAAACTATCTGCTTCTTTTATCATTGCAAATGCTTCATCCTTTGTCTTACATTCAAATAGTTCTTCTACAAACTTATCAAAGTATAAGATATTACGTGGAACCCAATCGCTGTATTCATCACTCTTATCTGCTTCTTTAACTTTTCTCCAACGTCTCCAGTCTGGACGTTCTTTAGCAAGTTCGATATCAGTAAGATTATTAGCACGTTGCACAGCAACAATGTGTTGATAAACATTGTGCGACATCATAAGTGCATAACCAAAACTATCCCAAGATGTTTTGCCTTCTTTACCAATCTTGTTTAACATTCCTGGTGCATAGTGGCAAATATCCGCGATCGACAAACGTCTTCCAATTTCGCTTTCGAACGGGAAAGGAATATCGTTCCGTCCGGCCAACATCTTATTATCAGGGGCTTTATCCATAATAACTGACCAACGTTTACTTGTGTGTTGGGAGTTAGTATACACCAACCCATGTGCTGTAGCAATGAAAGGGCTTGCACAGTCGAAACTGATTGTGAAGTTCTCATTAATATGTTTCCTTACCTGTCGTTGTATTGATGTAAGATAACATGACCAATCAAGTTGTGCAGTGCCTAAGAAGTGCATCCAGTCTTTGCCTTCTAGCATACCATCAAATTTCATAGTCATTAGTCTACGTAGGGTGATAGGCATCTTGCACATATTTGCACCACCCATTGCCCAACCTTCACATGCTTTGTCTCCCCATACTTTAGGATCGGAGAATTCTTTTACACCTTCATACCACCTTTCAGCAGTATCCCAGTCTGATCCTTGTAGCACGTTAAGAAACTTAGTTGCGCCTAGTCTGCGTTCTAACCAATACTTGTTATTAAACCTTGTCTTATCTAGACAATCCTCAAAGCTCTTAAGTCCTGTTTTAGGAGAGTGAATGTGATCACATGCCCAAGTCGGAACATCAAGTAGCATACTCCAGTCTGCTGTAAGTTCAAGCCAATTAAGAATATCATCTCTAACTTTATTAGCAG
>Ga0181572_10003903_pt1 | contig 10399 bp, 5 predicted proteins | sample 101ome_26_FD_133004 | JGI IMG/M metagenome (GOLD analysis project Ga0181572, IMG submission 133004) | Coastal salt marsh microbial communities from the Groves Creek Marsh, Skidaway Island, Georgia - 101408AT metaG (megahit assembly) | ecosystem: Environmental > Aquatic > Marine > Intertidal zone... | reverse complement strand
GCTCCTGAAGGACCAAATGAAAATGCTTTATCTACTGTTAATGAAACAGCTAATCAAAGCGTTAATACTCCTACAATGAATATTAATACTGGTGGACCATTAAGTAACAATTACAATATGGCAATGCAAGAAGAAGATTACTACAAACGAATGGGTATGTATAACCCTAATATGGGAGGAATGAGATAATGGCTAAAGGAAATGTTTTTGGACCAGCTACTTCTGAAATAGGTTTTAGGGGTTTTGCTGATGGTAAAGGTATATCTAGTCCTGGTGCTGTAGCTCCTAAAGAACCTTGGTGGGCTAAATCTGCAGGATTAGCTACTGCTATTGTTTCAGATAAATTATTTGATTATCTTAGAACACCTACTACTTCAGACGAAATAGTTGGAGAACAGTTAGTTGAAGGTAGTAAAAGTGCATTTAACGATTATGCTGATTATTTAAAAACTCCTGAAGCAATGCAAAGTTATATGAGTAGAACTAATATTCCTTTAGCAGAAAAAGCTGGTGAACTTAATCAGGATATAGCTAGAGCTGAAGAGATGGGTAGAGAAGAAGATGTTGCTTTTCTTTCTAAAAAGAGAGACGAAACATTAGGTAATATGATTTCTGAAGAAGACGCTGCTAAATGGGCTATTACTGAAAGAGAATCATTACCTCAAAGATATAACGAACTTAGAGCTGCTCAGCAAAAAGAAAATCCTAATATTGGCAAAGCTATTGTAGACCCTAAAATTAATATATGGGGTTTTAAACCTGATTTAGAAAAAGGTTATGTTTATAGAAGTGATATAAACGATCCTTATAAGGAACAAAAAGGTTTTTTTGATGGTATAGATAAATGGTGGAATTGGAGTAAGTAATGGCTAGTACATTTTTTAAAGACGGATTAGCAGATTTAGTAATGCCTATTACTAAGATGATGCCTGCTTATAAAGAAGAATCAGTAGTAGATGATGAAGAGTTAGCTGATAAATCAAATCCTATAGTAGAAAAAACTACTGTAACTAAAGGTGCTGATGGTAGCGAAGTTAAAGTTACTAAAAAAGGTGTGTTTGATAAATCTATTGTTTCTGATAATGTAGTACCTATTGCAGATAAAAAAGTAATTGACGATAAATATAACGTAGTAACTAGTGGTAATACTCCTTTAATTAGAGTTGATAAAAATATTCTTGATACTTGGACTCCAGATATTGAAACTATCTATGGTGACCCTAATCTTGATGCTAATTTAGTTGATAATAACGAAGATGTAGGTACTGACCCATTTGCTATTAATGCTTATAGAGAACAAGAAAGAAGAAACTTATTAAAAGGCTCTCCTATTAATATAGAATCACCTGAGGTATCAACAGAGTATCTTGATAAATGGAAAGCTTTACAAGAAAATCCCGATGGTAAAATGATTAGTGATGCAATGCTTAAAGACCCTAACATTGCTAAAGAAATATTAGCTAACCCTGTAAGAATGCAAAAAGATTATGGTGCAGATTTAGCGGGTGATTTATTTTCTATTGCTGTAGGAGCTTTAACTGGTAACTTAGGTTCTGCTTTAGGTGGTATTGCTCTTAAAGATGAAAGAGATAGAGAAATTAAGAAAGCTGAAGATGAGAATAAACGTGCTATGATTAAAAATTTAATTGAAGATGCTGGTACTATGAAGAAAGATTCTTTTATTGCTTCTCTTAATGCTATTAGTGGTATAACAGATGCAGAAAAGAAATCCCTTAATGCTATATTTCAAGCTAAAACAGATGCAGAAAGAATTGAGTTAAAGAAAGAGCTTGATAAGATTACTAAACAAGATAGAGAAAAAGTTCTTGATAAAGCTTTAAGTCAAATTAAAAGAGAAGATGCTCCAGCTGGTTTAGAGTCTCAAGTATATGCTTTATACGATGAGATAGATAATAGAATTGGTGCTGAATATAGTGACAATTCAATTCAAAGTGCTATTTCTCTTGCTATTAGTGATACAATTAAAAATAATAAAGAAGCTCTTCAAGATGAAGATATTATGAAGAGTAATGTTATTGGTAACTTCTACAAGAATCTACTTGTTATTTCTTCTCAAGGATTAATTCCTAAAGAAGGAAAAATGAATGAAGAAACTTCAGATAAAGAACATGCTGGTTTTGCTAAAATAGTATATAGTCAACCAGAAGGTACTAGAAAACAATTTGTTGATTCTAAATTAAAAGAATGGCGTAAATTAAAAGACTCACCAGGATTTGGTTGGAGTGATAACTTTATTGGATGGGCTTTTAAAAACGCACAAGAGCTAAATAAAGTACAACAATAACTCAAGGAGTTAAATATGGTTGATAAACAGTGGCTCATAGATACCTATGGTACTGTCAAATTAAATGGTAGAGACCATTATTTAAAAGACGGTGATACTTGGGTAGACTTAGAAACTGAAGAAGAATATCGTGCTACAGGGTTTGATACTGAAGAAGTACTACACCCTGGTACTGATGAATTTAAAGCTCCTCAAACTAATGTAGGTTATGGTCAGTCAGTTGTTATGTCTGACTTAATTAAAGAAGGTGGTTTTTCCGAACAAGAAGATAAAGGTACTGATATATACGGTAGAACTCTTAGTGAAGTAACTAACCCTGAAACAGAAAATACTTTAGCTAACAAATTATATGTTGAAGGAATTGTCGCTCCTAACGCTTATACTACTTCTGAGGATTATGAAGCTTATTTAGCTGGAAGAACATCTAGAGCTTTATTAGGAAAAGAAGCTGAAGAAGGGGTTTATGGTAGCGCTAGAGAAACATTAGAAGCATTAAGTCCATTAGATGTAGCTAAGGGTAAGATGTCTGCTATAGATGAAAGACAATTTGCTGCTGCACCTTGGATGTATAAAGATGTAATGTTTCGTAGTAGTGACAGAACAATAGACAACAAAGCATTAAGTCCTTTTTCTACTGCATTTGGTACTGGTATTGATTCTCTTCAACAGGGTTTCTGGGGTGTTACTGAAATGGTTGGTGAGAAGTTTGATAATGATTACCTAAGAGCTTTAGGTAAAAATTCTATTGAAGCTAATCAGTATGTAATAGACAATGAGCCTACTTGGGTTAATAGAGTTCAAGATGTTAAATCTGTTTCTGATTTTGCTAATTGGGCTTCTGGTTCTTTAGGTGGTTCATTACCCTACTTTATGTTAATGGCTGGTGGTTTTGTTCCTTATGTTGGACCAGTAGCAGTGACTGCATTACCTTTAGTATATGCTGGACAAACTTGGAACGATATGAAAGGTGATCCTTCTAAGAAAAGTGCTAGCCTAGCTTTAAGCTCTGGTCTATTAATGGCTATGTTTGATAGACTTGGTGGTAGTGCCGTATTAAAAGGACTAACTCCAAAAGATTTAGGCACTAATAAAGGTGTTAAAAAAGCTATAGTTGAATTAGCTAAAAATAAAAAGATATCAGCATTAGAAGCTGGTAAGATGATTAGACAATCTAGAGAACAAGAAATACTTTCTGTTTTAAAAGAGTTTAAGAAGAACGATATAATATGGAAAGTATATGCTGATAGAGTAGCTAGAAATACTGTTAAAGGTATTGGTGCTGAGGGTGTTACAGAAGGATTACAAGAAGCTACACAATATGGCGCTGCTTATTTAGGTTCTGAAGAAGGTAAAGGTGAATTTAACTTAGAAGAATTTGCTGATAGACTTGTAAATGCTACAGCTGCTGGTGGTTTACTTGGTGGTGGAATTAGAGGTTCATCTACTGCTATTAAAGAGTCTACTCCTTATACTACAGGTTTAAGAGAAAGAGCTTGGGAAAGACAAAAAGCTATTAATCTAGATTTAGAAGAGCCTATTGATATGCATGAGACTCTTAATAAAGCTGCTGAAGATAATATTAAAGAAGAAACTAAAGTTAAACCTAAAAAAGGTGGTGGTTCTGAAACAATTATAGAGTCTAATGCTTTAGATAATCAAGATAAGGTAGATAATTTAGTAGGACAACATATTGAAAAACAAAAAGCTAAATCTACTTTTGGTAGATTAGGTGAAATTATTACTGACAATGAGTGGTTGTCTACTGGCTACAATGTTCTTAGTAAAAGACTAGGTAATGCGGTTAATTCTTCTAAAACCCTACTTGCTGAAATGGACTTTTCTGGTTGGGTTAGTAAGAGAAATAGTTTTGGTCTAACTCTACCTCAATTAAGAAGAACATACGAAGGTATACAACATAGTACGCTTCATAATGCTTCTAATAGATTAGGTAAGATACTTAATTACAAGAACAATCATAAAGGTAGAAAGGCAGCTTACAAAAAACTTTTAGAATATATTAATGCTTCTAATATTACTGTTGATGAGAACAATGAATTAGTAATTGATAGTTCTAACGTAAGTGAAGAGTTAAAAAAGAATTCTCAAGATATAGACAATATATTAAGAGCAATACATCGAGTAGAAAAAGAAATTGTATTTAAGATTAATAAGATAGATAAAAACTTTTCTAAAGACCCTTTATTTTCAATTAAAGACAATAGACTTAATGTAGATAAAGTAGAAGCTAACAGAAGTAAGTTTATTAATATGTTAAAAGAAGGCTACGACTTTACTGAAGAAGAAGCTATTAACGAATTTAATAAAGTAACTAGAACTCCTGATGGTTACGATCCTAACACAATTCAGAACACAGATTTCTTAAGTAGAAAACCTATGACTATTAAGAAAGGTTTAAACTATCATCATCCGTTTTGGAATGAGTTTCAAGAAGATAATAACTATGATTCTGCTTTAATTAGAGCTACAGAAGTAGCTAATTACTTAGCTGATATGGAATCAATGGGTTTCAATGGTCAGAGATTAAACGCTAAGATTCTTCAAATAGATAAAGAATTAAGAGAAACTGAAGGCGATGCTTTTGCTGATGAGTATATGCCAGAGATTGCTTCAACAATCTACAATCATTATAAAGCACATAGAGGTGAATATCATAAAATTAGTAATGATAAACTAAGAGCTACATTATCTAATATTGGTTCTATAATGGCGCTTGCTTATATGCCTCTTGCAGTGTTTGCTTCTATACCTGAGATTGGTTTAGCATTTGCTAAGGCTGATAAGGCTTCTGTTATTAAAGCAATTAGAAAAGCTTCTAAACAAGGCGGTCAAGCTATAGTTAAGCAATTAAATAATATTGCTAATACAGATTATAGTACTGAAGAATATGAAAAAGGTTTAGCTACTTTAAGAAATAGAGGTATGCTTACTAATGAATATGGTGCTGGACATGTTGTAGATGCTGAATACGGTAATGATAGAAGAAACTGGATTCAAAGAGAAATGATGCCAGCTTTTTATCGTATTACAGGTCTTACTTCTTTTACTAGTGCTATGCGTGTTATTAGAGATAGTATAGGTAATGATTTTATTGGTCAACAATTAGGAACTCTTGAACAAGCATATATAAAAAGAGAAAAGAATCCTGATTATGAAATGACTAACAGAGAAGCTAGAGCATTTACTAAGTTAAAAGAATTAGGTGTTGATCCTTTTGGGTTAGTTAGAAGACTAAGAGAAATTGAAAAAGAAGTTTTGAATGACGCTAAATCAGTTTACAAGCATAGAAAACAAAGCGAATTTAATGATAGATTTAAAAGAATAGTTGAAGATATTATTAGTGGTAGAAACGAAACTGGTAGTAATAAAGAACTACAAATTAAAATGACTAGACTAGCTAATGATTTAAATTTAGCTAGAGGTAACTTTGTTGATGCTTCGTTAGTTAACCCTGATGCAGGTAGAAGACCTTTATTTTATAGTGATGGTCGCTTTAGATTACTAACTTTATTTCAAGGTTACTTATCAGTATTTTCAGCTACGATTGTTAGACCTATATTAAAAGATATGGCTAATAATGGAAGCCCAGCTGATCAAATTAATTCAGCAGCTATGTTGCTTACTATGATTGGTTTAGGTTTCTTAGGACAAGCGATTAAAGATGAAATTAAATATGGTGATAAGCCGAGTTGGTTAACTGATGCTCAATATCTACAAAGAGGTATTCAAGCTTCAGGTATAATGGGTCAAACAGAGCGTATATTTAATTTATTCTTTCCATTGTATCACTCTAAAGGAGACACATTGGCAGACAAAGCTTGGGCTGAGATTGGACCATTAACAAGTACATTTGATACCTTGTCTAAAGGTATTCAATATGCTTCAGAGGGTAAAACAGAAGAAGCTTTAAATAAATTCCTTAAGATATCACCAGGAGGTTCTATTACTGGTGTAAGACAAGAAATAGCGAAAACTTTAGCAGGAGAAAATTAATGGCTAAATTTACTAGTGTTGGTGTAAGTGGTGTTGAACAAGAAGATGTTATTGGTCAGGAGCAATTACAACAAGATATTAAAAGAAAAGTCCAACAAACCCCTTATATTACTGGTGGAAGTAAAAACATAAATCAAGATTATGTTTCTAGAGACGAAGCTAGAAGAGAAAAGTTAGCTCAAACAGAGGGTATGCCTATTACTGAGGGAGAAAAAGGTAGTTTGTCTGGTGCTACTTCTCTTAGAGCTTTAGGTGAAACTTCTCCTGAAACAGAAGCTTTATTAAATAATCCTGATATGATGGATTTACTTAATCTATCTCCTGAAGTAGTAGCTGCAATGGAAGAAACAGGTCTATTACCTTTTCAAGGTGGTTTAGAGTTTGATCCTGAAGTAGAACAAAGGGGTCAGATTGCTGCTTTTACTAACAAACCAACTGAAGAATTAATTGAGTCAGGTATGATGCCTGTAGGTCAGGGTGGTATTCAGAAGAAAACTACTTCTGGTACTTACATTCCTATGACTAAACCAGAAGCTGTAGATAATATTAATTGGCTTAAGAATAATGCTGCTAACTTAAATAAAGTATTACTTAATGCTTCTATAGATAATACTGGTCAGCCTACTTTAGTAGGTCAAACAATTGCTAAAGAGTTTGGACCACAAGCAGTAGCTAGACCTGAAGTAGGTATGAATATGATTCTTGGTTATTATAGAGCTTTAGAAGAAGCCTCTTATGCTGATTATTCTGATGCTGAGAAAGCTAAATTTAAGGCTTATGAAAAAGAATTTAATGAGCTGCACCCTGATTTGTATGAATCTAAAGAGGGTAGACCTGCTATGACTCCTAAGCGTAGAGTTATGGAAGAGCAAGTAGGTAAATACATTGAAGAAGTATCAGGTATTAAATTTAGTTCTAAAGAAAATAGAGATATTATTGGTCAAAGTGTTTTAAGAGGTATGACTAGAATGAATCCTAATGATTCTTTATTATTTAGTACTACTGAGTATGCTGGACCAGAGGGTTATTCAACTATTGAAACAGAAACTACATCACCTGTTTATGGTATTGATACTAATAGACTAGAGATGAGAAACAAACTTAATCTTACTAAAGGTATTAGAGATGCTCTTCAACCTAACTTTAGAAATAATTCTAGAGTATTACCTAAGAAAGAAAAGAAAGATATTAACCAAGAACTAACTGGCAAACAAAGAGGCGTATCTAGGATTAGAACACATGCAGATAATATCATAGAAGAAATGCCTATGATGTTAGACCAGCATTTTATTACTATATTAAATACTACTTGGCAATTTCCTGAATGGGCAGAGTTTTGGGAAGGTAATGATGCTAAGATTAAAGAAGAACATCTTAATATATTACTTCAACAAGATGCTCATGTAAAACAAAATTCACCTGATGGTAAAACCTATTATGCTGATAGAGTATTAAGAGGTTCTGGAAGAAAAGGTAGTAAAACTTTATTAATGGAAGATATTAAAGCAGTTAGATTTGCTTCTATTCCTAGAGATTATGTTACTAATATTCCTTTAGCTTCTTTAGGTAAATATAATGCTGAAGAAAAAGAATTTATAGCTGCTGTTATGGCTAACTTGGGTGGTGGAGACAGGGTATTTAGTTCTTCATTAGCTATGTTTAAAGAATTTGAAGATCCAAACTTTGAAGGTAGAAAACTAGGAGCTATGCTTAATGAGTTAGGTAGGACAGGACAAATACCTGAAGGACTAACTCCGCAGAGATTAAAAGATTCTGGTTTTATGGAAGAGTCTGGTGACTCTATCCAATCATTAAGAGCTATTGATGGCTATTTCAAAGCCAAAGAAAATCCTAAACAAAATAATTTTTTAACTAAATTTATTGGTGAAATAGATGCATCACAATCTGGTCAGACTATTCAGGCTATGATGCTAGGTAATTATGATTCTTATTTAAGAGGTGGTGGTCGCTCACCTGAATGGCTACAAAGAATGGACTCAAGTCTTAAATTAGAATTACCTAAGTTATACGAGAGTGCTACTGCTCATGCAGCTAGTGCTTATGATGCTTCTATAACTGAAGATAAGATGTTATCTGAAATGGTTAATACTATATTTGGTAGTAGCGAAGGTGATAAGTTTAATAAATCTTTTGCTAAGATAGCTATTCAAGGTGCTAGTTATGGACAAGGTAAATTTGGAGCTCAACAAGCTATCAAGTCTAAGATTATGGAATGGACTAATGGTTTACCTTTAAATGAAAAGAATAATATTGTTTCTAATCTTAATTCTTTATTTAAAGAAGAAGCAATAGGATTAGATACTAATAATAATATTCAGTTCTTACAACCTAATACAGAATTAGAAGCTAAGTTGGATACTTACTCTGATTTCTTTGTAGAAGGTATGCGTCAAGCTGATCCTAGAATATTAGAGTATTCTAAGAGAATGAGAGGATTGTTTACTAGTTATGTTAAAATAGCAGCGTTTGCTAAGAATAATAATATTCAATTTGGTGAGCCTGAAATGGCTTACTATGAGCCGTCAGATATTAATAATCCTTATGGTGCTAAATGGAAGAAAGGTATGCGTACCTCTATGATTGAGAAGCATATACCTTCTGACTATTTATCTACTCCTTTCTTAGGTGAAGACATTGTAGGTGATATGGCTAAGTCTTGGGAAGAGCTTCCTATTTATTATAAAGAAGGTAAACCTCAAGTAGATTATGATAAAGAATTATCTGACTTAGAAAATATATCTTCAGAAGCTATAACCAGATTTCCAGTAGTTAGTATACATGGTCTAGATGATTTAGCTATATCAATAGCTGTTAGTGAAATGGCTAGGAAATATCCTAATGACTTTAAATATTTTATGTCAGTATGGGATGCAGGTAGAGTACCACCATTATTAAGAAGTAAGTTTTCAAAAGAATACAATAAAGCTTTACTAGAAACAATTAAGAACAATAACTTCTTTTTAAATCTTTCTACTAACTTTAGAAACTTTGTAGAGAATATTCCTGCTGATGTTAAAAAGAAATTAGATAATAGTCCTAAGATTGCTAATGAATTTGAAACATTAAAGAATAATGCTAGAAGACTTTATCAAGAATCTCTTTCACTTAAAACTCCTAGATTGGAGAAAGCAGGTAAAGGAGGTAGTGGAATTAATTTAATTAATGAGTTAGCTGGCAACTATGGATTTGCTAATATGGATCCAGGTACTCCTGAATTTGAAACTTCTATAGTTACAGGTATAAAATCTAAACCTCAAACTGAAAAACAAAAAACAGTTACTTCTTCAGGATTAGATTTAATGAATAGACTAGCTGATTTAGGTCTATAAAAAAAAAATAACCCCCTTAGAAATTAATCTTTGGGGGTTTATTTTTTCCACTATCTACTAGGGTGTGGACACCTTAACCTTTTGGAGTAACGGTAGTAGATTTACCGTCAATGAATTACTTATAATTCTTACATCTACCTAAACATTTACCAGCTCTTTTACATAGTAAAGGTGTAGGACATTGTGGATTTGGTTTAAACATTTTAATAACCTCTCTTTTTTTGAACTTTCTTTAACAAATTTAAAGCATCTTTCTTACCCATCTCAGCATCTTTAAGAGCAATATCTTGTGCTTCAAATAAACTTCTACCTTCTTTTAGCATAGCATTTTTAGTAGCCTGTAAATTTCTTTTATAAACTAAATCTATTGCTGCATCATTTATCTCTGGAGTATAAGCAACAGCACTATCAAGTCCTAAGCTTTGGCATACATCCATATCATCAACACCTGATAAGGAATTAATATTAAAATTCTTCTTCATTTTCTGTTACCTCTTTTATTTGCAAGGTATGTGTATTATACCTATATAATCTTTCTACACCATCACAATCAGTAGCAGTGAAGTAAGGATGAGTATCAAATATTACTTCAAACATCTGTTGCATTTCTTTATCACTTAATTGTAAGTGTTCTCTAATATATTCAAAGCCAAAATCTTCTTCGTATAATCTTACGATAGCATCATAATTTTCTTCTAGCTTATTTAATAATTTCTGGTCTATCTCTGGTCTC
>Ga0181572_10003899_pt1 | contig 10407 bp, 9 predicted proteins | sample 101ome_26_FD_133004 | JGI IMG/M metagenome (GOLD analysis project Ga0181572, IMG submission 133004) | Coastal salt marsh microbial communities from the Groves Creek Marsh, Skidaway Island, Georgia - 101408AT metaG (megahit assembly) | ecosystem: Environmental > Aquatic > Marine > Intertidal zone... | reverse complement strand
TGACCGCATTGGGGTGCAACAGCTGACGTAACTCCCGCACTCCCTGACGAAATATCAACAGGATTCTCATGGCCTTCATGCCGCCGCCGGTGGAGCCAACGCATCCGCCCATGAAGCTCAACATCAGGAGCAATACCGGCAAAAATAAGGGCCATACCGAGAAATCTTGCGTGGTAAATCCGGTAGTGGTGGCGATTGAGATTGTCTGGAAAAGGCCGTGAATAAGGCTGTCTTCTACATTAAAGGTTTCGGTAAAGACGAGTAGCACGCAGATCACGCAGGTGGCTAATCCGATCACGCTCAGGAAGAAAGCGGTCTCTGAGTCGTGGGCATATACGCGGATGTCGCGACGCTGAATCGCTATGAAATGCAGCCCAAAGTTGACGGCTGAAACCACCATAAACAACGAGCTGATCAATAACACGCTGTTTTGTTCGTAATAACCGAGGCTCGCATCGTGAGTCGAAAACCCGCCGATTGCGACGGTGGAAAAAGCATGGCTAATTGCATCGAACGCAGTCATGCCGGCAAAAAAATAGGACGCGGCGCAAATGATGGTAAGCAACAAGTAGATGCCAAAAAGCGCCTTGGCTGTGCTGGTGATCCGCGGCGTTAATTTACGCTCTTTGGAGGGTCCTGCGCTCTCGGCGCGATACAGCTGCATGCCACCAATACCCAGCATGGGGAGGACTGCGACGGCGAGAACCACGATACCAATACCGCCGAGCCACTGGAGCAGTTGTCGATAAAGCAGCAACGATTGAGGGAGGGCGTCTAACCCTGTTATCACCGTCGCGCCAGTCGTGGTTAGCCCCGATATTGATTCGAATACCGATGCGGCGCCCGAGAGATTGAGCGCGGGAATCAGCCAAAAAGGAATTGCGCCAAACAAACCCAACACCAGCCAAAACAGCGCAGTCACTAAAAACCCGTCGCGAATATTTAAATCTCTTTTAAGGCGACGCGTTGGTAGCCAGAGAAGCGCCCCAGCCAACAAAGTCATGCCAAAGCCGGTGGCAAAGGCAGACTCTACGCCATCGCGTTGCACTAGAGAGAGGGTGAGAGAGGGCAACATCGCGCTGCTGAAAAGCATTAGCAAAACGCCAATGATCTTGAAGGCCATCGCGAACTGCATCAGATAAAGCCAAAGCCCACTGCAAACAGCTTTTCGACCGCCGGAATTTGCGAGCGGTCGGTCAGAAACAAAATCACGTGGTCATCCTCTTCGACCACGACATGGTCATGTGCAATAAGAACTTCCTTGCCCCTCAGGATTGCGCCCACTGTGGCGCCATTTGGCAGATGCAATTCGTCGAGACGCCTGCCTACGACTTTGGATGAATTCGCGTCGCCGTGGGCGGTCAATTCAATCGCCTCGGCCGCACCTCGCCGGAGGGCATGCACGTTACCAATGTCTCCCTTTCTTACGTGGGACAGCAGGCTACTTATGGTGATCTGTTGGGGTGAGATGGCGATATCGATGTCGTCACCGATCAAATCGATGTAGGCTGCGTTGGCAATCAGGGTAATGACCTTCTTAGCGCCCAACCGTTTGGCGAGCATCGACATCATAATGTTCGACTCGTCGTTTTCGGTCAGCGCACAAAATACATCGGTGTTCTCAATATTTTCCTGCTGTAATAGCAGGGGCTCGCTGCCGCTACCATGGAGCACTAAGGTATCTTCTAGGCGGTCTGACAAGACCCGGCAACGGTCGTAAGAGCGCTCGATCACCTTGACCTGATAGTGCTTTTCCAGGCGCTCCGCTAAGGTTGAACCAATATTGCCGCCGCCGGCAATCATGATGCGATGATAGGGCTTGTCGACCTCTCTGAGCTCTGCGGTGACCGAGCGAATATGTTCTCGAGCCGCGATAAAAAAGACTTCATCGTTGGGCTCTACCACCGTCGAGCCCTGGGGGATGATGGGATCACCCCCACGGCGAAAAATCGCTGCGACTCGGGTATCGACCCGAGGCATGTGCTCTCTGATTTCCTGCAGCTCACGCCCGACAATGGGCCCACCTGCCAGTGCCTTTACGGCGACCAATCTGATGCGCCCTTCGGCAAAGTCGAGCACTTGCAACGAGCCGGGGTTGGCGATCAGCTGTTCTATGCTTTGGGTGACCAGTTGCTCCGGCCCGATGATGACATCCACCGGGATTGCACCCGACTCAAATAGCGCTGTTTGCTCTGAAATGTATTTGGCGGAGCGAATGCGGCTGATCTTGGTGGGAGTTCGGTAAAGAGTAAACGCGACCGAGCAGGCCAGCATATTGATTTCGTCACTGTCGGTGACGGCAATCAGCATGTCGGCGTCTTCTGCTCCCGCATTGAGCAGTGTGGCGGGGTGAGCGCCGTTACCCAGCACCGTCCTGATGTCCAAGCGTTCTTGCAGGCGTTTCAGAGTGGCCGCATGCTCGTCGACAACGGTGATGTCGTTTTGCTCATCTGCCAGATGCTCGGCGAGTGTGCCGCCCACCTGACCCGCGCCGAGGATAATGATTTTCACCGGTCTGAGGACCCTCCCGAAGACCCGGACACACCTTAAACTATGTCAAACCCGACACGCCATGTGGATTAGTCACGTTGGCGAAGCGCCCAGATCGGCCTTGGCGGGCCGCTTTTTCAGCATTGAGAAGTACAAGCCGTCGCCTCCATGGGTTTGTGGCAGCACTTGCCAGCCATGGTCGCACCGCATACCCCCGGCGACCTCGATGGGCTCAACCTTGGCGTTAACCACGTCGCAGAATCTGCTTACCACGTCATCATTTTCTGCGCGTAGGATCGAGCAAGTCACGTATAACAAACGGCCCCCCGGTTTTAGTGCGGGCCACAGCCCCTCGAGGATGGAGAATTGCTGCTCGGCAAAGAGCGCCAGGTCAGCTTCACGGCGATGGAGTTTTACATCGGGGTTGCGACGCATCACGCCAGTGGCTGAGCACGGCACATCTGCAAGAATGACATCGAAAGGGGACGATATGATGGTTGACGGCAAGTTTCTGGCATCGGCCATGACGGTTTCCATCGGCAGGTTAAGCCGGGCGCGGTTTTCCACAACGCGCTCTAGTCGCGCCTCGCTAATGTCGCAAGCGACCAGCTCAGCGATGTTCGGTTCCCGTTCGAGCAGGTGGCAGGCTTTGCCGCCCGGTGCTGAGCAGGCATCAAGAATACGCTCTCCCGGCTGTGGACAAATCAATCCAGCAACGAGTTGTGCAGAGCGGTCCTGTATGCTCACCCAGCCCGCTGAAAAGCCCGGCAGTGTGGAGACATCTGCACCGCGTGCGAGCACGATCCCTGAGTCGAGCTCTGGGCACAACTGGGCGTCAATGCCCTGATCCAGGAGTGCTTCAAGATAGTCACTCCGGGTAATACGCTGTGGGTTGACCCGCAATGCCATTGGGGGTCGGCTGCGCGACGCGGCGGCAATATCCTCGACAGCGTCACCATACTCTCTGGTCAGTTGACGATGGAGCCACTCGGGTAAAGCGGCCCGCGCGGCAGCGCTGAGTGCATCCATAATCGACGCGTCGCTTCTCTGGTGGTTGCGAAGTACGCCGTTGACCAGAGCGGCCGCCCACGCTTTTTTCAGGGCTTTGGTCGCGTTGACGGTCTCGGAAAGTGCGGCGTGTGGAGGTGTTTGTAGGTGTAATTGTTCATAAAGCCCGACGCAGATGAGAGCAGCGATATCGGCATCCTTGTTTCGCAGCGGTTTTTTCAAAAATTGCCGGGAGAGCGTCGCCAGCAAGGGCCATTCGCGCAATGTACCGTAGATCAGCTCCTGGCAAAGTGGGCGGCTAGAGGGCTGCACTTTGTCCAGTCCATCGGGCAACAAGCGATGGAGCGACTCGCCCTCGAGCACGCGTCGAATCATGCGGGCAGCGGTTGCTCGTGCAGAGGCCACGATCAGTCGCTACCAACCCTCGAGAAGCAACGTCCCGGCTGTAATCGCGATTGGTGGCCATTAAGCAGTGTTGCCGCTGACTGCGGTTTTGCTCCGGGCATTTGCGCTTCGCTGATGACCAGCACTCCCTCGCCGCAGGCCACGCGAATGCCACTATTGTCGGCTGACAAGATTTCTCCTGCCGCGGCCTGATGGGGGGAATCTAATGATGAGGCGCACGCTATTTTGACTCTATCACCATCCAAAAAGGCGTAGCAGCCCGGCGCTGGGTGAAAGGCGCGAATCCGGCGCGCGATGTTGTGGGCTTTATCTGTCCAATCGACGAGCGCTTCGCGCTTGTCGATTTTGCTGGCGTAGGTGGCGTCAGAGTGGTTTTGGGGTGCTGCCGCACCCAGCAAAGCATCAATGTTGGTGAGGGTGTCGAGTAGCGCCGCTGCGCCCAATCCGGACAGCTCTGCTTGCAAGGATCCGGCCGTGTGCTTTTCGATAATCGGTAGCCGACGCATCATCAGCACTGGGCCGGTATCGAGCCCCGCCTCCATCATCATGATACTCACGCCGGTCTCCGTATCGCCCGCCTCGATGGCTCTTTGAATGGGCGCGGCACCTCGCCATCTTGGGAGCAGAGAGGCATGCACATTGATGCAGCCCAGGCGGGGAATGCCGAGAACCTCGGCGGGTAGGATGAGCCCATAAGCAACCACCACCATTAGATCCGCATTCAGCGCCACCAGGGATTCTGTGGCGTCACTCTGCTTCAGGGTATTGGGTTGCAAGACGGTCAAGTCAGCGTCAAGCGCCAGCGCTTTAACGGCCGAGTGTTGCAAGCGATTTCCTCGGCCTGCCCGGCGGTCTGGCTGGGTCAATACCGCAACGATTTTGTGCTCGCTTCCGAGTAGTGCCTCGAGGTGTCTCGCCGCGAACTCGGGCGTGCCTGCGAAGACAATATTCAAGGGGCGGGACATCAGTCAGTCTCTGCGTTTTTGATCTTTGGTCAGCTTGCTCCGGATGCGCTGTCGTTTAAGGGGTGACAAGTAGTCGACAAATAGCTTGCCTTCCAAGTGATCGATCTCATGTTGCAAGCAGATGCCCATGAGTCCATCGAGCTGCTCTGTGAAGACCGCGCCGTCGCGATCCATCGCCTTTACTTCAATGCGTGAAGGCCTCTCCACCGTCTCATAAAAACCGGGTACCGACAGGCACCCCTCATCGTAGCGTCCCAGTGTGTCATCGATAATCGATATTTCCGGGTTGATGAAAACGCGCGGATTGGAGTGGTCCTCCGAGATATCGATAACGATAACGCGCTCGTGAACATCAACCTGACTTGCGGCCAAGCCGATGCCCGGCGCGGCATACATGGTCTCAAACATGTCATCGACCAGCTGCTGCACGCGAGCGTCAACACGAGCCACCGGAGTGGCCCGTGTGCGCAAGCGGGGGTCTGGAAATTCGAGAATGGGAAGTAAAGCCATGCCAATGTCCGCGTTACAAGCTGATTGAAAACGGGGAAAAGTGCTCGGATTTGCGCTTGCCGAGTCCTCGCTACCCCGCCACACTCAGATTATACCTTGATGCTGTGAGCGTGACGGATCGCGCCGAAATGGCAGAGAGGGCGCTGATGCTGGCGGAGGTAAACAACGGAGTGAATACCTTGGAAGAGACCAACAGGTTGACGCGCCTGATGGCTGGTAAGCTCACAAGAGCGGGGCTAGATAGGTCGCTTTATGGTGCCCGCCTATCGACCTTGTTTGTCTGGCTGGTGTTGATATTGACGCCTGCTGGAGCCATCGCGCAGGAGCAGCCCCGGCTAACCCTTAACCCCGAAGTACCGCTGACCTACCGTGTGGAACCCGGCGACACGCTCTGGGATATCGCCGCGCTTTACCTCCGGGATCCTTGGCAATGGCAGGCGCTATGGGCGGAAAATCCGCAGATCGAAAATCCCCACCTTATTTTTCCGGGCGATGTGTTACGTCTCCTGTGGGAGGACGGTGTACCCCGACTGGTGCGGCAGGGTCAGGCCGACATTAAATTGTCCCCCGCGCTGCGTGCCAGCCCACTGACGCTCGCGATACCGGTGATTCCCCGAGAACAGATAGCACCCTTTTTGCGGGATCACAGCGTTGTTGAACCCGCGGAGCTGGCGTCACTCGCCTATGTGGTCTCCGGTGAATCGGGCCGTCTGATGAGCGGTGTCGGCGACACGATTTTTGTCAAGGACATGTTGTCCGAGGCGGTTGATTATCGACTGATCCGCCCGGCGTCGGCCCTCGAGGATCCGGTGACAGGAGAAAACCTCGGTACCCTCGTGTTGGATTTGGGGGGGGCGAGTGTGCGTGATCCCCGTGGCGATGACGAGCTGGCCGCGCTGGTGGTGACTGACATACGACAAGAAATTCGGGTTGGCGATCGGTTGCGTCCAGTCGGCGAGACCGACCTTCGGATGCGCTATCTACCTCATGCCCCGGAGGTAACCGTTGAGGATGGTTTTATGATCGCCGTAGCGGGCGGGCTAACGCAGATCGGCCCCATGGATATTGTGGCTGTGAATCGGGGTGCGCGGGAATCCCTGCGCGTCGGTGATGTACTGGCGATAGAGCAAACGGGTCCATCAGTTGAAGACCCGGTGACCGGGGGCAGGATTCGCCTGCCCGATACACGTGCTGGCGTGCTCATGGTGTTTGCGGTCCATGACCGGGCGAGTTTCGGGCTGGTACTGGAGGCCAACCGGGCAATGCGGGTGGGAGATAGCGTGGTTAACCCCTGAGCTGTTCCCCGCCCGTTTGCAGCGCGCTATCTCATCGGGCAGAAAGCACGGCTGATCGTGCTGGCATCACGTTTTCTGCCTGACTTTTTCAGAGGCTCAAGGAAGAGCGATGGCACACCAATTCGGCGTTGACGCTAGTTCAGATGCGCAGTGGTTAGCGTTGAGCAACGCAGTGCATTTGGGCGCTCGGTGGCTGGATAAATTATTGCAGCGCTTTCCCTCGCCCGATGCGCTGCTCAACTGTTCCCGCGAGGAGGCCCAGTCCTTTGGCGCGGAGCGCCTGCAGCGCGATATTGAGCGCGCGACAGTGCCCGACGCGTTGTCGCGGCTAATAGGGCAGGCGCCCCTGAACCTCGTTGCCGTTCATCATCCAGAATATCCCCCGCTACTGTCGGAATGCCAAGACCGGCCCCCCTTTTTGTTTGTGCACGGAGAACGTGACGCTTTGCGCGCTGATGCATTATCCATCGTCGGCACTCGAAAGCCTTCGCTCGACGGCAGGCGCGCGGCAACAGAGTTTGCTGTCGCCGCTATTCGCGCGCGACGTTTGGTGGTGAGTGGCTTGGCCTTGGGCATTGATGGTCTCGCACATCGCGCCGCTTTAGCCGCCGGGGGCAGGACGATCGCGATACTGCCTTCAGGTCTGGATAAAATTTATCCTGCACGCCATGGGCGCCTCGCCGACCAAATTCGGCAGTCCGGCGCACTCGTCAGCGAGTTTCCACTGGGCACCCCTCCTCGAAAACACCATTTTCATCGGCGTAATCGCACATTATCCGGCTTCAGTGCCGCTACTTTGGTGATTGAGGCAGGCCGCCCGAGCGGCACCTTGCTGACCGCCTCAGCGGCGGCGGATCAGGGTCGGGATGTATTGGCGTTGCCCTGGTCTATCTATCATCCTGGGGGATCAGGTTGTCGATACCTCTTGGATGATGGGGCGCTTATGATGACGTCGGTTGCAGCTTTATACGATTATTTGGGCGCGCCCGCACCGGCCCTGCCCGAAGGCGATCTCTTATCCCCCCCTCTGCCTGAGACTGTACGCGATCCCGATCAGCAGGCCATCTTGACCTTAATGGGACGGCGATCCGTCCAGCCCGAAAAAATCGCCATCCAGTTAGGCTGGGAGCTGGAACATTGCCTTGCCTGCTTGGTATCTCTGGAGCTTGCCGGTTTTGTTGAAAAAACCTTGTCTGGTTATCAATGCTGCCGTTAGCGGCCCGACTCGCCTCAACGCTACCCCCTGCGTTAAGGTGTCGTTTTTTCGCTGACGATTTTTATCGTGAACTCATCCGAACAATCGACGTATTCCGCTGGCTGGCGGGCGTCCGCGGTGGCGACAAAGGTGCGTGCCGGCGCGGTGGTGGCGTGCCCTGCAGAGGGTGTTTGGGGTTTGAGCTGTGATCCCTTTAACGAAGATGCGGTGCTGGATCTGCTGCGCCTGAAATCTCGTGATGTGAGCAAGGGCCTGATCGTAGTGGCCGCATCCACCGGGGTTTTTTCAGCACTGCTCGACGCCCTGTCCGCCAGTGAGCGCGATGCAGTACTGAGTTCGTGGCCGGGCCCTAATACCTGGTTAGTCCCCCATCGCAACCAGTTTCCGCGCTGGATTACGGGTGGCAGCGATGAGGTGGCGATTCGCGTTACCTCCGCGCCTGCCTTGGCAGCCTTGTGTCGTGCTTTTGATGGGCCCCTGGTTTCTACCAGCGCCAATCCTGCTGGATTACCGCCAGCGGGCTCAGTGTGGCAGCTGCGGCGTTATTTTGGCTCCCGGTTACCGATCATGCCCGGGGTGCTTGACCCGGCGGGTAAAGCGTCAACAATACGTCGCGTGGGGGATGGCTCGATACTGCGGGCCTGATGGCGGTAGAGGGAGAGAGGAATGGATGCTGCGGCAGTCGAGGCATATCTGAAGTCATTGCAATCGGGGATCTGCGATGCACTGTCGGCCGTCGATGGTAACCGGGAGTTTATGACCGAAAGCTGGGAGCGGCCTGAAGGTGGGGGCGGTATCAGCCGGGTATTGGCAGAAGGTGATGTGATTGAAAAAGGGGGAGTGAATTTTAGCCATGTTATGGGCGCGGCAATGCCTGCGTCTGCCACCCAACATCGACCGGAATTGGCGGGTCGTAGTTTCCGCGCCATGGGTGTATCTCTGGTCATTCATCCCCGTAATCCCCATGCGCCCACGTCTCACGCGAATGTCAGAATGTTTCTGGCAGAGAAAGAGGGTGAGCCGCCGGTATGGTGGATGGGCGGAGGGTTTGATTTGACCCCCTATTACGGCTACGAAGAGGACGCCGTGTCTTGGCACCAGACGGCGAAAGCGGCCTGCGACCCTTTTGGCGACGACGTGTATCCACGACTGAAAAAATGGTGCGACGATTACTTTTTTCTGCCTCACCGGCAAGAACCCCGCGGCATCGGCGGTTTGTTTTATGACGATCTGAACGAATGGGGCTTCGATCAGACGTTTGCTTTTATGCGCAGCGTTGGTGACAGCTACCTCCGCGCCTATCTCCCCATTCTGGAAAGACGTAAGGACACCCCGTACACCGAACCGGAGCGACAGTGGCAACTGTACCGTCGTGGACGCTATGTGGAGTTCAACCTAGTCTACGATCGGGGCACATTGTTTGGCCTTCAGTCCAATGGGCGTACCGAGGCCATTTTGATGACGTTGCCACCGCTCGTCCGCTGGGAATATGGCTTAGCGCCTGAGTCGGGAACAGCCGAGGCTCGACTGATGACGGATTTTCTGACGCCCCGCGATTGGCTGACCACGCTGACTTAAAGTCATCTGTTACTGACGTGAGGCCACCTGTTCACCCGTTCGAGACGTCATCCGTGCACCTGTTTCCGTGCACCTGTTAAAGTGGCGTTTGATGGGGATCGGTCCCTCGCGGGCTGAATAGAGGGTCCCGAAGGGGGGGCTGATGGACAGGATTACAGGCCGGTTTGCGGTAGTGGGCAACCCCATCGGGCACAGTTTATCGCCTCAGATTCACGCGGCGTTTGCGCGACAGACCGGCCACACCATCGATTACCGCGCCGAGCAGATTGATCTTGCGTCGTTTGAGGCCTGGGTCGCGGACTTTTTTGAGCGTGGGGGCCGCGGTCTGAATGTGACGCTACCCTTTAAATCTCGCGCGTACGTGCTGGCGCAGGCTGCATCTGAGCGGGCGAACGCGGCGGGTGCCGCCAACTTTCTGACTCGCGATCCCGATGGCCAGGTGGTCGCAGATAACACCGACGGCAAAGGTCTCGTGACCGATATGGTGCGCAACGCAGGATGGTCTCTGGGTGGCGCGCGCATCCTGATTTTGGGTGCGGGCGGTGCCGTGAAGGGCGTTATGTCAGCGCTACTGGCGGAAGATCCGTCTTCAGTTCATGTGGTCAATCGAACCGCCAGCCGTGCGGAGGCGCTCGCCGCCCTCTGGCGCGATAGCAGCGCCAACGTCAGTGGCGGAGGCTACGAAACAGCTGACGCCATGGCTTGGGACGTCATCATCAACGGGACCAGCACCGGCTTATCGGGCGATATGCCGGCATTACCGGCTTCTCTCGCTCTGGCGCGGGGGTGTGTTTGTTACGACATGGCGTATGGCGAGGCGGCGGCGCCTTTTTTGGCGTGGTCCCGAGAGCAGGGTGCCGGCGATGTGCGGGATGGTCTGGGAATGCTCGTCGAGCAGGCGGCAGAGAGCTACTTCCTATGGCTGGGGGAATACCCACAG
>Ga0181572_10003880_pt1 | contig 10436 bp, 10 predicted proteins | sample 101ome_26_FD_133004 | JGI IMG/M metagenome (GOLD analysis project Ga0181572, IMG submission 133004) | Coastal salt marsh microbial communities from the Groves Creek Marsh, Skidaway Island, Georgia - 101408AT metaG (megahit assembly) | ecosystem: Environmental > Aquatic > Marine > Intertidal... | reverse complement strand
CTAAACTTGCTGCTGATGGTTTAAAAGAGTTACCAAAAGGTATTAATAACGCAAGTTTAAAAATGATGAATATTGTCACAACTAACAGTGAAAAATTTCAACAGGCAATGATGAGTGATATTTCTAATACTGATAGCGGACTTAAGATATCAGGTTCAAAAGGCGTAGATGTTAATATGATGCAAGGTGCTACATCGCAACAAGGGTTTACGATGGAAGATAACAGTACCTTATCTGATCCGTTAGTTAATGCGTTACAAGAGTTGAACAAAATTTTAGGTAAATTAGTATACGCTATTAATCCTAAAGGTAATATGTTTGGTGGACCAGCATTTAGTGATATGTTAAATATGGTTGGCGAACAAGGACCTGAGTTTATTACCCCTAATGCTAACAGTTTAGTAGTTACTGCTAAACAAATGGCAGATAAGATGAGACCGCAATTAAAACAATTTGCTGACGAAGCAACACCTCAAATGGAAAGTATTGCTGAAAACATGAAAGCAAACGCTCCTAAGATAGCAACAAATAGAGGCAGCAAAGAAGTTGATTTTGAAATGTTGTTCAACGGACAAAGTCAACAAGTAGCACAAACAAACAAATTATTAGAACAAGTCGTTCGCGCTATCAAAAAGAACGGCGGTGATTTACAGTTGGTATAAGTAATAGTATGAGTTGGAAAAAATATTTTACACCTGTGTTAACAGGAGAGCAAGACGGATCGTATAGTCCTATGGGTAATGCTAGTAGCAGACCTGGACCTGCGAGAGCAAATTATTCAAGTTTCTTACCAGATGTATATACTGGTACTCCTAATCGTATTGAGCGATACGGTCAGTATGAAACTATGGATACTGACAGTGAGGTTAATGCCGCACTAGATATTCTTGCTGAATTTTGTACACAGAAAAATACTTCCAATTCTACACCTTTTGGCTTAAACTTTAAAGAAAAAGCAACCAACTCAGAAATCACGATACTTAAACAGTATCTACAGCAGTGGAGCAAACTACAAAAGTTTGAAACACGCATTTTCCGTATTATACGTAATGTATTCAAATACGGTGATAACTTTTTTATTAGAGATCCAGAAACTAAAAAATGGTTTTATGTAGATCCTGCTAAAGTAACGAAAATTATTGTCAATGAGTCACAAGGCAAAAAGCCGGAGCAGTATGTTATTAAAGACTTGAATATTAACTTTCAAGACCTTGTAGCAACAACACTCAATACTGACCCGGGCGGTACTACAAGTTCTGGACACCAAGGATATTTCCAAGGTGGTGCTAGAGGGATGGCGGGTACTCCGAATAACTCTAGCACTAGTAGTTCTCGTTTTGAAACAGGTGCTCAAGAAGTTGCGGTTGACGCAGAGCACGTTGTTCATTTATCATTATCAGAAGGACTTGATAATAACTATCCATTTGGTAACAGTTTATTAGAATCAATCTTTAAAGTATATAAACAAAAAGAATTGCTTGAAGATGCTATTATTATCTATCGTGTACAACGTGCGCCTGAAAGACGTGTGTTTTATGTAGACGTTGGTAATATGCCATCACACTTGGCAATGAGTTTTGTGGAAAGAGTAAAGAATGAAATTCACCAACGTAGAATCCCAAGTGCGACAGGCGGGGGTCAGAATGTTATAGACTCAGCGTACAACCCGTTGTCGATTAACGAAGATTACTTTTTCCCACAAACTGCTGAAGGACGCGGATCAAAAGTTGAAACACTGCCAGGCGGTACAAACCTTGGTGAAATTGATGACTTAAAATATTTTACTAACAAACTCGTTCGCGGTTTACGTATTCCTTCAAGTTATCTACCAACAGCAGCAGATGACGGACAGTCTAATTATACTGACGGTAGAGTAGGTACTGCTTATATTCAAGAACTTCGCTTTAATACATATTGCGAAAGATTACAAAGTTTAGTACAAGAAACATTTGATCAAGAATTTAAATTATATATTTTACAAAAAGGTGTAAACATTGATACTACACTTTTTGATTTAAGATTCCAACCTCCAAAGAACTTTGCGGCATATAGACAATCAGAACTTGATAATGCTCGTATTGGTACATTTACACAATTACAACAAGTTCCTTATATGAGTCAGCGTTTTGCTTTACAACGTTTCTTAGGACTTAGTGATGAAGAGATTGCTGAGAACGAAAGACTATGGCGTGAAGAAAATGATGAAAATCTAAAACTTCCAACTGACAGTGCTGGTGAACTTAGAGGAGCAGGTATTAGTTTAGGTGGCATGAGTTCAGACCTAGGTGGAGCAGAAACAGAAGCACCTCCGGCAGCACCAGCAGAAGGCGGTGGCGAAGCAGCAGGAGCACCAGCAGCAGGAGCACCAGCAGGTGAAGGCGCACCTCCGGCGTAAAGGATAAATATTATTATGATACTTAACGAGTTATTTTACTTTGATAAAAATACATTAGAAATGAGTCAGGATGGACGTTATTCACCTGAAGATGATTCCGATGTGGTTGAAATCAGCGACACTCGTAAAACAAGACTAACATTAGAACAAATCAACAAACTGAGGGCTGCTAGTGATCTTCACGAACAAGAGAAGGAACAAGAGCTAGAGTTCATCAGACAAATGTATGGACTGGCAGCTCAAGCGCCAGTAGCATGATATCATTCGTTTTAGGTAACGGCAAATCCAGATTAGATTTTAACATAGAAGCATACAGAAAGTATGGACCTATGTATGGCTGTAATGCCATTTATCGCGACACTCACGTTGACTATTTGATTGGTGTTGACCCGCCAATGGTTCAAGAGATAATAGACAATAAGGCTCATCTTTCCACTAAATTTTACACTAGAGAACACAATAGATTTAGAGATATTGACGGTGTAAACTTTACTAGTGATAGACTAGGTTGGAGTTCAGGACCAACAGCATTATGGTTAGCAAGTCAGCACAAACCTAGCACAATTATTATAGTTGGCTTTGACTATCAAAGTGCTGATGAAAAACTAAATAACATATATGGAAGCACAAAGAATTATAAAGATTCTAAAGCACCAGCAACATATTTTGGCAATTGGGTAAGACAAACACAGTTAATTATAAGAGATAATCCAGACATACAATACTGTAGAGTTATAACAAAAGAGCATAACTTTACATCACGAGATATACAAAAATATCCTAATTTTTCTAACGTTTATATAGAAAAATTAGACGATTTTCTAAAAATGGCTCAAAACGAGCCTATTTCTACGTAGTTTTTATACAAATCATTAAATAATAATGACAGCCTTGTAACAATATATAAAGGAGATAAACAATGACTGACACTAATAAGTTTGAAGAAATGCTTGAGCATTTGATCAACGAAGATCAAGCAAAAGCAGAAGAATTATTCCACGAAATTGTAGTTGAAAAATCACGTACAATTTACGAATCAATGTTAGAATCTGAAGTTGAAGACGAAGAAGTTGATGAAGCAGAAGATGAAGAAGTTGATGAAGCATCTGATGATGAAGAATTAGATGAATTTGAAGAGTTTGAAGTTGAAGCTGACGACGACCTAGACATGGGCGGCGATCCAGCAGATGACATGATCGACGACGTTGAAGCAATGGACGGCGATGATGAAATGGGCGACATGGACGATGAAGATGATGAAGATCTTGAAGATCGTGTAGTTGACCTAGAAGACGCTCTAGATGACCTTAAAGCCGAATTTGAAAAAATGATGGGCGACGAAGAAGGTGACGACATGGACATGGACATGGACGACGAAGAGGGCGATGATGAAGAAGAAGCTGAAGAGGCTTTGGAACTTGAGGCAGAAGAAGAAGATGACGCTGAACAAGTACGTGAATACGTAGAAAAGGTTGCTGAGCCTAAAGGCGAAGATAACAAAGCGAAATCACCAGTAGCAGGTAAGAACGATATGGGTGGCACAGCATCAAATATCGCAGGTGGATCTGCTGAAGAAAAAGGTGGTAAAGCTGCAGCTCCTAAGCAAGACAACGCTGGTAACGTAAACGTTCCAGGTGGTAAGGCTTCTAAGAGTTTAAAAAAGCAATCAGTAAAAAAGTCAGCTGAATAATTAGGTAGATTAAGATGGGAAATTTACTCCGAGAGAACTTGACATTTGACCAGGCAGGTATGGTCGTAGAGTCTGCTAATGAAGGTAAAGATCTTCACATGAAAGGCATTTTCATCCAAGGCGGTGTACGTAATGCTAATCAGCGTGTTTATCCAGTAAACGAAATTGGCAGGGCTGTCAAAACTCTCAACGATCAGATAGCAGGAGGATACAGTGTTCTCGGCGAAGTAGATCATCCAGACCATCTACGAATTAACCTAGACCGCGTGAGTCATATGATCACAGAAATGTGGATGGATGGCGCAAACGGCTACGGCAAACTTAAAATAATTCCTACACCAATGGGCTCTCTAGTAAAAACTATGCTAGAGAGCGGAGTTAAACTTGGTGTAAGTTCAAGAGGTTCCGGTAACGTCAGTGAAGACGGTAACGGCGAAGTTAGCGACTTTGAAATCATAACAGTTGATGTAGTCGCTCAGCCCAGTGCTCCAGGTGCTTACCCAACACCAATTTACGAGCACCTAATGAATACCACGGGTGGGTATAAGGCATACGTAACAGCTCAAGAAGTTAGGGAAGATCCTAAGGCACAGAAGTACTTAAAAGAATCGCTGTTGAATATCATCAGCGGGCTCCGATAATCAATAAGGAGAATCATATGTTGGAAGCATTAAAAACACTATTTGAGAACAACGTGATTTCTGAAGAAGTGCGTACTGAAATTGAAGAGGCTTGGAACACTCGTGTTGACGAAGCAAAGAAAACAGCGGTTTCAGAACTGCGTGAAGAATTTGCTCAAAAGTACGAACATGACAAAGGTGTAATGGTTGAAGCAATTGACAAATTAGTTGAAAGTAGACTCGAAAAAGAAATTAAAGAGTTTGCTGAAGACCGTAAGCAACTTGCTGAAGCAAAAGCAAAATATGCGGTAGCACAGCGTAAAAACGCTGAACTATTACAGAACTTTGTTGCTGAGCAACTAACTACTGAAATTTCAGAACTACACGAAGACCAAAAGTTAATGGCTAACAAGTTTAATAGACTTGAGGAATTTGTTGTAGAAGCACTAGCAAAAGAAATTGCAGAGTTCCACACTGACAAGAAAGACTTGGCAGAAACAAAAGTGCGTTTAATTAGAGAAGCAAAAACTCAATTTGCGAAAGTTAAAGATACATTCGTTAAGAAGAGTGCCGCTCTAGTTTCTGAAACAGTTGATAAGACACTATCTAGTGAAATTACTCAATTGAAAGAAGACATTGAAACAGCACGTAGAAACGATTTTGGTCGTAAGATTTTCGAATCGTTTGCTTCTGAATACTCAAACAGTTATCTGAATGAGAAAAGTGAAACTGCTAAACTAATGAAAGTTGTTGCTGAGAAAGAAGCACAACTAGCAGAAGCAAAAGCAGCGATCGCTGAAAAGGAAGCATTAGTTGAAAGCAAGGACATAGAAATTGCTAAGACTAACCATTCAATGGTACGTAAAGATAAATTAAACGAGCTCCTAAGCCCACTAAGCGGTGAGCAAAAGGAAATCATGACAGACTTACTGGAGTCGGTAAAGACGGAGAGATTGGAAGAATCTTTCAATAAGTATCTATCGGCAGTTATTGACGGTAAAACTCCAGAGAAGAAGAAGGCACTGACTGAAGGCAAAGAAATTACAGGCAACAAAGAACATACTAGTATTAGTAGTGCAAAGGACGAAAATGTCTATGACATTCGTCGTTTAGCGGGAATCAAATAAGGAGATATAATTATGTCAGAACTACTAGAATCACGCTGGCAGGATACTAAAGAAGCACTGCTCGAAGGCCTTGAAGGCAATCGTAAGTCAGTAATGGGTGTAACACTTGAGAATACTCGCAAGTATTTGTCTGAAAGTGCTACAGCAGGTGCCACTTCTGCCGGTAACGTAGCAACTCTTAACAGAGTTATTTTACCAGTTATTAGACGTGTAATGCCAACAACTATCGCAAACGAGTTAGTTGGTGTACAACCAATGACAGGTCCAGTGGGTCAAATCCACACATTAAGAGTCCGTTATGCGGACACATTTGACAGTACTTCAGGTACTGATACAGCAGCAGGTGACGAAGCGTTGTCACCATTCAAGATTGCTGAAGGTTATTCTGGTGCAGCAGACGACAAGGCAGCTTCTACAGCGGCTCTTGAAGGTGCGGCAGGTAACAGAATGTCAATTCAAATCTTGAAACAAACTGTTGAAGCGAAATCACGTAAGTTATCAGCACGTTGGACTTTTGAGTCTGCTCAAGACGCTCAAGCACAGCAAGGTATCGACGTTGAAGCAGAAATTATGGCTGCTTTGGCTCAAGAGATTACCGCTGAAATCGACCAAGAGATTATTGCTTCTCTTTACAACCTAGCAGGCGCTGCAGCCGCTGATACTCAGTATGATCAGGCAGCAGTTTCTGGTACAGCAACATTTGTTGGTGATGAGCATGCAGCACTTGCTGTTATGATCAACCGCGCAGCAAACAAGATTGCCCAGCGTACACGTCGTGGCGCAGGTAACTTTGCTGTTGTTTCACCACACACATTAACTGTACTACAGTCAGCAACTACTTCAGCATTTGCACGTACTACTGAAGGCTCATTTGAAGCACCTACTAACACTAAGTTTGTTGGTACTTTGAACAATGCTATGAAAGTATACGTTAACACTTATGCTTCAGATAGCACTGACGTACTTGTTGGTTATAAAGGTTCTTCAGAATCAGACGCAGCAGCGTTCTACTGCCCATACATTCCATTGATGAGCAGTGGTGTTGTACTTGATCCAGCTACTTTCGAGCCAGTTGTATCATTCATGACACGTTATGGTTATGTTGAACTTAACAACACAGCATCATCACTAGGTAATGCTGCTGACTATGTTGAAAGAGTTAGTGTTTCTAACGTTTCTTTCTCTTAATAGTTAGAGTTATAACGCAAAATAAAAAAGGGTGCTTAGGCGCCCTTTTTTTACGACCTTTTAATGATTATACGTATGACTTTTAACTTGTAGTATGTTTAAATAATAATTGAAAGGAGAACATTATGTGGACAAAACCTCAAGCAATAGAAATGCGTTATGGCTTTGAAATCACTATGTATGTGATGAATAAGTAAACATTCCGAGCCCGCTGCCAGCGGGCTTTTTTTCTTTTTGATAAATACTTGTGTCAGATAGTGTGCCGCGAAAAGTGGCGGACTTATGCTGTACCCACAGCGTAGCGGCTAGAACCCGCATCGGACTTCTAATATAGGAGAAAACAAATGGGAAGACCACTAAACAAAAGATACTTCGGCGCACCAACTGCCGGAGGCAACGAAATTAAAGTTCAATTTAACGCAGGTAATGGTTCTACACCGGGATACATTGTAAAGCAAACAGGTTCTAAGCGTTTTAAAGTTTCAAATGCTGGCGGCACTGATACTGGTACTTGTTATCTAGTAGATAAAGATTCAGCAGACATCTTAGAAGGCGAAATGACAATCACAGTAGATGATGGCGGCACAGCTCGTCAAGTAACTAAAATTTCAGGACGCAAAGTAACAATGGATAACGGCACTCAGATTACTTGGGACTTCGCAGGCGCTGGTGATACAGTAGCAGTTGAAGAAGCAGGTACAGGCATTGGCGCAGGTGTTGACGCAACTCTTGGTACGGCAGATGACGTATTAACTGGTGCTGACGATACTGAAGGCGATGGCTAATACTTGACTGAGGTAAATTAAATGCTCAAACTCGTTAGTGTTCCAAATGGTGATTACAAAGTTAAAGTAGGTACTGCTTTAACTCCTGGAGAAATTATTTTAGATCCAGGTGGAAACAGTACGGGCGAAGTTGTTATTAAAGGTAACTTGGTAGTTGAAGGTAACACATCAACTATCGAGTCTACTATTACAACAATTAAAGACCCTATTATTACTTTAAACGAAGGTGACCCAGGTCCAGGTGTTAGTTTTGAAAAATCTGGATTACACATCAACCGCGGAGCAGGCGTACCTGACAGTTATCTTACTTGGGACGAAACATTAACATGGACCGACTTCCAAGGAGTATCACACGATGGTGCGTTTAATTCGTTTACAGAAGAATTTAACGGGCAAGGGCAACGCATTGAAGTTACTCAACCTATAAAAACTTCAGGCTTAATTGCGTCTACAGGACACGATATAGTAATGCAAGGCTTTGGTACTACTGGTGTTGTAAGAGTTTATAACAACCAGTACGCTGAAGTAATTGACTCGCGTTCAGCAGGATTTACAACAGGTGACGATGACGACATATTAACAAACAAAGCATACGTTGATTGGAAAATTGGCGACTATGTAAATACTGTTGGTATTCCGTCGCTTGCTGCTATTGAATTTGATCCTATTACTGGACAAGAAATTGTTGCTACACGTATCACTGTAAGGCAAGAAGGCGTTAATGCTTGGACACAAAACAGTCAAATTGACTGGAAAATTAACGGAAATGAAGTTTTTAGAGCAACAGCAGAAGATGGTTTTGAATTTTATGCTACAGACGGAGGTCCAGGTTCAGGCGACGGCTTAAGAATTAAAAACACTCCGGACGGAACATTACTTGAAAGTTTTGGTACAAATACTAATTTAACTTTATCAGTAACTGGTTCTGGTAGTGTAGTTGTTACAGATGATTTTTTAATGGTAAGAAACGCAGGAGATCCTGCTTTACCACCACCTGGCACAGGAACAAAATTATATGCTGCTGAAGTTGGAGGTGGCGGTACTGGCTTGTATGCTGCTACAGAAGAAGGTAGAGACGAATTAGCAAGTAGAAGAAAAGCAATCATTTACGGATTGCTATTTTAAGGATAAACAAAAATGGCTATATCAAATCAAAGAATTACAACAACTAACCCAACTGAGGTATTAACTAATAGCCAAGTAGTAGGGGGCGGCAACGACATCGCTGTTACCATTATGATTCTATGTAATACAACTAACTCTACTGATGTGTTAGTTGATCTTCATGTTGTAGCCGCTACTGAAGCAGCAGGTGACGATAATATGATAATGAAAGATTTATCCGTCCCCGCAGGCGAAAGTTTTAGTTTAGATACAGAAAAGTTTGTGCTAGAAGAAAACGATAGTATACAAGTTATCGCAAGTGCGGCTAACGCTATTACCGTTACGTCTAGTTATGTGAGAGTATAAGAATGAAGTATTTAAAGCGTACCACGGTTGCTTCTAAAAATGTAAAAGACGAAGCTCTTAAAATTAATAGATACGGAGAAGTTACTTCCGACAGTAAACTAGCAGTAGGTAAAACATCTAGGCCTACAGCAGAATTAGACATTGCTGGTAGTGCTAACGTATCTGATACATTAAACGTAACAAACGTACAAACAACAATATTAGAACCGCAATATTCAAACGGTGATATTATTTTAAGAGCAAGTGGTACAGGCAACGTTGTTATTAACAACTTGCTTACTGTTGGTGAAACAGCAACTACCTTTACTGGTGAAGTTGTTGACATTAACAACTTAAGATTAGACGGTGACGGTGCTGCTACAGGTATTTCAGCACTTGACTCAAATACTTCACTATACTTAAACAGTGCTGGTACTGGCGGCATTTATGCTAACGGTACTGACATTACCAAAAAAGAAGGAAATGTTTACTGGGTTACTGAAAACGGTTCGGACGGTAACACTGGTGAAAGTATGCAAGATGCTTTCCGTACAGTTAGACAAGCACTTGTATTAGCACGTAACGGAGATACAATTAAAATTGGCTCAGGTACGTTTGAAGAAGTATTTCCATTAACAGTTTATCCAGGCGTAAGCATTACAGGTCAAGGCATACGCTCAACACAAATTAAACCTACGGCCGCTACACGCACACAAAACGGTTTTCAATTTAGAGGCGGCGGCACAGTAAGAGATTTAACAGTTCGTGAAATGGAATACGACGCAATAAACGATAGAGGTTATGCGTTCTGTTTCGACGAATCGACAACAGCAACATTTGAGCGTGGTCCGTATGTTATGAACGTTACTGTTCTTAACTTTGGATCAAGTGTAAGATTAGGATTAAACTCTACAGACGATCCTTATGGATTTGACTCAAGAGATGCTGGTAGAGGTATTAAAGCAGACGCTCAATTTATAAACAGATCTGCTATTGAACCAAGTTTCCTTATTAACGAAGTTACATTGTTTACTCCAGGTCAAACTGGTATTGTTCTAACAAACGGTGTTAGAATGGAAATGCTTAACTCGTTTGTATATCTAGCAGACAAAGCAATACACGCAACAACCGGTACAATTGGTTGGGGCGGATCTGGTAGAACTTATGTTATTGTTGAAAACG
>Ga0181572_10003878_pt1 | contig 10437 bp, 15 predicted proteins | sample 101ome_26_FD_133004 | JGI IMG/M metagenome (GOLD analysis project Ga0181572, IMG submission 133004) | Coastal salt marsh microbial communities from the Groves Creek Marsh, Skidaway Island, Georgia - 101408AT metaG (megahit assembly) | ecosystem: Environmental > Aquatic > Marine > Intertidal... | reverse complement strand
TATATAATCACATTCAATAGCAAGAAGTTCATTTACAACATCCTCTTCACGAAGTTTTTGAGGCTGATATATATTGAGTCCATATTCCAATGCCAATTTTTTTACCGGTGGAGGTGTTTGAATTTTTTTACGACCTACAGGTTTGTCAGGTTGAGTATATACAGCCACAACATTGATATCTTTTTTTTCTAAAAGTGTTTTTAAAATTTTTTCAGCATAGTCGGGTGTACCCATAAAAATTATATTCATTCAATACTACCCTTAAAAAGTGTCCCACCATTGTGTCTATCAGATAATGTAAAATTTTTCACATCATCTAAATTAAATCCACTTGCTAAAAATGTATCAATGTTGTTGTCCAAAAGCAGTTTAGCAGCTTTGAGTTTAGTAACTATTCCACCGGTTGCAAAAACACTGTTTGGCGTGACCTCCTTTTGTAACTCTTCATTAGGAATATTTTCTACAATTTTTAATACTTGTGCGTCTTCATTTTTTCGTGGATCTTTATCGTAATACGCATCAATATCTGAAAGAATTATCAATATGTCAGCACCAATATCTTTAGCTAAGTATGCTGAAAGCTGATCATTGTCACCAACTTCAAGTTCCTCCGTTGCAGTTGCATCATTTTCGTTTACAATTGGAAGAACATCATTTTGTAGTAATATATTGACAGTATTTGTAACACGAACAACATCCGCATCTTTGTTTAAATTAGCTGCTGTAACTAATATCTGTGAACATAAAATTTTATGCTCAGCAAATTTTTTAGAATATTTATCCATGAGGATAGGTTGACCAATTGATGCAAGTGCTTGCTTATTTGCAATGCTTGATCTATCTAGTGGCAATTGAGTAAAACCAGCAGACACAGCACCAGAAGAGACTAAAATGACTTCATTTTCTTTTTTCAACTCTGCTAAAAAATTTACAAGTGATTGCATTCTATCAGTTGCAATATGACCATTTTCAGTGAGTACTGCTGAACCAACTTTTATTACAATTCTTTTAGATTTCACAAGCTTTTTCTATCGTTTTGGATAAGGTTAAATAAAGAATGTTTCAAAGCAGAAATATTTTTATTTGTCGCCGAAGATATAGGTAGAACAAAATAAGGAAGACTACGATCATAACCTAAAGTTTCATCTGCACTATTTTGGATAAAAAATGGGATCTCTTGATCAAAATCAAACTCGTTTGAAGTACTCGCTTCAATTCCTAACAAACTGAAAAAATCATTAACAAGAGTTTCTAAATCCTCTGTAGGTACTATATCAACTCTAGTCAAAGCAATTGCATATTTGTTATTTCCAAGTTTTTGAGAGAAGGAAGCAATTTCGTCTTTAAGAGTTTCAATCTGTTCTTTTAAATCTCTGTAAGAAGCTAAGTCAATCATATAAAGAAGAGTTTTCGTTCTTTCAATATGACGTAGAAACTGTATTCCTAACCCTTTTCCTTCATGCGCTCCACCTATAATTCCAGGAATATCAGCCATTACAAATGACTCATAATCACCAATATTTACCTGACCTAATTTAGGTGTGAGTGTAGTAAATTCATAGTTAGCTATTTCTGGTCTTGCATTTGAAACTGTAGAGATTAATGTAGATTTTCCAACATTAGGAAACCCTACTAAACCAACATCTGCGATTAATTTCAAGTCAAGTTTTATAGAACGAGTTTCACCTTTTTCACCAGGTTGGGCATACGTTGGTCTTTGATTTGTTGGTGACTTAAAATGAGTATTACCAAGTCCACCTTTACCACCAGTCAAAAACTTAATTTCTTCGCCATCTTTAAGTAAGTCAAAAAGAACTTCACCATTTTCTTGATCTAAAACTTGTGTTCCAGGAGGGACAATGATTACTTTTTTTGCTCCTGACTTACCTGTCATATTTGAACCTTCACCGGGTTTTCCATTGTCTGCTTTTATATGCATCTTTCTCTGAAAATGTGAAAGTGTATGTGTATTGTTGTCACATTTAAACCATATATCACCACCACGACCACCATCACCACCATTTGGTCCACCATTTAGAACAAACTTTTCACGACGGAATGCAACACACCCTGCTCCACCTTTTCCAGATGAAACTGTTAATTCAACACTATCAGTAAACAAATGCTTTCCTTCTAATTTTATATATCTTTCATTCAAGAGCTAAAATTTTTCATATTCTCGATAAATCATTCTAAAAATGAGTATTTACTTTAATGTAATAAAAATTTCGTACAAATTAAAAACTTAAAAATTCACTATTAACAATAAAAAGTAAATTATTAAACATTTAAAAAAGTAGACTCTTTAAGTCTAAAATGTAGAAAATACCTGAGTTTATTACTCAGATATTGTAGAATTATGCAGCAGGAATAACAGAAACTTGTTGACGTTTCTTATCTTTTCTCTCAAAAGTAACAGTACCCTCAACAAGAGCAAAAATTGTGTGATCTTTTCCCATACCTACATTTTTACCTGGATGTACTCTTGTACCTCTTTGACGAACGATGATATTACCAGCTACTACAGCTTCACCACCATATTTTTTTACACCAAGTCTTCTACCAGCTGAATCACGATTATTCTGTGTACTACCTTGTCCTTTCTTGTGTGCCATCTAATACTCCTTAAACTTATGCAGCGATGCTCGTAATACGAACACGAGTGAAGTCTCTTCTGAAACCTCTTTTAACTTTACTGTCTTTACGACGACGTTTTTTGAAAGTGATAACTTTTTTGTCACGACCTTCATTAATTACTTCAGCAGTAACCTTCGCACCTTCTACAAAAGGTGTTCCCATTTTAAGTTCACCAGCATTTACAGCTAGAACTTCAGTAATTTCGATAGAAGCTTTTGGTTCAAGAGACATTTTGTCAAAATTAAGGATATCACCTTCTTGAACTTTATACTGCTTACCACCGTTTTTGATAATTGCGTACATGTTTTATTTCCTTGTAATTCTACTAAAAAAGTTCGCAATTATACTCAAAGTTGCTTTAAGGAAAGTTTAACTAGTTGAGTAAAGCAACTGCATCTATCTCAACTAGTGCATTTTTGGGTAAAGTTTTAACAGCAACAGTAGAGCGTGCTGGCTTATGAGTTCCAAAAAAATCTTCATAGATCTCATTAATTGTTGTAAAATCATCCATTGAATCAATAAAAATCGTAGTCTTAACCACATTATCAACAGAACTTCCTGCTTCTTCTAACACTGCTTTTAAATTTTTTAAAACTTGTTTTGTTTGCACTACAACATCATCTTGAAGCATAACACCTTCTGGGGTAAGTGCAATTTGACCTGAAGTAAATACCATACCATTTGCTATAACTGCCTGAGAATATGGACCTATAGCTGCTGGAGCTTTATTCGTTTGTACAAATTTCATCTATTTTCCTTTACGTAATAATTTCTTTTTGATCTCTACATCAGACAAAAATGAAGCAAAATCCTCAGGATTCCAGCAACCTAAAAACGAGTGAATCTCTTCTTCATTTTTTGTTAAAAAATAGTGTTTAGGTACCCTTTTAGCATACAGGTTTTTTGGTAGAGTATCTCGATCTCTACTTAGTGCTACCATTACATAAGACTTATTAAGCTCGTTTATAGTTGGATCATCTTGAAGCGTTGTATTTTCAAATTTTCTACACCACTTACATGTATCAGAAACAATCAACAAATAAATATCTTTATTCTCTTCTTTAGCTTTTTGTACAGCTTCTTCATAATTATGCAAAACATTCAAATCTGTTGCAAGCAAGGATACTACCATCATCAATATTCCAAAAAAAATTTTCACTTTATCTCCAATCTTTTATTAAAGTCTTAAATACATTATAGAGACCATATATCTCTTCTTTTGTAGTTCTTTCATTAACCGCATGAATTGTGTCATTTTTCACACCAAATTCAATAACATGAATTCCAAACTGAGCCACAAAACGTGCATCAGATGTACCACCAGCAGTAGAGTGTTTTGGTTTTATGCCTGTTATCTTTTCTATCGCTTTATCAATATTTTGAACAACTTTTGTATCTGTATCTGTTTGAAAAGGATATGAACCTTGTGTCAACTCAAGTTCATAATCATATGTACCAAGAAACTTATCAACAAACATTCTAACCTCTTTTTGTGTAGTAATTGTGGTATTTCTGACATTAAACATCATCTTCAGTTCATGAGGTGTCACATTTGTGACTTGCATACCAGAGCGTATATCTGTTACAACGAACTTACTTGGGCTAAAGAACTCATCTCCTTGATCTATGTTAACACCTGCCATTTTTCCTAGAACTGTAGCGATATTATGAATGGGGTTTATAGCTTTTTCCGGGTATGCAGCATGCCCTTGCTTACCTTTTAAAGTTATGTATCCATTTATAGACCCACGTCTTCCAACTTTTATAGCATCCCCGAATTTTTGTTCACAAGTTGGCTCTGCTACAACAACAGAGTCAGGCAGCATATCTTTTTCTTTGAGATACTCTAAAACTTTTATAGTTCCATATTTTGCTTCACCTTCCTCATCAGAAGTTAGAAGTAACGACAAGGTTCCATTAAAGTGCTCGCTATCATGTATAGCTGCAGTAAAAGCAGCTAAACCACTTTTCATATCTTGTGCACCACGACCATAAATAAAGCCATCTTTTTCAACAGCAGTGTATGGATCACTATTCCATCCATTTCCCGCAGGCACTACATCAACATGCCCAGCAAAGCACAAATGATCACCATCAGAAAACTTTTTATAAATAAAAAGATTTTTTACATCCTCTACATCAATCCTAATAGCAGTGAAATCACTCAGATATTCGCTAATAAAATTTAAAAGCCCACCATCATCAGGAGTTTCACTTTTTGTTCCTATAAATTTTTTGAAAAGATCTACAACATCCATTATTTAGCACCTGGATTATCATAAAAAATATATGGCGTAGAAAAGTTACTAATTTCAAAATAAAGCTTCTTTTCGTCACTGTCAACTTTATAATTAAAATTTAAATCAAGGTAGCCATATCCGTAACGGTAATTTCTTGGAGTATTTCCTTGAGTGCTTACAGCAGTTGAAAGTTTATCGATTTGTATAAATCTCTGAACTAATTTATCGCCCATATAAATATCTAAAACTCCATTAGTCCCTGTCCAGTTTTGAATACTACGCCCTAATTTATTTTGCGTTTCTTGAGTACATGCCGTTAGAAATAAAATTGAAATCAAATAAACAAAATATTTTTTCAAAAATCTCTCCAAAAAGTAATTTTAGGATTATACACCTTTTTTAAAAATGATTAAAAGTTTTGTGAGATTCCCCAAGAGAAAAAGGGGACTGTAGTTTTAATTATAGAGAACACTTGTTTTAAAGATTTTTCATCTAACTGCGCAGTTGTAACACTTGACTTGGAAACAAACTGTACTAAAGTGTTTGAATTCTCCTTAATAAACGAAAAATTAATCTCTAAAAGTAGCTCATCTTCTTGTTTATAAAGTTCAAGACTAGAACCATCACTCACAGAGATGTTTTCTTCTTGATCCTTCGTAACACGATCATTTATAGGAAGCTCAACTTCAGGTAAATCTGATTTATAGTATTTAATTAAATACTCATCGAGTATTGGAAAAAGTTTTAAGATAAATGAACGTGTGATTAACAGATCAACTCGATTGGAATAATCATCATAATTGACAGATAAACGTATCCTATCTTCAAGCTCATCATATTTTGGTGTAAAACTTAACCCACTTATCTGCCTCTTCAAAACATCTCCATATTTGATCAAAATTATTGTTTCAATTATTGGTATAATAGCCTTATTTAGAAAATATGGAAACTAAAATTGTTTGATTCAAAAAAAACAGTGAATGAAATTTATTACGAAAACTTCACTAGTGAAAAGATTAATAGTACTTGTAAAAAGCTTGCTCAAGAGTTAGTTAAAACTTTTTTTTATGACAAAGAAGTTACGAATGAAATATACGAAAAAGAGATATTTAAAGTTACTAAACAGCTCATCATTCAATGTAGCAATATCAATGATTATGACAATGACGTAAAAACCCAATTGTCTGTTATATTTTTCAAAAAAAACTTTCGAGATATATTTTTAAATTTTAGTGAAGTAATGTTAGAAGAAATTGGTCTTGCGAATGAAAAAGTTATAAAATTTTTGAAATATTATTCTTTAGACATAATAATCAGTAACAATAAAAAGTTTGTTGCTCCTCAAATGCTGGATGAAAATGAGCATCGATGGAATGTGACATCTATGTTTACTATCCTAAAAACTCACATCAAGGTAAAAAAAGAGATAGAGTTCATTGAAACTGATTTATCAGCTCTTGAAAACAAAGCAAAATCTTTTTATAAAGATGATATTTCACCTCTGGAGTATAACAATCGAATCAACAAAGAGTTTAAAAACATTGATGAAGAGATACAATACAATGAACAAAGAATATCAATACTCAGAGACTCCCTTCATCTCATAAAAGACGAAGCAGAGATGCAAAAAATAGATGAACAACTTGATCAGCATCAAACAAAAAGACTTTTACTTCGAAACAAAAGAGCAGCTTTAATCAAAGACAAGATCAAACAACTTCAAGTATATGAATATGAAGAGACTATGAAAAAAATTGAAGAGATTCAGCGTGCCACAAAAGCAAAATACGTAATTTTAAATAAAAATCAAAACGCGTATGAGGCGATGAAAAATGCTTTAATGAAAGCCCTTATTTCAAAAAAACAGCCTCTTTAAGCATTATCGTTGTAAAATTACACAATTATTTCATAAAGGGTGTAGATGGATTTTTTATTCAACACGAATGTACAATTTTTTATTTTAGCATACCTGGTTGGTGGAATACCATTTGGATTACTTCTAGCTAAAAAATTTGCCAATCTTGACATTAAATCAAGTGGTAGCAAAAGTATCGGTGCAACTAATGTTTTACGTGTAGTTAAAGAAAAAGATCCAGCTCTTGCAAAAAAACTTGGTGCAGCTACACTAGCATTAGATGCTCTTAAAGGTGTTGCAGTTTTAATTATTGCGTACTTTGTAGGTTTAAGTGAAGCAACTCTTTGGGGTATTGCTGTTTTAGCAGTTATTGGTCATTGTTTTTCACCTTACTTAAATTTTGAAGGTGGTAAAGGGATTGCAACTGGAATGGGGGTAATGATGTTTATGATTCCTCTTGAAACAGCCGTTGCACTATCTGTTTGGGCATTAGGAGCAAAATTCATTAGAATATCTTCAGTATCATCATTACTTGGTGTTGCAGCTTTATTGATTTCTAGTTTTTTTATTCATCCAGAGATGGCACACGCTCCAATAGTTTTTATTGTCTTTATTTTGTACTACAAGCACATACCTAATATTATGAGACTTGTAAAAGGTGAAGAAAAAAGAGTTGTCTAAATGACTATTCATATCGAAGATCTACACTTTAAATGCATCATTGGCATTTTAGACTTTGAAAGAAAAAAAGAACAAGATGTAATCATAAATATTGCATTAGAATACGACTTCACAGGCTCTTACATTGATTATGCAAAGCTTAGTGATTATATGGTCAAGCAGATGCAAGAAAAAAAATTTCACCTTATAGAAGATGCGTTAGAGTACTTTAGAGATAATTTAAAAGAAAATTTCAAACTTATAAAGACGCTGTATTTAAAAATTTCCAAACCTTCTATACTTCCCAATGCAAGGGTATCAGTCAGTAATAGTTTTCAGTACAATTCTTAATCCAAAGTTAAACTTTTATTAAAAAAAATTGAAAAAAAGTTTAAACTAACCTAAAATTATGATACAATTCGCTCAAAATAGATCATATAGGATTAAATGAATGCGTATTCTTATTATCGAAGACGAAGTAACATTAAACAAAATGCTAGCTGAAGGGCTGAAAGAATATGGGTATCAAAGTGATGTAGTTGAAACTCTTAAAGATGGTGAATACTATCTAGATATTAGAAACTATGATTTAGTGCTAATGGATTGGATGCTTCCAGATGGAAACTCAGTAGACATTATAGGCGATATTAAAGCGAACACTCCAAAGACAGTTGTTGTTGTCCTCTCAGCAAGAGATGATAATGAGAGTGAAATTGAAGCTCTTAGAAATGGAGCTGATGACTATATTAGAAAACCATTTGACTTTGATGTTCTCGTTGCTCGTATTGAAGCACGGTTAAGGTTTGGCGGAAGCAATATTATTGAAATAGAGGATCTTACTATTAACCCTGAAGAGGAAAAAATAACATACAAAGAAAGTGAAATAGAGCTTAAAGGAAAACCTTTTGAAGTCCTTACACACCTAGCTCGACATCGTGATCAAATCGTTTCCAAAGAACAGCTTCTTGATGCAATCTGGGAAGAGCCTGAGCTTGTAACTCCAAATGTAATTGAAGTTGCAATTAATCAAATTAGACAAAAAATGGATAAACCTTTAGGAATAACAACAATCGAAACAGTTCGTCGTCGTGGTTATAGATTTTGTTTTCCTAAAGAAATAGACTAAAATAACAAAATTATCTACAGCTGTTTAGCTGTAGAAAGCCCAACGTAAGTAGTGCATGATGTTTACTCAAAGAAGTATTCGAAAGAACTTTATTCTTCAAATTTTGATTGCTTCTGTGACACTCATTTTGCTTTTTTCCTCAATTCTTTACCTTTTCATTGAACGTTCAATTTATGAAGAAAAATATAAAGAGCTAGTATCCTTAGCAGAAAAAATTTCAAATGATCAAGAAATATTTTCTAGCAATAGTGATACCTTACTTGGCTTAGAGATGGAAATTATTTATTTAGAAAAAACAAACACGCACAAAAGTGTTTATGAAACGACAATAGATGAAAAAACGTTTATTACGCTTATTTATCCATATAGTTTAGAAGATCACATATACATCAAAATTACAAAAAACATTTCTGGAACAAAAAGAATTCTTTCACAAATACTAAATTATATTTTAACTATCAATGTGGTTAGTTTGGTACTTATTTTCATATATGCTATTGTCCTTTCAAAAGCTCTTATAGCACCTGTAAAAACTCTAAACTCTAAACTTTCCAATATGAATGAGCACTTGATTCAACCTATACAAGTAAGATCACTACCAAAAGAGTTCAAAACACTTGGTGAAACAATAAACCACCTCATAGGAAGGATTGAAAACTTCGTCAAATATCAAAAGGAACTTTTTATTGGTACAGCTCATGAACTTAAAACTCCTCTAGCAGTAATTAAACTGAAAAATCAGGTTACTTTGATCAAAAAAAGAACACCTGAAGAATATATTGAGGCATTGAAAGTTACAAATAAAACAATTGATGAGATGAATATTATTGTTTCCAATATTCTTAACATAGGTCGTCAAGAAGGTGCCCAGCTAGAAAAACCAGTAGAAGTTGATGTTATTTCATTTTTGAAAGAAAAAGCAAATAATTTCAAACTATTAGCAGAAAATGAAGGTAAAACATTACATATGAGTTTTGAACCTGATGGCTACATGGCATATCTTCAGCTATCTTTATTGAACCAAATTGTGCAAAACTTTCTACAAAATGCGCTCAAGTTTACCGGAAGCGAAGGAAGTGTTACACTTAAAAGTTCTCAAGATGATGTAGGACTCCTCATAGAAGTGATTGATGAAGGTTGTGGAATTGATGAAAGTCAAGATCTATTTGCTCCTTTTAAAAGACAAGGAAATAAATCTGGAGTTGGTTTAGGACTCTTTCTAGCTAAAAGTGCAGCAGATGCGCTTGGTGCAAAAATAAACATCAAAAACCGAACTGATGGTAATGAAGGTGCTATTGCATCGTTACAACTTAACTCAAAATTATCCTGTAGTCTTCCAAGAAGATAGTACAAAGAATGAATCGAAATAATTTAAAATTACTTAAAGGATAAATTGGTTATAAATCGTGCAATTAATTTCATAAAATATATATAAGGTTTTTTAATGGCTTTACTAATAAATGACGAGTGTATTGCATGTGATGCATGTAGAGAGGAATGCCCTACTTTTGCTATAGAAGAAGGGGATCCAATTTATTATATTGATCCAGATAGATGTACAGAATGTGTTAATGTCTATGATGAGCCAGCCTGTATTTCAGTTTGTCCAGTTGATTGTATCGTTCCAGATAAAGACAATGTGGAGTCGATTGCAGAATTACAATTTAAATATAAGAATTTAGATCTCGAAGAATAATTTTAATGGCAAAACGTGTTGCAGTTATAGATATCGGTTCTAATTCCATTAGAATGGTTGTCTATGAAAAAACTTCACGTTTTGCATTTCACATACTTTATGAAGCAAAAAGTAAAGTTAGACTCTCGCAAGATGCATATAAACATCAAAATAACCTGCAAGTCTTGCCTATGCAGAGAACTTTTGATGCACTTAGCGACTTTTTAGAAGTCATCTCTTCTTA
>Ga0181572_10003871_pt1 | contig 10446 bp, 12 predicted proteins | sample 101ome_26_FD_133004 | JGI IMG/M metagenome (GOLD analysis project Ga0181572, IMG submission 133004) | Coastal salt marsh microbial communities from the Groves Creek Marsh, Skidaway Island, Georgia - 101408AT metaG (megahit assembly) | ecosystem: Environmental > Aquatic > Marine > Intertidal... | reverse complement strand
CAGACAGAAGCAACGATCTGGGGGAATGAGGTGCACAAGGCGTTGGAACTTTTTGCCAAAGGCGAGAAGCCGCTGCCGCCTGACATGAAGATGTACGAGAAGTACGTCAACAAGATACTTTCTTACGAAGGTAAACGCGTGATCGAAGAGCGGATCGCTCTCGACAAAAACTTTCGCCCCACCACGTGGATGGCGAAGGATGTGTGGGTACGTGGGATCATCGACATCGGTGTCGTCGGCTCCGAGAAAGCGTACCTGCTCGACTGGAAGACAGGTAAACGTAAGCCTGATCTTGATCAATTAAAGTTATTTGCCGCACTGGCGTTCGCGGTTTATCCGTGGATCGACAAAGTGACGACTGGGTTCATTTGGCTAAAGACAAAAGAGTTTGACAAGGAAGTGTTTACGCGTGAGCAACTCCCGGAAATCTGGGGTGAGTTCATGCCACGTCTTAACCGCTTGGCTATCTCGTTCAAGGACGACAAGTGGACCCCGAAGCCATCGGGACTGTGCAAAAATTGGTGCCCTGTGGGGCGCAGCAACTGCGAGTTCTGTGGCGTTTGAGGTAAATTTTTTATTTTGGAGAGTCTTAATATGAAACAATGTAACCCCGACGACGGAACAGGCTTACGCCAACTTAGTAATAAGGACTTAGTGTCTTATGTTGTAGGGCAAGAAAAACTTACTCAACTGGAACTGGAGCTAGTGCTACGCCTCGAACAGATCGTAGAACAACGGCTAGAGGTAAAAGAAAAGTTACCAAAGCTGCCATGTCTACAGTGCCCCGCCTTTCCGCACTTGATGCCTAGCGGCGCTGTTGACGCAGCGACGGAACTTGACGGTGACACGCAATGGGTATGACGCCAGAGGGTAAGGTCAAGAAAGCTGTTAAAGAATACCTGAAGTCAATAGGAGCATGGTACTACATGCCAGTGTCTAACGGTATGGGGCGTGTAGGGTGCCCCGACATCCTTGTCTGCTACAAAGGTCTGTTCATGGCGTTTGAAACAAAAGCCCCGGGGAAAATAAAGAACGTTACACCGAACCAAGAACGTGAGATAACTGACATACAACGTGCTAACGGGTTAGCACTTGTAGTCGACGACGTTCAACAAGTGAAGGATGCTATCAATGACAAAATCATCGAAGCGGGAATTAGCCACGAAGGCAGCGTATAACCGACGCCCAAGTGTGCAGAAGAAACGTGTAGCAAACAACAAAGCACGACGCGAAGCTATTCGCGATGGGCGGGTAACGAAGGGTGACGGTAAAGACGTACACCACAAGAAGCCACTGGACAAAGGCGGCAGCACAAAGAAGTCAAATACAAAAGTGGTTAGCCAGAAGACCAACCGTGGGTGGCGCAAGAAGAACCCTGAGATGTACACAAAGAGAGGTAAGAAATGACGAAGGACGAACGCGTCTGGGCATACCTGTTAAAGCATCGCGCGACGACTGACGCCCAAGACGTAGCTAAAAACTGTAACATCAGCGTTGAAGACGCACAGTCATACATTGATCGCATCGGGTCCGAAAACTGGCGTGTCGTGTCAACGCGTGACCACAATATAGGTGAGAGCGACTACGCCAAACACAAAATCCAACCGTGGGACATCTGGTTAGAGTACCGCCTGAACCCATGGGACGCAGACATCATCAAGCGTGTGTTGCGTGACAAACCGGGGCAACGACGACTCGACTACGAAAAAATAAAACACGTGTGCGACGAGCGCATCAGACAAATAGACGAAGGGTTAGACAATGCTAGTGTGGAATGAGAAGAGCGCACTGATTATGAAGCTGCGCGAACCTGACAAAATCTTGAATGTCATTCCACGCGCCAAGCAGTTCACAGTGAAAGGCACCCCTTACGTGGCTGTGCCGCACAAAACCATTGAGACACGGCTCTTGCGTAACATGGGGTACAACGCCCCTGCCCCAATACGGCACCACTACAACTGGCCCGGGCGGTTCAAGCCGTTCGACGCGCAGCGCGAAGCAGCAGCGTTCTTGTCTATGCACGAACGTGCGTTCAACTTATCTGAGTTAGGCACTGGCAAATCACTGGCGTCACTCTGGGCGTATGACTATCTGCGTAGTATCGGACAACTGAATAAGGCTTTAGTTATTTCTCCGCTGTCTACTCTCGAACGCACATGGGCCGACGAGATATTCCAACACTTCCCGCATCTGGAGTGCGCGGTTCTGCACGGTTCACGCGACAAACGGATCAAACTTCTCAACACCGACGTCGACGTGTACATCATCAACCATGACGGTGTGCAGATCATCGAACCGTATTTGAAAGAGAGACCCGACATCAACCTCGTCATTGTCGACGAGATCGCACAGGCTGCGCGTAACGCGGGTACAGATCGGTGGAAAGCCATCAACAAAGTAATCAACAAGCACCCACAGAAACGTGCCTGTTGGGGTATGACTGGTACGCCGACGCCAAACGCACCGACGGACGCATGGGCGCAGTGTAGGTTGATCGTGCCAGAGAAAGTCCCGCCCTACTTTAACAGGTTCAAAGGGCAGGTAATGAAACAGCTATCCCAGTTTACGTGGATCGCTAAGCCTGAGGCTACAGAGATTGTACAGAATGTGATGCAACCATCGGTGCGTTTCACGCGTGACGAGTGCGTAGACTTACCCCCACTAATGTACGAAACAAGACAAGTTGCTCTTACAAAAGAGCAAGAAAAAGCGTATAAGGAAATGGTAGCACGTTTGCGTACAGAAGCAGACGAAGGCGAGATCACTGCGGTCAACGAAGCCGTCAAGATGGCTAAACTGGTACAGATTGCATGTGGCGTTGTCTACGCTAACGATGGCTCAGAAGTAACGATACCGTCTAAACCTAGACTGGACGAGACTCGCGAGATCGTTCGTGCTGCGGAGGGCAAGGTCATTGTGTTCGTACCGTTCGTGTCATCGGTGAACATGGTTGCAGAAGAACTGAGCAAAGACTTCACAGTTGAAGTCATCCACGGTGGCGTAAAGAAAAGTGAACGTGACCGTATATTTGCAGCGTTCCAAAAGGGGCGAGACTTGAAAGTCTTGGTAGCACAACCCGCTGCCATGTCCCATGGACTGACGTTGACTGCGGCGTCCACCATCGTGTGGTACTCGTGCGTCACGTCGAACGAAACTTTTGAGCAAGCCAACGGACGGATCAACCGCCCGGGGCAGAAGATGAACAACTTCATCATCATGCTCGAAGGTACACCAGTGGAGAAACGCATCTACACTCGGCTGCGAAACAAGCAGAAGATGCAGGGCGCGTTACTCGACGAAGTCAAAGCTCACAGAAGTGAGGTTATAGCTTGACGAAACTAACTAAACGATGTTATGTGTTTACACGTAAGCAGATATGAGGTTAAATAAGATGACTTTGTTAACGCCTGAAGAGGTTGCGGCAAAACTGGGGTTGTCCAAACGGGCGTTCCCGCAACTGAGGTATAGAGACGATAGTTTCCCCGAACCCATCAAACTCTCAGAGAAAGTGTGGAGATGGTACGAGGAAGATATTGATAATTGGGTTGCCACAAAAAAGGAGACAAGTGATGGCAAAGATAGGAGAGTTGGATGACGTTTCGCTATTGAAACTGTTTATCGGATTACGTGACCGTCGCGCAACGCGTAAAGCAGCATACGATGATGACGACGCAAGCGACAAAGAAAAGCAGAACAAGATTGAAATCGAGTTCCTGCGTAGGTTCCAAGACCGTGGGATAGACAATGTGTCTGCTCGTGACGTTGGAACTGCTTACAAGTCAACACGTTCTTCTGCCACCGTGGCAGACTGGGAGGTCGTGCTTGATTATGTACAAAACAACGAGGCTTGGGAGTTATTAGAGCGTCGTGTCAACAAGACTGCGGTGGAGCAGTACAAAGGTGCCGAGGGCGACTTACCCCCCGGTGTAAATTGGTCGGAAACGCAAGTAGTCAATTTCCGTCGTAAATAACTTAGAGGTTAAAACTATGGCTAATGATATGGTCGCCATCAAGGCATCCAAGTTACCTGCCCACCTTCAGGGCAGAGTAAAAGTAGAGAACGCATTTGCTAACGCAATGTCAGTGGGTGGGTTCCCTGTAATTTCAATCAAGGGTAAAGTGTTCCACATCCAACGTGGTGACGAACGCACACTGGTAACACGTGGCGAAGATGATGAACCATCGTCATCTCTAACTGCCGTCATTCTTGCTACTAACCCAAATAAGTCCAAGGTCTACTACGATCATGGGTATGAAGAGGGTTCTGTGGCGAAGCCTACCTGCTACAGTAACGACGGTATCGCACCTGCGTCTGACGCAGAAAACCCTCAAGCCAAGAAGTGCGCGGCGTGTCCTCACAACCAGTGGGGTTCTCGTATCACTGACAACGGTGGCAAGGGCAAAGCCTGTGGCGACTCCATGCGCCTAGCGATTGCTGCGCCAGATCAACTCAATGATCCTATGCTCATTCGTGTTCCTGCTGCGTCGCTCAAGACACTTGGTCAGTACGGCTCTCAGCTTGCGAAGCGTGGCGTTACTCACCGTGACGTTATCACAAAGATCGGGTTTGACTTTAACGTAGCCCACCCTGCGTTGACCTTTAAAGCAGTAGACTTTATCGACGCTGATCAGCTTGATGAGATCGAAACCACCTTGGTTGAGGAAGCTGATACCATCGAACAGATCATTGGAACTGCGCCCCCCGCAGCGCCAGAGACAGAGGCCAAGGCGGACAACGCTCCACGCGAGTACCCTAAAGAGGTAAAGCTAGAGAAGAAGGTTGAGGAAGTAGCAGAGGTAGAAGCTGCGCCTAAGCCCAAGCCAAAAGCAGAAAAGTCAGCTTCAGTGGATGACTACGATAACATCGACGAGGCACTCGACGACTTAGACTTTGACGACGATTAATAAAAATCAAGTCTGGTAACGGGGGTTCGCCCCCGTTATTTTATCTGCTAACACGTTAACACAGGTAGGCACATGGGTATCTTAGAGTTCCTTGAACTGGTGCTACCATCCGAAGGCAACCGAGTTATTTCTCTTGGTAGGCCGAAATCAGATGGTGGCGTATGGTTCGACAACAGGGGGTTCGCCACAAACGAAGAGGCGGCACAAGCAGCACAGGCGTTCGACGATCAAGGCGAGACAGTCTATTTCGCAATCAATTCTTTTGGTCCAGAGTACGAAGAAGAAGTCGTTAAGAACGGCAAGGCCACAATTAAAAAGCGTATTCGCACCAAGGCAAATGTTCTTTTATGTCGGTCATTGTTCGATGACTTTGACGTAGATGCAGACAAACCCGCAGCGTATGACACGCGCGAAGAAGCGTTCGCCGCAGTCAAAACATTTTTCAAAGCTGTAAAGCTAACACCCACGCTTGTATCATCAGGCGGTGGGTTTCACTCGTATATACACTTGGACGAAGACGTCGACGTCGAAGTCTGGGAAGAGTTGTCTGCGCTGAAGCGCGACATTACCACGCATTTAAAAATAAAAGCTGACCGCAACGTCGATATGGATACGTCGCGTATCTTGCGCCCAGTCGGCACACACAACCGTAAGACAGGAACTCCTCGTCCAGTTGAGCTACTCAAGAAGGGAAAGACTTACCCAGTTGAGTTTGTGCGGGAGCGGTTGCTTGCGTACGTCCGTGAGAACAACGTCGAACCCGCGCCTGTATCTCGGAAGTTTACATCAGTAGAAAACCCTTGGGCTGCGCTTACAGGAGATTATCCTGACAGCTACGCTGAAGACGTGGCAGATAAGTGTAACGCCATCCGTCGTTTTAAAGACAGCGGCGGGGAAGACGAACCCCACTGGCACAAGTCCATAGGTGTCTTGAAGCACTGCGTTGACGGCGAAGAGAAAATCCACGAGTGGAGCAGCAAGTACGAGGGCTACAGCCAAGCAGAGACGCAAGAGAAGATCGACGCGTGGAGCACTGGGCCGACGACTTGCATTGAGATGGACCGCCACGTCGAGTGTCGGGCGGACTGTCCGTTCGCAGAAAAATGCAACTCGCCTATAACTTTGGGCTTTCGGGAAGACGCAGAGTCCGTTGCCGAAGAAACCGCTCCGCCGATTCAAACGACGACGACGCCTCAGGGTGCGACGATAGAAGGGCAGCACATACCGTACTGGCCTCAGTCCGGATACCGTTGGAACGGTGCGGCGTTGTCTCGATCCACTGTCGACGAGGACGGAGTTGTGCACTGGCAACCGTTCTGCCGCTCGTTTGTTTACCCGATCAACCGTATCAGAGACAGCGAGGGCACATGGGTCATTCACTGGAGAGCGAAAGAAAAGAATGGCGCGTGGCGTGACTTCTTCATGCCTACACTAGAGTTAGCATCCACAGATCAAATGGCTAAGACGTTTGCAGCTAACGAAGTGTTCCTGACGCGCACTAAAAACGCGAGGGGCAACATGGCAGAGTTCGCAGAAGGTCTAATAGAAAAGCTACAAGAGTGGCGTATTGAAACAGCCACGGTTAAACAGTTCGGTTGGACGGAAGATCGTTCAGGCTTCGTACTAGGTACCACGATGATCACCGAGAATGGTGAGGAAGATGTTCTTTGCGATCCTCATATGCCATCAGATATTGCTGCGGACTTTGGGACAAAGGGTACACTCGACGAGTGGGTCCGCAACATTGACCTAATGTATAACCGCAAAGGTGCAGAGCCGTTTCAGTTCGCCCTATGCCATTCAATGGGGTCAGCCCTTGTTGAGTTGATGGGATCATCAAACTGGCACGGTTTACCACTGGCGTTCACAGGACATGGGGGCACAGGTAAGACGACGGCGTGTAAGATCGCTTGCGGGTTCTACGGAAAACCAAAATACATGGACCGACAGACAGGTGACCAAGGCTCTACACTCGGCGCGGTAATCGCACGTATCGCCATCATGGGCGCACTACCTATGTTGATGGATGAATTTTCTGGTCGGTCAGCAGAAGAATTGACCCGCACCGCCTACGCCCTTGCAAACGGCAGAGATAAGGAACGCCTAAACGGCAAAGGCGGGTTCGCCACTACAGGTAAGGAATGGTTTAAGAATAGCTTCATCACGTCGAACGACGGCTTATCAGAAACGATCAGCAAGCTACCTGCGGGGTACAAGGTTGAAGCTACGCAGCTTCGCTTCTTTGAGGTGTCACTGCCCAACGATTACCTGCAAACGCACTTCAGCGACATCGAACAGGGGTTTGCAGAGCACCACATGGATAACGTGTACGGAGAAGCGTGTCGCCCATTCCTACGGTTCATCATTAAAAACCAAGACTGGGTGCGCCGTCAAATCGTTGCAGCGCGTAGCAAGTTCAACCCCAAGTCAAACGACGATAACAAAGAACGTTTCCATCGCGACACTATTGTGACCGCACTGGTCGCAGGTAAGATCGCAGTAAAGCTAGGGCTAGTGTCGTTCGACATCGCGAACATGAAGAAATGGGCGATAGATCAAGTCTTGCTCATGCGCGAAAGCAGACGTGAGACCAACATCGACATCTCTGAGCACCTCGCTTCCTTCATCGCCACACTGCCGGGGTATCTGATCATCACGAAACATTTCTACGATGGTCGTGCCAAGATGAAAGAAAAGCCACTGGAAATCTTGCGCGGTCCTGCCGTTGGTCGCGTATGCACCGAAGACAAGAAAGTCTACATCACAGTCAAAGCCGTCTCCGATTGGTGCAAGAATAATAACGTCAAGCTCAGCGACATGCGAGATGAGTTAGATCGGGGCGGTTACTTAGTTCTTAGATCAGATGGCGAGACCAGTCCAAAGATCACGCTTGGGTCAGGCAGTACAGTCCCGAGCGGCCAGCCACGCTGCTACGAACTTAAATACCACAAACTATTCGACGGCAAATCATTGTCCCTCGTTGATACAGGATCGGGGGTCGTAACTGAAACACAGTTAGATGGCGCAACATGATGGTAGAAAAAGAGCAGGTTATAAAAGCTATGAGAAACAGGATTAAGGGGTTGAAAGAAGAAGCGCAGATGCGCCAGAGACCGGGCCTTAAACAACAAGTAGAAGAACTAGAGCACCTGATAGATATGTTGGAGCGGTCCCTTGGTCAAAGTAGTTGATTGGCAAGACGAACTGCGCATGAAAATGATGGAGTCCGCCAAAGAGTCAAACGCCAGAGCGCGTAAGATATGGGGCGGTTCCACGTGGGGTAAGTCAGAACAAGCACGGGAGAACGGAGTGAAGGGTGGTCGCCCCACGTGGCAACCCGAGCCGAAAAAACCGATGAAGTTATCTGCCAAAGCAAACACAGTTAACAAACTGTTGGTCAAAGACTGGAAGGTAGTAGACATCGCAGATGTTCTAGGCGTATCCCACCAAGCAATCAGCCAGATAATTAAGCGGTACGATCTACCACGGATTAAAGAGACAAGTTAGCCACCATGTCAGCCATATGGTTGGGCGCTAAGTGGGCGTACTGTTCTGTAACAGCTATCGTCTTGTGCCCTACCAGAACCTGCACTGTGCGGAGTGGAACGCCTTGCATCACTAGGTGACTGATGAACGTGTGGCGTAGCTCGTGCGGGGTGCCTACCACTCCTGCTTTTTCGCAAGCTCTTTTAAATCTGGTGCGCAGTGTCATCTTGCACATGCGTGGAAGCACGTACGTCGACGTCGTGTCTAATTGTCTTAAAGCATCCGACGCCCCCGGCGAGATGGGTATGTCACGCCACTGTCGTGTCTTGGTCATGTGTTCTTTTGTAGATAACACTCGAATCTTTTGGTCGTCGACGTTCTCCCAGCGCAGGTTCATCGCTTCGCTGACACGCATTCCCGTATTCGCAAGCAGCTGCCAAATGGCAGACGACGACGGATCGGCATCGTAAATAGCAACGAGTTGCTCAGTTGAGAAGTAAGACCTCGGCCTAGCGTCAAGACGCTGTAACGTTTTAACGTTGTTTATTGTATTCCGTGGGATGATTCCCCACTCGACAGCCTTGTTGATCAGAGCCTTAAACTTCTTCAGTTCGTTGTTCGCTGTGGCGCGAGATACAGGACGCTTGGAGCGGTGCCCTATGGAGCCTACTCGTTTGTGTTTCCACAACTCCACCTTCTGTGGGTCGACAGACGCAAGACGCATGGGGCCAAACTCAGGTAAAAGGACACTGTCGAAGTAGTACCGCATCTCTCTTTCCGCCCAAGGGTACTCGCCAGAGTGCCACAAAAGATACTGTTCGGCGAACTCTGCGACTGTTATGTTGGACTGCGCAACTGGGGTTCCGGTGCGTAGCTCTAGCTCTTTCGCAGCCTTGGCGATGAGTGCAGCTTTCTTGTCTTGGGTCTTGAGTGACTCGTACTTAGCCGTACCCTTCACGTACCACTTAATCCAGTAAGTCTTTCCTCGTTTATATATCGTCGCCATAAATTGTAACCGTATGTAACTTCACAGGTGTTATCGTATGATCTTACTTGTTCTTACATGTTTTAGTTACAATTAGTCAATCTGTTAACATGCTAGAAAATAAACAATATTTCACCTGTATTTTTTCGCAGTCTATTCAGGAAGATTGGGATAAAGCGGCGACGCACTAAACAAAATCAGGGGCTTAGCGGCCCCTTTTTTAATAATGTAACTAAAAGTGTAACTAAAAAAGAGGCCCGGCGCATAGGGAGACAGCCGGGCCAGTTAACTATTGGGAGAGAGGCGGACAACAGGGAGGGGGTTGTCGTGTCCCAATAGGTGAGGTAACTTAATTCCCTAGTTTCTCCATGTTCCTTTCTTCTCTACGCGCACGGTCACGCGGCGATCTCAATAACGTGGAGACAGGTTGTCTTTTCAGCGCACCCTTGGCATCGTTAAAGAATGGACGCACACGATCTTTGGCGTTCTGTAGTTCACGCCACTCGTCTCTCGCTTCGCGCATACCTGCTTGGTCTTTGTTTTTCTGTGCCTTGATATAATCGCGTCGTATCTCGCTAGACTTCTTACCAAACCACTGTTCCAACTCGTACTGCTGACCCCTCGTCCATTTGATTTGGTTAACCTGTGTGGAAGGAATACCTGTGGCGTTGACCAGTAGGCTGTACATATCGAACCGCAGCGGGTCGGCAAGTAACTCACCTCCACCAGTGGTGTAGCCCTCGGTGCCAAGGCGGTAGGATTCAATAATAGTGCGAAGACCCTTGGGTACTGCGAACTCCACGCCCTTGAGCAGATCACCCTTCTGGAACTGTTGGTATGATTTGGCGAAGTTAAGAGCCGTCGTGCCTGATGGCCCTGCAAACGCGTTGAAGAACAAGTCCTTTGTACCGTCTTCTGACACTTCATAATCCACATAAGGGAATGGATGGAAGATTTTGCCCTGCGATAGTTTCGTGGATAAGTCGATGCCCAGTAGTGAGAACACGCCGCGAGACAAGACATCGGCCATCGGGCCGTCGACGTTACGTCTGATCGCACGTTCCATGTCT
>Ga0181572_10003865_pt1 | contig 10454 bp, 12 predicted proteins | sample 101ome_26_FD_133004 | JGI IMG/M metagenome (GOLD analysis project Ga0181572, IMG submission 133004) | Coastal salt marsh microbial communities from the Groves Creek Marsh, Skidaway Island, Georgia - 101408AT metaG (megahit assembly) | ecosystem: Environmental > Aquatic > Marine > Intertidal... | reverse complement strand
ATAACTTGTACCTGCATCAAACGGAATTCCAACAATTGCTACATCACAACTCTCCACATCTCTTAATTCGGGTAGTCTTGCAAAAGTAGAAGGGCCCGCAAATCTAGGAACTTTAGTTCCACTGACGGGCTGAATTGGATTTTTATTTCGCTCTTTTTTCATCATTCACATCCTATTCTCTACTTAAATTAAATCAATAGTATTCATAATTATGATAAACTGTCTTACCACTGACGCTGCATGTACCAATAGCATTATATTGAGGTTGATAAATATTTTTATAACCTATTGCTTTAAAATGATAATCAAATGCTGACAGCACAGCATAACTATTGTTTCCTGAATTTATGTTATCAATTGCAGGACATAAATCTGATTGGTCAATAGTTTTTCCTCCTAAAATTTTCTTTAAGATTAATTGTTCTCCTAATGAACATTTCATAATTTCAGCCTGTATAAATTTAACTATGGTTTTATGTTGTTTAGTAGTAGCATTTTTTTAAGCACTAGAAGTATACCCACTGTAAGCAACTACACCTAATGCAGCCAGTATCCCTATTATAGCAACAACTACTAGTAGCTCGATTAATGTAAAACCTTTTGAATTCATTTAAAGATTTGGATCTATGATTGCAGACCCTTGCATTGTTTTATTATCATACCACCACATCACTTTCCATTTACCATTAGTATCAACACTTGAAGGACAATATGGGTTTCTCGGGCAAGCAACAATAGATACTTCTCCATCCTGTTCACCATTTCCTGGTCTTACAGCTAAATTTCCTGTTAAGGGGTTTCTGACATTATTTTCATAACTAAACCATTGAGCAATATAGGTAAAACTACTGTTAATAGTGATTGGACAACTTAAACCTTTATATCCTTCAAATGGCTTAATATCTGATCCTAGTTCACATTTCATAATTTCATTTCTCATTCCATTCACCACTAATTTAAAATTTGCTTGCGTTGCAGCTTTTTTAGCAGCATTGGTATAACCGTTATATGCTACAACCCCTACTGCAGCTAGAATACCAATGATAGCTACTACGACTAAAAGTTCTATTAAGGTGAAAGCTTTGCGGTTCATTATTTGTCACACCATTGTTGCCAATTATCCATCAAAAACGTTTTATTTTCATGATCTTTGTGTGTTTTAACCCAAAGGACTATTTTTTTGTAACCACCTTTTCCACCTGAACTTTTACAATCTGTTTCATCAAGTCTTAATCTGCCATCAACATTATCACCTCCACTTCCAGTTCTAATAATAGAAGGAGCATTATTGTCATAAGGATTTTTTACGCCTATTTTTATAAAATGATCTTTAAATGTATCTGCTATTTTTATTACATTAGTTATGTTGTTAACTGCATCACAATCAATAATATTACCCGAGCTAATAGTTATATTTCCCCCTTGAGCTCCACAAAGTGCAAACGTATGACCTATAAACTTTGATGCCATTTTGTAATTTTGTAATGTTGCTGCTCTTTTTGCACTAAGAGTATACCCATTATAAGCAATCACACCTACAGCAGCTAGAATACCGATGATAGCCACTACGACTAGGAGTTCTATTAACGTGAAAGCTTTACGGTTCATACAATTTTAGAGTTTATAATAATTTAAAGTAAAAATAAAAAACCCAAAGAAAACATGTAAACATTGTTAAAAATATTAAAGCTAATCCAACTAAAGTATCTTGATTGACTTTCTTTCTCCATTTTTTTGGAAAAAAATTTAATGAAAAAGCATAAACAATTAAGAATATATTTAACGTTGTTATGATAATGTTGAAAAATAAAAATTTTTCCATATCTCGTTAACAACTATTACTGACGTTTGGTTTTTTATTGGTTTGTGTAATTGATATAGTACAGCTAGTATTTGTTTTCTTTGTAGCAGTAATTGTTAAAGTGTTGGCGTTTGTAGTTTTAAAATTAAACGATTGTTCAGATAAATCATCTACACCATCAAATAAATTAGTAACTAAATTTGAAGTAGAGGAATTAAAGTAGTATTCACCATTATTAGATTTATATTCTTGCTCTGCTAAATAAATTGAATTGAGAGTTATTTCTGCTTGTTTCTTTTCAGCTGATGCTTTGTAACCACTATAAGAAACTACTCCTACTGCTGATAAAATTCCTATGATAGCAACTACAACCAAAAGTTCTATTAATGTAAAACCTTGGCTGTAGCGCCTCATAAATTTTTAGTCTACTGCGATCGTGCCTGTTAATTGATCAGATGATCCACAACCTGATTTCGTACAAGTTTTGACCGTAACAGTCGTTCCACTTGAACTTACACTAACTTGACCAGCTACAAAGGATGAACTTGAAACAACAGCATTGTTAGCAACGCTATATGGATTTTTATCAGTCATTGTATTTACGGCTCCTGTTACAGCTTTTGCAGCCGTTGCAGGACAATCTTGATTGGTGCCCATAAATTTAGACTCTCCTAAAGAACACTTTTGAATTTCAGCAGAAATATATTTTACTGTTTGTGAATGCATTGTTTTAGATGCATTTACTTTTGCTGAAGAAGTATAACCATTATATGCAACAACACCTACCGCTGCTAGAATTCCTATGATAGCTACAACAACTAGCAATTCAATTAGTGTAAAACCTTTATTTTTAATTTTTTTCATTAAAACCTCTTTTTCTGTTAAAAACTAAGATATTCAGAATACAATTAAAGGTCAATATAATTAGTGACCCTTGGATAAAACCTATTATGTATCTAAAATAACTTAATATTAACCGATAATAGCACCAACATTGAAAATTGGAGCGTACATAGCTAACATTAAGCCACCAATAGTTATTCCCATAAATACAATCATTATAGGCTCAATTAAACTTGCAAGGTTTGCAACCGCAACATCAAATTCTTCTTCATAGTAAATTGCAACAGAACCAAACATTTCATCTAAACTCCCTGTTTGCTCTCCAACAGAAATCAATTGGCTAAATGTTGGAGGAAATATCTTTTCTTTGGCAAATAAATCCGTCAAAGTCTCACCTGAAAAAACACCTTTTTTGATATTTTCTAAAGCCTCAATTACAATTACATTATCTGTAACTGATTTTGCAATATCAATACTTTCAATTAAATCAACGCCTGCTTGGTTAAGATTTCCTAAAACCAAAGATACTTTTGCTAAGATTGATTTATTTATTAAATTTCCAAATACTGGAAGTTTTAACATGATCTGGTGCCATGCTTTTTTTACACCATAATTTTTACTAATTAGATATTTAAAACCTACTACAAATAAAATAATAAAAATTAAAAGAAACAATCCACCAGATGAACGAACAAATTCACTCATTGACATAATTACAGCAGTTGGAGTGGGTAAATCATCTCCCATACCCATGCCTTCATACATATTCACAAAGGTTGGAACTACATTCATTAACATGAAAACTGTTACCAATATTGCAACTGAAAATAAAACACCTGGATAAAATAATGCACTTTTTATTTGTGATTTGATTTTTTCTCTTTTTTCAAGAGAGATAACTATTTTCTGTAAAAAGGTATCGAGTTTACCACTGGCCTCACCAGCTTTAATTAAATTTACAACTACAGTATCAAAAATTTTTGGATGCTTTTCAAAACATTTAGATAATGCATTTCCAGATTCTAAATCTTTTTTAATAGTTTGGATTACTTTTTTCATTGGTGGTCTTGTAGTTTGACCCTCCAACATTTCCAAAGTGTTTAATACAGGCAGCCCTGCTCTAAGCATTGTTGCAAATTGTTTGCAAAAGATTAAAATTTCTTGTGCTTTTATTCCTGTTCCAAAGCTAAATGATGTTTTTTCTTTTTTACTAACTAGTTTCTTTTTTTTTGCCTCTTTAAGTTTTGTAATTATAACTTTTTGATCTTTTAGTTTATGGGCAGCTTCTGCATTATTTAATGCCTCAATTTCTCCCTCAACATATTTACCCTGAGAAATTCCTTTATATTCAAAATTTAACATTAATTAGACTGTAAAACTCTCTCATATTCTGCAAAACAAAGATCTCCACTTAATAACATGTCCTGACCCATATCCTGCATAGTTCTAAATCCATTTTTCTTTGCTATTGCATTTAATTCTGTTTGTTGAAGATTTGATAATATTCCAGCCTTTAATTCATGATCAATTTCAAGAATTTCATAAATTCCCATTCTACCTTTATAGCCACTTCCACTACACTCTTTGCATCCAGCGCCTTTATAAATTTTGGCCCTTGAAGATTGCTCTGGTAAAAAACCAATAGAATTTAACAGTTTTGGAGTAATATTTTCGTCTAGAATTCTACACTCTAGGCAAGTTTTTCTTGCTAATCTTTGTGCCATAATTAAAGTTACAGCTGCAGATATTAAATAGTTTGGAGTGCCCATATTTATTAAACGAGTAATAGAACTTGGAGCATCATTGGTGTGAAGTGTACTAAAAACTAAGTGTCCGGTTAAAGCAGCTTTAAGAGCAATATCAACTGTAGCCTTATCTCTAATCTCTCCAACCAAAATTACTTCCGGGTCTTGACGTAAAAAAGATCTAAGAGCTTCTTCAAAAGTATAGCCAATTGCCTCTTTTATTTGAACTTGCCCTACTCCATCCATTTCGTATTCAACAGGATCTTCGGCTGTTAAAATGTTCATTCCTGGCTTATTAATATGCTTTAAAACGCTATAAAGAGTTGTTGTTTTTCCACTTCCTGTTGGACCAGTAACAAGAACCATTCCTTGGGGAGAAGTTATCGCTTTAACAAGCTTTTCTAAATCATTGGTTTCAAATCCTAGATCAGCAAGAGCTTTATCACCAGCGTCTTTATTTAAGATCCTCATTACAATTCTTTCATTATTTTTTGTAGGTAAAATTGAAACCCTTAAATCAATTTCTTTATTTTCTGATTTAAAAGTTGAAGCTCCATCTTGGGGCACTCTTCTCTCTGCAATATCAAGTTTACTAATGATTTTAATTCTCGCAACAACAGCTGAATAATTTTCATGTAAAAATTTGGAATAACTATCCATGATTTTTAAAATACCATCAATTCTAAATCTTACTTGCGCATTATCTCGAAAGCATTCAATATGGATATCACTTGCTCCTAAATTAATTGCTTCTGTAATTAATTTATTACCAAAATTAATTACTTCACCTCCAACTTCAATTAATTCATCTTTATTTGTTTCAATTTTTTCAACTTTAACATTTTTATCAGAAATTTTTTGACTATCTTGTTTTGAAAGTCGGTTTATAAATTCATTTATATCGGTAATAGAAGCTGCAAATAATTCTGGTTCCATTTTTGTCATTGTTTTTAAATTTTTCATTAATCCTAATTTTGAAGCGTCAGCTATTGCAATTTTTAAAACTCCACCTGACATTTCAAATGGAACTAGCAAATTGTCTTGGATGTACCTGATGTCAATTATTTTTTTTATTTTTGGATCAATTACTTTTTTTGATAAATCTATAGAAGGTAGAGAGTAATTTGTGGATAAAGCTTTAAGTATCCTGTCTTCATCAGTAAAATTTAATTCAAAAGCTGTCTCTAATTTTGTTTTACCTATTTCAGAGCTAGTTGTATTAATTTTAGACATCTGATCAGCAGAAATACTTGAACTTTCCATTAACATATTCAAGATATTTTGTTCACTAGTATTATCTAATCTAGTTTTACTCATCTTAATCTATAACTCTTGGTGCGATGAATATTAAAAGCTCAACAAGTTCATCTGTATTGTTTTTACTTTTAAATAAATTTCCAACTACTGGTACATTGCTTGCTCCAGGAGTTTTGCTGTTTTCATTATTTATTGTATTCTTTTTAATTCCACCAATGACCACAATATCCCCATCACTAACTAATAGTTTGGTCAAAATTTCGTTAGTTTTAATTCCAGGTTCATCTGAGCCCGGAACCTCTACAGCAGAGTCGTTATTTACTTTAATATCTAATAAGACATTACCATCGCCAATTATACTTGGTGTAACTGTTAACGCTAAAGCTGCCTCTTTGAATTCTGTAGTAGTAGTTCCATCTGCAGTAGTTTGATATGCAATTTGAGTTCCTTGAGTGATTTTAGCCTCTTGATTGTTAAGTGTAAAAATACTTGGCTGAGAAAGAGTTTTACTCAATGCAAGTGACTCTAAAGCCTCAAGTTCAACTTTTAAAGCACTAGCGCCCATTTGTTTAAGTATCCCTATTCCACTTGTACCGGCAATTCCTTGATTTGAAATTGTTCCTGCGGCTGCTCCTAAGGTTATGCCACCAGCTGTTGTGGCTGCATTTCCACCTGATGTTATTCCACTAATTGTTGTTCCCGTATCACCTTCTCCCTGCCTGGTCATAGCCCCAACACGTGCTCCAAGAGCCTTAGCAAAAGTTGATGTTGCATCCACTATAAAAGCTTCTATTAAAACTTGTTTAGTTTTTACATCAATCTCCCTTATAACTGCATCAATTGTATCAAGATCTGGCTCATGCCCTCTAACAATTATTGATCTTGTAGTGTCTTCAACTGTTATTGAAAGATTAGACATTGTACCAGCACCTTCTGCTCCCTGTGTTGTAAACAAAGCCTCTAAAGTAGTTTTGGCTTGTGATGGGCTGATATAATATAATCTAAATATCTCTGCTACAATCGGCTCAACGGACTCCTCTAATTCTATTTTTTTCTTTAAAACTTCTGCTCTTGCTGACTTTGCAGTTTCCTGAGCAGTTAATTTTTCAGGAGTATGAACTCTTATAATTCCATTTGCCACATCAACATCCGCAACTAATGTTTTCATGTCTAACAATGTTTGAAATGCTATATCCCATCCAACATTATCAATTTTTGCATTTACCGTTCCACTAACCTCATCGCCTACCAGAATATTGATTTCTCCAATATCAGCCATCAATGACATTACATATTTAAAGTCCATGCCTTGAAAGTTTATGTTTATGTTTTGCTTTAAGTTGGGGTATTCATCCGAAATTGTAACATAATTTTTTACGGTTTCTGTTGTAATCACTTTTCTTTTATCTGGCCTAGTTGTAAATTCAGTATCATAAGGTTTTGGACCTTCACTAACTTTCTTGTCCATATCTTTTTTACCGTCTTGAATTACTTTTTTAGAGTCAATTAATGGGAGATCACCATGAACTTTTTTTGGTTCTTTAGTAGTTGATGCACAAGATTGAAGTAAAACTATCGAAGAAAATAGTATCAGTAATTTTATATATTTATTTACAATCATTTTCTTATTAGCCTTCACTTGGTCTTATTATATTGTTCATATAAACTTCAAATTTTTCATCTTCCTGGTCTTTAACAATTACAACGTCGCTAAAAATTTCTAATAATACAGTACTAGTTGTAAGTAGATCGCCTGCTTCAAACTTAAATGCTCCTCCATCAGGAGAAGAAAAAACTGCTATCTGCTTATTTTTGCCAATAATAGTCCCTACTAACCTCATGTTGTTTAACAATCCACTATCTGAACTTTGCTGTGTTTCACCTAAATCTATTGATTGATTGGTAGACCCAGCAGTTCCGCCTGCAAATGGATCAATTGCTGGTAACTCTTCATCATCAATACTTTTAACATCTTCAGCTTTTAATGCGGATAATTGAAATTGACATAACACTAATGTCAAAAATAAAACTAATAATTTTTTTTTATTTATATTCATCTGGTAATCCAACAATTGATAATGTTCCTTTTGACAAAATTTGTCCTTGCATTTGTGCTATCGTAGTAATTTCTTCTTTATCAAAATTTATAACTTTTTGTGATTTTGATAGCGCTCTTCTAAATTTTAAATAACTCAAAAAATTTCCTTGAATTTCATAATCTACTGGAATTTTATAATACAGAACTTGTTGTCCTTCAGGGTTTTGGTTTGAAGTATTTTGGTCTGAATTATTTGAATTTTGTTCAGCTGATCCAGAGCCACTTACTGCTTTTGGCTCACTCTTTGTTAAGTTAATTATCGACAAACCATTTAATAAAGCAAACTTACTAATATTTTGATAAAGATCTTCTACTTCTTTTTTGCTATGAAATAATTTACTATTTTTTTCATATTCAGGCTCTAATTTTTTAATAGATTTTTTTACGGTTACAATATTATTATTAAATTCTAATATTTTATTTTTGTTTTCTTCCATCAACATTATTTGTTCTTCTTGTGATTTAATAATTGGAGATACAAAAACATAATAGCCAATTAAAAAAACTAATACTGCAACTAAACCAATTCCAAACTTAATGAGAGTTTTTTTATCTGCCAAACTCCCATTCTTTAGTTTACTCATTAGATCATTTAAATCCATATTTTTTAAACTTGCTAAATCCATTAAACTTCCTTCAATTTACAATTAATTATAAATCCTTTTTTATTGTTACTTCCTGAACTACTTTCTCCAGTTTGAACCTTCATTGCAGCCAAAGACGCTTGTTCGATTAATGATTTAGCATTTAGGTTCGCAATAAAATTTAAAATATCTTGATCAGAAAAAGCAACTCCCTCAATAATTAATGAATTTTCACCATCAAATGAAATTTTTTCAAAATTTACTCGTAAAGGAACACTCCTAGTCACTTGAGCTAAGGCTCTATAAGAAGAGGCCTGGTTAGAATTAACCATTTTACCGAGATCCAATGATTTTTGCATCTCTCTTCTTTGTTTTGCTAATTTTGAAAATTGGATATTTAATTTATCAAATTCCATTTGAACTTGATCAAATTCTACTAGTTTTTCTTTATTGGTATTTATTTGGAAATAAGACATGACAATTAATATTAAATAAATTCCAGCCACCGCACCTGCTATTCCCTTAAAAGCAAAGCCAGATAAAAACTTTAATCTATTTTGTTGTCTAACCGCATCTCTATTGGGTAATAAGTTGATATTTTTTACAGCAGTTACAAATTTATAATAGCCAAATACATCTAGTTTTCTGTACGCCAATCCAAGTACTGAAGATAAAGTTGATTTGTTATTATCTGGAACTTTTTCATTGTTATAAGATGGAACACTAACACTTTGCAAAGGGTCAAAATTAACAAAGCCAGTTGTTGGCAGGTTTTTTTTAAATACTGGCAGTAAAAATGAGATATTTTTTAAACTTGAGACTATTTGTATAGTTGTTATTTTATTTTCATACTTTGCTTCATAATCTGTAATTGCTTGCTTAATCTGCATTGCATATCTTCTAATCACAGCATCTGCTTCTGTTGAAATTTGTTCGTTAGTAACGTCATTCAAATATTGTTTCTCTTGTTCTCTTAAAAAGATATCAGTAATAATAGGAGTATTGTTATGAATGATCATCATATAGTTCTCGTCTATTCCTAATTCTAAAATTGCAGAATTTCCCTTGTCTGTAATTGATTGGAATTTTGTATTGTCATAAGCATTTTTCAAAGTAAAACATCGAACATCCATAATAACTGGATTTAAGCCTGCTTTTTTAGCAATAGAAGAGTAACCATTTACATCAGCAAGTTTTGAGGCAACAAATAAAATTTCCATTGTGTTATTTTTTGAATTTCTATTTATTACTTGATGAAAGATTGAGTAATCATTTAAATTATCAGCAAGTTGAACTAAATTTTCCCAAAGAGAATCTGTTTCAATTGCTTTTTGTAATTCATCATCAGACATTAAAGGACTAGTGACCACTCTAATGATTGCACTTGTTACAGGAATTGATAACGCAACATTTTTTGAAGTTATTTTTGCGTTAGATAACGCTAACTCAATTTCTGCAGCTAAATAATCTTTATGTTCTAAAACATTATCAGTAATAACTTCTTGATCTAGTAATCGATAAGAGAATTTATCTAAGATCCATTTTTCATCTCTATCTTGAGAAACCTGAGCAACTCTTATTGCTTCTTTAGTAATATCTAATCCAGCAATTTCTTCACCGGCTACACTAAGCTTACTTACTTTAGATTGAAAAAAGTTTTTAAATAATGATTTAATTTTATTATCTTTATTTTTAGGATTTGCTGAGCTGTCTACTGCTTGATTGTCAGGCGATACATCTTCTTTTGATTTAGAAAATTTTATTTTTTTTAATTTTTCTAACATTCCAATTGTTACGCCTTTTTGGGGATTTTGAATAGCTTCAACTTCAGGTTTGCTTTGAGTTGTTTCTATTGACTGTGTTTCAAAAACTGAAGGAGAATTTTGTTTTTCATCTATTTTTTGATCCAAGCTTTGATCAATTTCAGATTTTACCTCATTTTTTTGAATTTGGAGATCATCGAACCATTTTTCTAGAATAGGTATAGCTTCTTCAAGGTTAGTGGTGCCTGATGAAGAAACTTTTTGTTTACCATTTATATATGTTCTTCCGACCCAATTATGAGATTTAAGCTCACCTTTGTACTTATCTTGCCGAACATATATGTGAAGCCTTCCATTTTTTTT
>Ga0181572_10003855_pt1 | contig 10481 bp, 12 predicted proteins | sample 101ome_26_FD_133004 | JGI IMG/M metagenome (GOLD analysis project Ga0181572, IMG submission 133004) | Coastal salt marsh microbial communities from the Groves Creek Marsh, Skidaway Island, Georgia - 101408AT metaG (megahit assembly) | ecosystem: Environmental > Aquatic > Marine > Intertidal... | reverse complement strand
CGTCTCTTTCGGCCTTCGCACACTCGTGCCGAAAACATTTCTGATAGTCGATAACACGGCGCGATCTGCCATGCATAATTGAACTTTATTCGATGGTGTTGCGTTCTCATCATCTCAACCTCATCGTAGAGGGGTCGAATGTGACCTCAACATCGCGCCACCGATCATACTTATCTGCTGGCAGATCATAGCCTGATGCGCCGCAACGTAGGATAGCGCGGCGGGCCGACTGGAACGCGGCACGCGCTTGCTCATCGCTTCCGCCAGTTGCGCCAACCAGACGAATATCTCCCTCAATCCTGCCTTCCTGACTGAGCGAGAAGCCAACAGTGACTGTTACGCGGGTCCATTCCGCACCAACATCAACGTTCCAGCACCGCGCAATTGACCTGCGAAATGCGTCTTCCTCGGCCCCCGTCATCGGTGGGCCCGATGGAACCGGTGCCGAAGCTGTTTCTTCGGCGACGGCATCCGCAACGGCCGAAGCAACATCGCTAGCGTTGGACGTTTCCGGCTGATCTGTGGGTGGTGCAGGCCGTGCCGGGCGCGCACGAGGCAGAATTGTTGTCTCTGGCGCGCCCGACGGTGTCTCTGCCTCGGTGACAATTTCTGTCGTTGCTTCCTCTGGGGCAGTCGCTTCGACAGGCTCGGCATTCGTTTCAGCCTCTGCCGTTTCAGAGGGCTCGGCACTTTCCTGAACAGAGTCGTCGATCAAAGCATCCTCCGGTGGCGCAGAGATCGGCTCCGGCGCGATGCGCGGTGCTTCGCGTGGCGTTGGCGCGTCTGAGGGCGGCAAGTCAGGTGCCGAGGGTGGCTGGAAATCCGGAAGCTGCGGGATCGTATCGGCGACCTCTACGTCCTCGTCCAGAGGCATCAACGGTGCAGGAGGTGGTGCCTCCTCGACAGGAACCTCTACAACCTCCGGCTCGGTAAGAGTAACATTTTCATCCGAAACTTCCGGCGCGACCGGCGGCGCATCTTCAACGGCGGGATCGATGGCGAGGCTCGGCGTGTCGGTGACTGCATCGGGCGTCGTTGCCCTGACAATCGCCTCAAACTCTTCACCGGAAACCACGGAAATTTCTGTCACCTCAAACGGCAATGGCTCGTGTTGCAGCCCCCAACCAACAATCAACCACAGCAGCAACGCTGCATGCATAAAGGATGAAATGTAGGCGCCTATGCTCACTTGGAGCCCCTATTCCGCACCTGTCACCGGTTCGCCGTCCAGCGACGGACCGCCAACATCTGTCACAAGGCCGATATTTCCGAAGCCGCCTGCGTTCAATGCGCCCATGATTTGTGCGACGCGATCCCAAGCATTCTTTCCGTCCGCACGCAAATAGATGCGATCACTCGAACGTTCGGCGGCTATGGCGCGCAACTTCCCAACCAGTTCTTCCTCAGGCGTTGGGGTATTCTGGATCGACACAGAACCGTCATCCGCGATGGTCACGGTAAGAGGTTCTTCCTCATCAGTGGGCAACGCGGTCGCTTCGGTTTTCGGCAACTCCACAGGTATGCCGACCGTCATCAAAGGTGCCGCAACCATGAAAATGATTAGCAACACCAACATCACATCCACAAAGGGTGTTACGTTGATTTCGGCCATCGGCTGGGCACGACTATGACGCCTGCGCCTGCTGCCTCCGCCACCATCTTTCTTCAGGACGCCGGCACCCATATCAGCTGTCCAGCTGACGGGAGAGAATGGTATGGAATTCGTCGGCAAATGCCTCGTAGCCTGCAATGATCCTGTCGCTGTCGGCGGAAAGCTTGTTGTAGAAGATGACAGCAGGGATCGCGGCAAGCAATCCAAGACCAGTAGCCAGCAGCGCTTCGGCAATACCTGGGGCAACGACTGCAAGGTTCGTGCTCTGCGCCTCGGCGATCTCGATGAACGCATTCATGATGCCCCAGACCGTGCCGAAAAGGCCAACGAAGGGCGCGGTAGAGCCAACTGTTGCCAAGATCGGCAAACCTTTTTGTAAACTCGCTGCCTCCTTCGCGATAGCCACATCCATCGATCGGTCAATCCGCGCTTGAGCACCCGCGATCAGCGCGCCGTCTTGCCGATGGCTGCGGCGCCACTCCAGCATGCCTGAGGCAAAAATTCTTTGTGATGGGCCTGAAGGAGACGGACCGACTTCGTCAAAAAGCTCGTCGAGCGGCTCACCAGACCAAAACGCCCGATCAAAAATTGCAGCTTCAGCGCGGGCTTTTCGGAATTGCAAAAACTTGTCTACGATCACCGCCCAGCACCATACCGATGCAACGAGCAACATAATCATCACGAGTTTGACAATGATCGTAGCGCGGGCAAACAAGGCCCACATCGTATAGTCGGTTGCGACGTCCATTTTACTGCTCTTTGTTTTGGCGTATTCCCGCGTCTTTAAAAGGGGATACTCCAGCTTTACCCAGAAATCCAATGAAACGCACATCACATCGGCGTTTCAATGCGAAATCCTAGGCTAATTTTGAGCGGAGAACCGCCGGAATGCGGCTCGGAGCCCCGTTCGCGGCAAGCGCTACGAGAGTCACCTGTGCAGAGAACAACATTTCGCTGCCACGGGTTACTTCCTGAGTGAGGACTATGCGCGCGCCTGTCGCCTTTTGCACCGTAGTTGCGACATCGAGCATATCGTCAAAAACGGCTGGCGCGATGAAATCCGCTTCGACACGCCGTACCGCAAACACGATTCCGACTTCGGCCCTCAACCTTTTTTGGTCAATTCCGTGGTGCCTTGCCCATTCTGTCCGCGCGCGCTCGATAAAACGGAGATAGTTCGCGTAGTAGACGATACCCGCCATGTCGGTATCCTCATAGTATACACGACATCCAAAATGGTGAGTCATCTTGACAACTCCGTTCTTGCTGACAGCCGGTAGGCGTGGGCGTCGTCATGTGCTGCACAAGGCATCATCGGATCATAAGCTGCGCGAATTAGATCAGCCAGATCCGGTCGAAGCACTGCTGACCCTGTTACTGTGGCAAGCGGCGAACGCTCCTTAAAAGCGCAGTCAGACCAAAGAACGATCATCTGGACGGCTTCGTTCAAAGCGATTGTTTCGGCAGGCAACTCCGACAACTCCGCATCCATGCGGACAAATGCAAAACACGCCCGAATTGCCGCCTGATCGTCAAATCGAAAGGTGCGGTAGTGGTTGGCACGCATGTCATCAAGCCGCGCAACCAATGCATCCAAGCCCGGCACCATTTCCTCAAGATTGGGAACGTCCAATAGTTCCTTCCAATCCCGAAGGAAAAAGATCATCAAATTCGCACCCAGCTCCGGATCAGTCTCGGCCATTTTATGGTTCGCCAGTGTGACGACCGCCTCTACAGCTCCTTTGATGATTTCGAGAGTCTTTTCCTCAACTCCGAAAACCACCGGAACGATTGGGCGCCCCCACCGCGCAAACAGATATTGCCCATCCGATTTCCGAAAATAGCTCTGGACGTCCTCCGGCGTCATGCATTCTCCCCTGCTCTGCGCAAGCGAACGGCGAGCCCGATCGTCCCACCGTTCTGAAACAATTATCCGAACAAGTCCCTATCGTCAGTTCGGGGCGCTGTCAGCCCCAGATGCTGCCAAGCCTGCCGCGCCAGCATCCGCCCACGGGGCGTCCGTTGGATCAAACCCTGTTGGAGCAGGTAAGGCTCAATCACCTCTTCCAGCGCATCCCGGCTTTCCGACAAAGCAGCCGACAGAGTTTCGATCCCGACAGGACCACCGCCATAGCTTTCCGCAATCAAACTCAGGTAGCGCCGATCCGCACCGTCCAAACCCAGATGATCGACACCCAATCGGTTCAACGCTCGATCGGCGATTTCCCGCGTGACGCGGCCATCACCTTCGACAATCGCGAAATCTACGACGCGCCGCAGCAAACGCCCCGCGATGCGGGGCGTTCCTCTTGCGCGTCGAGCAATCTCCATTGCGCCGTCATCGTCCGCCGGACATCCGACAAGCCGCGCACCGCGGGTTACGATCTGATGCAGTTCATGAACGGTATAAAATTGCAGACGCGTCGGAATGCCGAAACGGTCCCGTAACGGTGTCGTCAACAGCCCGAGTCGCGTGGTCGCACCAACGAGCGTAAAAGGCTGAAGTTCTATTCTGACCGTTCGCGCCGCCGGCCCCTCGCCAATTACCAAGTCCAACTCGAAGTCTTCGAGTGCTGGGTAAAGCACCTCTTCGACGGCAGGGTTGAGGCGGTGAATTTCGTCAATGAAGAGCACATCTCGCGCCTCGAGATTGGTCAAGATCGCGGCAAGGTCACCTGCCTTGGCAAGAACCGGCCCAGAGGTCATACGGAAATTGACGCCAAGCTCACGGGCAATGATCTGCGCAAGCGTCGTTTTCCCTAGCCCCGGCGGACCGTGAAAAAGTGTATGATCCATCGCCTCTCCGCGACGGCGTGCGCTTTCGATAAACACCCGCAAGTTCGCCCTGGCATCTGCCTGCCCGACGAATTCATCCAAGCTCTGAGGGCGCAGCGCGCGATCTGTGTCTTCAGGCTGGCGCTCTGGGCGCAGGGTTTGATCGGGGTCACTCATAGCCGCGCATTATCCCTTTGGTGCGAGGAGGCGCAAGGCGATGCGGATCAGAGCGGCAGTATCCAAATCGCGGTCATTCGACAAAGCCTCCGCTACAGCGCCCGCCGCTTCTCCGGGTGCATAACCCAAGTTTTGTAACGCCGATAGCGCTTCAGCCTGAGCGGGGCTTCCCGCTCCACCGGAGCGCGGCCTTTTCGAGGTGGGCGCCGTGGGTGCGGTTTCAACGAAGGCATCTGCATCCGCAACAACCTCCCCTCCCATCAGCATGACGGACGGCGCCTTGTCTTTCAGTTCCATGATCACGCGCTGCGCCGTTTTGGGACCGACGCCCTTCGCCTTGGCAACTGAATTCCAGTCGCCCAGTGCAATTGCCCGCCCGACCCCGTCTTCACCAAGCGCTACCAAGATAGAAAGCGATGCTTTGGCGCCAATGCCCTGAACACTCGTCAAAAGCCTGTGCCACTCTTTTTCGATGAGCGTTTCGAACCCGAAAAGCTGCATCAAATCCTCACGAACAAGTAGCTCGGTATAAAGCGTGACGGCTTGCCCTTCTTGGGGAAGTGCTGCGCGCGTGCGTTCAGAGACATGTACGATGTAACCCACACCGCGCACATCAATCATGACGTGATCACTCGCACGATAAGCCAGAGTTCCGGTCAAACGTCCGATCATACCGCAGCCCTTTTCAACGCATTGTCCAAATGTCCGGCGGATTGACAATGATGCGCGTGGCAAATTGCAATCGCCAAAGCATCGGCAGCATCAGCTCCATTGATTTCCACGCCAGGCAACTGAAGTCGCACCATGTGCTCGACCTGCTTTTTGTCGGCATGGCCCACGCCAACGACCGCCTTCTTGACAGCATTGGGCAGGTATTCTCCCACACGAATAGAGAACTGCGAAGGAACGAGAAGCGCGATCCCGCGCGCCTGCCCCAATTTCAGGGTTGCAACGGCGTCCTTGTTGACGAACGTTTGCTCGACAGCCGCAAGTTCTGGTCTGAATTCCTCGAATACCTCGGTCAATGCGAGATGCAAAGACAACAAACGCTCCGCAAGATCGGCGCCCGCTGTGCTTGTTATCGTCCCGTTGGCGATATGCGAAAGGCGCGAACCACGCGATTCGATCACGCCCCAAAACCTTTTTCGCAGGCCAGGATCAATTCCGATGACACGCATACTCGCCTCTCAGTTCTTATTTTGGGGAACAATTAGCACAAAACGCGAACACCCACCAAGGTGTAATTTTACCCGTGACTGCCTAGTGCGCCACCGAACAGGTCGGAATTCGCCTCTCCAGCACACAAAAGCGACGGTTTTGCACCGTCTGGAAGCCCTTATTTTTATGGCTTCGGCGAAAAATGTCGTCATGTTCAAATCGCATATGACCTATGCAAAAACGACACTGGTTTTTCACTCTCAAGCCCCCTACTTGCCCTGCCAGAACAAACATTGCTGCATTGCAGCGCGCAAGAAAGGACACGGCCATGGTCGCCATCGATACCTCCCGCTCTCCGGCGCCGCACATCGCGGGCCGCTTCATCTCTTCCCTGTTTGAAATGGCTAATGCTATTTCCACTTGGCGGAATGCGAAAATCACACGCGATGTACTCTCCAAGCTCAGCAACCGTGAGCTGGACGACATCGGCCTCACCCGCGCCGATATCGATGCGATTGCGTACCGGATCGGCCGTTAATTACGGCTTACAAAAACAAAAGGCGGCGCAACTCAGTAGCAGTAGCGCCGCCTTTTTTACGCTTTGGATTCTCTAAAAGAGCGTTCTGAGTTCTTCCACCAGCATACCTGTCAGCGGATCGACCTGCATCACCCAAGCGCCGACTTGCTCAGCGGCGGTTCCATCCGCCAGCTTTCCGACGCGGTCTTGATAATTGCCCTCGCCCAGATAGCTGATCAAGAAGACCTTGAAGGCAAGCAAAGCTCCGAAAAGCACCAGTGTGCCGCGAAGAGGGAACACATAGCGCCGTCGAGAAACGGCCCCGACGATCAACTCGCGCTCATCGACGATCACAACGCGCGAACGACCACTTTTATTAGGATCAGAGGTTATCGCCTGCAGCCGGCGATCAAAATCAACTTGTGATTGGGGCATAACATTTCCCCGTACAGAGCCCCCACTCCGACAAGGCATTTCTGTCGCATAATTGTGGCAATATTATTGCAGCAGGTGAAAAATACCTAGCTTTGCCTTCTCAACGTCAAATTGCTCCATTCGCCGATCTCCTCACGGTGGAGGAGCTCGAAGCCTCGCTCACCATAACAATCGATAATTTCGTCGGTCTGCTCATTTAAAAGCCCAGAAAGTATTGCGATTCCTTGCGGGGCGATGTGCCGCGCCATCTCAGGTGCCAGATGGATCAACGGCGGTTTGAGAATATTGGCAAATACCAAATCGAATTGCGATGCCGCCACCAATTCCTCATGCTCGAAACCGGCCGCTTCGATGCAAGTGACCTTCCCTTCCATCTGATTGGCCGCAAGGTTTGCAACCGCGACCTCGATCGCAACCGGATCGATGTCAGAAGCCCAATGGCTGGCATCAGGCCACGTCTTTGCCGCCGCCATCGCGAGAACGGCAGTGCCGCAACCTATGTCCGCGGTTCTATTGGGGCTAAAACCATTCTGGATCAGCCTATCCAAAGCATTCAGGCAGCCCAGCGTCGTACCATGATGTCCGGTCCCGAAAGCCATCGAAGCATCAATCAGGAGCGGGACAACATCATCGGGAACATTCTCGGAGTCATGACTGCCATAGACGAAGAAACGCCCAGCGCTGACCGGCGAAAGTTCACGTTTCACCTTTGCGACCCAATCGGTTTCGGGAATTTCAGAAATCACAAATTCCCGCGCGCCGTGCAGACTGGACAGTAAGAAGAGGCCTGCTATATCCGGCGTTTCGGTAAAATAGGTCGTCACCTCATATAGGCCCGAACCATCCTCGATCTCATATGTGCCGACTCCGATCGGCTCAGGGACCAACGATTCACATGCCTCTGCCAGTTTTTGGGCCGACTCGAGACTGTCCGTGACAGCGATTGCCGAAAAAGTTGTCATCACGAACTCCTATTGTGCCGGCATGGGCAAAGGTCGGCTGAAGATGGTTTCCCGCCCTGGCACCGCGTGCCGCGGAACCAACAAGGCTAAAATCAGTGAAACGCAGGCCATGCATGCGGCCAAGACAAAGACGCTGGAAGGTGACGAGAGCCACAGATAACCCAAGAGTGCGGGAAGGAACACAGCGGCAATATGGTTAATCGTGAAGGCCACGGCAGCGGTTGGTGCAATGTCCTTGGGGTCAGCGATCTTTTGAAAGTAGGTCTTGAGCGCGAGCGACAGAGCAAAAAAGATATGATCAACAACGTAGAGTGCGGACGCGATCAACACCCCCCAACCGAACCAGTACAAGCCGCCGTAGGAAACGAAAACCACGATCAGGCCGACATATTCAAAAACCAAAGCCGGCCGCTCGCCAAACAGCGTCACGACGCGACCCATCATCGGCGCAAAAACCATGTTGGAGAGCAAGGTAATTAGGAACAGCGCAGTGATTTCGTGCACTTCGAGACCGAACCGCTCAACCATCATGAAGCCAGCGAAGACGACAAAAATTTGTCGCCGCGCGCCCGACATGAATTGTAGAGCGTAGTAGAGCCAATAACGCCGCCGCAGGACAATCCGTTTTATCTGCGGCTCCGGCGACTCGAATTGCGGGTAAAGAAGAAAACACCCCACAGCAAGTAAGGCAGTGGCGCCACCTGAAACCCAGTAGACCAGTTCAAAAGAGAGGTCGAAAGCACGCCAAGTGGAAACGATTAACACATAGGAAAGCAAGGTTGCGGCCGACCCTGCAGCCATAATCCAACCCAACATCTGTGGCGCACGACGTTTATCAATCCATTGAAGTTGAAGCGACTGATTAACCGTTTCGAAGAAGTGAAAGCCGATAGAAGAGAGCATGGTGATCGTCAGGATACCGCCCAAACTGGGAAATTGCGCCGTCAAGGCCGTTGCGACGCCTAAAAGAATGAGCGACACCAGCCCAAGTACCTGCTCCTTCATAAACAGCAACAGACCAATCACGCCGATAGCTAGGAAGCCGGGGATTTCGCGCACTGTGTGGAGCCACCCGATATCCGAACCGTCGAAGGCAACTACTTCGATAACAAAATTGTTGAGCAGCGCCGACCATGTAGAAAATGCAATCGGCATGGCCGCAGCCATCAGGAAAAGGAGCGCAAGCGGACGCCGCCATGCTGTCAGGGTTGCCGCTTCTGAAAGGGTCATGGTTTTCATGTGGCACCCATAAGCTTCAACCCGCGACGATACCAGCAAAACTAATAGAAGCTCTGCGGGTCTATATCGATGGTCATACGGACAGAACTGGGAATGCGCACCTGCCCGACCCATTTCAAGATCGCTGTTTGCAGCGGCGTGCCTTTGTCAGCCTTGACGAGCATGCGCACTCGATGCCGCCCGCGGATGCGCGCAATGGGCGCCGGCGCGGGCCCGAAAAGCTGAGCGCCAACAGCATGCAATGGTGCCTGATTGCGCGCAAGTAGACCTCCAAGATCAAAGACTTCCTGAATATCAGGTGACGACAAGATGATCCCGACCATGCGACCGTAAGGCGGCACGCCTGCTGCACGTCTTTGCGCGGCTTCGGCGCTCCAGAATCCATCTTCGTCGCCGGACAAGATCGCCCGCATAACCGGATGCTCTGGCTGAAAGGTCTGGAGGACAGCTTCACCCGGGATATCGGCGCGCCCTGCCCGACCTGCCACCTGCCGCATGAGTTGGAAGGTTCGTTCTGCTGCACGAAGGTCTGAGCCTTGTAGCCCGAGATCTGCATCGATTACACCGACCAATGTCAGCAGCGGAAAGTTGTGACCCTTGGCGACCAATTGCGTCCCGATGATCACGTCAGCCTCACCCGCCGCAATCGCCTGAATATGTTCTTTCAAGGCGCGCGCGGACGCGAAGCGATCCGATGACAGCAGTGCAATTCGCGCGTCGGGGAATGCTGCCGCAGCCTCCTCGGCGAGCCGCTCGACGCCAGGGCCGACCGGCGCAAGGCGGCCTTCGACTTCACATGACGGACAGACATCTGGCAGCGGCTTTGTCTCTCCGCATTGATGGCACATCAACCGTTTCAGGAACCGATGCTCAACCATGCGAGCATCGCAGTGATCGCACGCGATCTGATGCCCACAGGCGCGGCAGATCGTGACCGGCGCGTATCCCCGTCTGTTCAGGAACAGCAGTGCCTGCTCGCCCTTTGACAAACGGTCAGAGACCATTTGCCTGAGCGAAGGTGAAATCCACGTTCCGGTTGGAACGTCTTCGCCCCGCATATCAATTGCGGACATTTGGGGCATCACCGCAGGGCCATAGCGGTTGGCCAGCACCAGCTTGCCGTATTTCCCCGCCTCTACATTGGCCCAACTTTCCAGTGAGGGCGTGGCGGACGCCAGCACAACCTCACCGCCGAGGATGGACGCCCTCAAAACAGCCATATCCCTCGCGTTATATAGAACGCCATCCTCTTGCTTGTAAGAGCTGTCATGCTCCTCATCGACAATGATCACGCCTAAATCCCGAAACGGCAGAAACAACGCCGAACGCGCACCAACCACAATCTGCGCATCGCCGGTGGCGACCATCTTCCAGCAACGGCGACGCTCAGTCATGGTAACGCCCGAATGCCACTCTGCCGGCAGTGCGCCAAAACGCGCCTCAATACGTTTGATGAACTCAGCCGACAGCGCAATCTCGGGCAGGAGGACAAGCGCCTGCCGACCCACGCGGAGCGCCTCGGCCACGGCTTCGAGATAAACCTCTGTCTTGCCCGAGCCTGTCACACCTTTCAGCAGCGTACCGTGGTAGTCATCCGACCGCACTT
>Ga0181572_10003854_pt1 | contig 10482 bp, 30 predicted proteins | sample 101ome_26_FD_133004 | JGI IMG/M metagenome (GOLD analysis project Ga0181572, IMG submission 133004) | Coastal salt marsh microbial communities from the Groves Creek Marsh, Skidaway Island, Georgia - 101408AT metaG (megahit assembly) | ecosystem: Environmental > Aquatic > Marine > Intertidal... | reverse complement strand
TAGCTCGGAGGTGCGGCAGACTTTATGTCTGGAATTTTGATTGATCAAAATGGTACCGTCTCCCAATACGGATCAGCGAAGCTTTTGGGTTCCCCTGGCTTTGGTCAGGCCAGAAGCACCATGTCTAACCTTATGCCTGGAGGAGCGACTCCTGCCACTCTCGCCAAAGATTTTAAAGGACAAGTTTTAGATAGGGGAGCAACCAACGCTGCGGCTCAAAAAGCAGCAAAAGACAAGTTCCAAAAAAAATATGGCTTAAACGATGAAGCAATGGCTGAAATTGAAAAAATCGCCATTAATTTTAAAAACATACCAGCCTCAGACTACGTTTATAAACCAATAAAGGTTCCGAATGAAAAAGATGTATTCTTTGGAAATAAATCAGTGACGTATGTTGTTGGATACAAAAGAAAGGCTTCTGGCGTCTATAAAACAGGCAAGAAAAAAGGCCTAAGAAAACCGGGAGGCCCGACTAGTGATCAAGGCCAAGTCCAAGAAGTTGATATTCATCTCGTCACCATCACACGAAATAGTGGCTCTGGAACTTTAATAGATGGTGAATTATCGATAAGTGACGGCGAAATCTCTGTCAGAGATAGCGAAGTCAAGATGACAAAATTAACATCAAAATCTCTTGTTGGAACCTTAATGCTAAATTCGTCTCAGTCAGCCCTAGAAAATGCATCTAGAGCAGCCCTAACTACAATAGACAAGAATATTCCACTATTAATTGAGTCTGCTGTAACTTTTTCTGAAAAATCTAAGGAATCTTTGACAGCCGGAAATCAACAAGACTTAAATGAGATGGCGGATGCTTATGTTTCTTTATTTTCCTTGATAAATGATGTGTTCAAGTCGGGATCTAGATTCAGCCAAGAAACTGGTTCATCTGTAGGCGTTAAAACTTCAGGCGATACTATCAAAAAAATATAAAAAATAACTTGACAAGTCCTCCATTTGGTGTTATATTATATATAAACAATCAAATGGAGGCTTAATGCAAAAACATTACAAACAAGGCTCCCCTCTCAATCAAGAGATTGTGAAGGGAGTTAATATTTTGGCGGACAATGTATCTGCCACTCTCGGTCCTCGAGGGCGAACCGTTGCTCTTTATCATAAAGATCAAAATGTTCCTGTTCTCACAAAAGACGGAGTAACAATCGCGGAGTTTATTGAGTTAGACGAACCGTTCCAAAACCTTGGAGCACAAGTCATCAAGCAAGCCGCAAAGCAAACGGTGGAGACTGCCGGAGACGGCACAACCACATCAACAGTTCTTGCAAGAGCAATCTTGTCAGAGGGACAACGCTACTTAACTTCTGGCGTTTCCCCTGTTGAGCTTCAACGAGGCATCAACAAAGCAGTTGAAGTTATCGTGGAAGAACTGGAAGACATGGCAAGACCAATTGAAACAGTTGAAGACATCAAGCACATCGCAACGATCTCAGCCAACAACGACAGGACGATTGGAACGCTTGTATCGACAGCCGTTGATAAAGCGGGCAAGGATGGCTCTGTGCTTGTTGAAGAAGCACGAAGCATGAATACCACTCTGGATCTCATAGAAGGCTTCAGATTTGATTCTGGATATGTTTCTAGCCAATTTATTAACAACGAACGAAACGGGACGGTAGATTATGATAACCCAATTATTCTTATTACAGACGAAAAGATTGAAGTCGTCGATCAAATCATGCCGATCTTGGAAATCGCTGCGAGAGATGCGAGACCCTTACTTATGGTCGCTCCGGATGTCGAAGGTCAAGCGTTGGCGGCACTCATTGCTAACGCGGTTCGGGGGACGATGAAAGTCGCAGCAGTTCGTGCTCCAAAGTATGGAGAAGAGCGACGCAACATTCTAAAAGATCTTTGTGCCTCAGTTGGAGCAAAGTTCATTTCACGAGAAAATGGCTTGGCATTGCGAGAAGTAAAACTAAACGATCTCGGTCAAGCAAAGTCTATTAACATTACAAAAGGCTGGACAACAGTCGTTGGAGGTAAAGGTGATTGGGAAGAGATTGATACGAGGATTACTGCGATCAAAAATGAAATCCAGCAAACAGAAAACCTACAAGAATGTGAAAGACTTCAGGAGAGAATTACTCGTCTTGCTTCTGGTATCGCTGTTATTAGAGTGGGAGCAGCAACTGAAGTAGAAATGATTGAAAAGAAGCACCGCATTGATGATGCTCTTGAGGCTGTCCGCTCAGCACAAGAAGAAGGTATCCTCGCAGGTGGTGGCGTAAGTCTCTTAAAGCTTGCTAGACGGCTTCATTTCACTTTAGATAATGAAGAGCAAGACCTCGGTGCAAAAATCGTTCTGAAGGCTTGTGAGGCCCCTGTACGCATGATGGCTCGCAATGCCGGAGAGTCCGAAGATCTTATCATCGAGAAGATTGTGGCAGCCGGAGATAACGAGTGCTATGACTTTCTTGGAAGAAAAATGATAAACGCGTTTGAAGCAGGCATTGTAGATCCAAAGAAGGTTACACGTTGTGCCTTGCAGAATGCTGCAAGTGCGGCAGGAACTTTGTTAACGACAAGTCATGCCATTGTCAAAGTTTGAAACTATTTAGTGTAGTTTGCACAGGAGGCACGAACATGAGTAATCTAAACCAACAATCAGAGGATAGAATCAGATCTATAGAAAATACTTTAGTACGTATGGAGCACATTTTAGAAAACATCGCCCAGATGCAGACTGAAGCTAGGCAAAATATGATAGAAGTTAGAGACGCTGTTTATCATCCTGATACTGGTTTATACGCTCGCGTTAAAGACCTTGAGCAATGGCAAGATGGTGCTAAAAAAATTATTTGGTCTGGTGGCTTAAGCATCTTAGCTCTTGTCACCAAGACGTTTTACGATCTTTTATAACGGAGGAATAGTGAGAGTAAAAATTAGTTATGGTGTAGACATTGAAGATGTCCCATCAGAAATCGAACAATTGTTTGATTATGTTTATGAAAAGAAGTCCAATTTTGAACAACAGCTTGAATTAGTTGAGAAGCTATTAGAAGAAAAAGAATTAAAAACAGCTGTCGATACAATGGACAAAATAAGACTAACCCTTGCAGAAATGGACAACAGAATCTCAGATGTCTCCATGATCGCACAAGGCTATGTTAATTATAAAGAACAAGAAGGAGTTGAAAATGTTTCAGAAGGGAGACCTACTATGGATACCGGCGAACACAGTATTGCTAGTGTCCCAACCGAACAATCCACAGGCAATGCGGATAACCGACAAGCCGGAAGTGGGAGTGTTCATGAATGACACCGAAGAAGACAAAGACTTCTGCTTACTTGTCAGTGATGGAAGGCACTGGGTTACAAACAAAAAGAATATAAAACATTTGAGGAGAGATTATGTTAGTTAAATTAGTAGAGCTTCACAAGCCAACTGGAGATAGAGTGTTCCTAGACGAGATCTACGTGAGCTCCTCAGCTGTGACGACAATTAGATCTGAAAGCAACACCACCATGCTTGAAGAAGCAAGAGAGCTTGGTGTAGCAGCACAAGCTTCCTTTAGTCGTATCACGATTTCCGAAGGAGGGATGACACGTACCGCTGTGGTCGTGGGGTCTCCTGCTGAAGTGCAAGCTAAACTTAACAAGAAGATGTTGTTGAGGGACTAATGAAATATTATAAAATTATTTGCTGGTCTGAGTGTCCCTTTTGCCTTAAAGCAAAAGGCTTGTTAATCGAGAGAGGCCTACAATTTGAGTATTGCTCTGTCGATCACAGCAGAAAGCTTTTAGATTATTACAAGAAAGTCTACAAGCATGATACTGTACCAATGGTCATAGAGTTTGACACAGGAGCTGAAGATGAAAAATTCATCGGTGGTTTTACTGAACTCGAAAAGCACTTTGAGTGAGCTTGAAGAAGCGTTTGAAGCCATCTCACAGTTGGCTGAAGAAGAGCTGTGGGTGAGCGTTGAGTTCATCCATGGCTTTGGTTCGTTTTGGGGAGAGACACCTGAAGAAGAATCAGAAGAGATCACGGGCGTTATTGACATCGGAGACGATCAAGAGATGCTCGACAAGATCATGAGTTTGGTTCATGAAATTGGACACGCGATTCATTCGAGAGACAAACACTTTAAGAAAGTTCACCGCACGATGTTCTCTGAGAGCCTAGCTTGGTTCTTGGGATACAAGTGGGCTGCGAAGAGAGGGTTTGTAATTGATATGACTTGTTATTCCGAGATGATGAACCGATGTTTAGAAATGTATGAACAGGAGTTAAAATGACAATCGTACAAAAGCCTTGGGGCCACGAACAAATCTGGGCTAAAACAGATAGATACGTTGGCAAAGTATTGACAATCAATCCAGGACATAGACTCAGTCTTCAATACCATGAAGAAAAAGAAGAGACAATTTATGTTCTCGAAGGGGTCTTGAAAGTGTGGGATAGTGATGATGAGGATTCTTTCACAATGCACACCACAGGCAGTATAGTTCACATTAAGCCAAATCAAGTGCACCGCTTCGGGGCTGCTCCTGGGGAGTCCTGTGTTAAGCTCATGGAAGTTAGCACACCAGAGCTTCATGACGTAGTACGTATCAAAGATGATTACTCACGCTAGACATACCATAACTCCGAGACTATTTAGTGTATAACAAAGTCTTGGAGGCTACATGAGTGAAGGAGAAACGTTTAATCGGCAACATCATCTTTGATGGTGGTAAGTTAGGTATCATCATAAACGAAGTGAGATACACAGTAATCACAGGTGAAAAACCAGTGTGGATAATAACTTACGAAATTAAATATGCTGATGGAACGATGTCTCTAATAAAGAAAGATCAAATGGACAAGCTTATCAAGATGGGAAAGATAACTATCTTGGAGGATTGACCATGAGTGCTACTACCCCCCTACCCCCCTACTACCCCACTACCGGGGTCGTCTTCAATAAAAAAACATGGAGAAACTTCATCAACGGACTGGTCGATGAAGACTCCATGTTATTGTTTGTATCGGTCTCGACTATCTCAATAATCCAACTTGCCAAATTAGAGGCAACGAACTATGAGTGTGGAGGGTGGTAAGTGAGCGTTGGCATATGTAAGGGTGACATGGTTGGATTCAAAACATCCGGCGAACCTGACATGCTCATAATCACACAAGTTATCCGAGAAGGAAGGTTTTACTTTTGTTATTCAATCTATACTAAACAGCATTCGCTTCTCGTATGGGATCCTGAGTGCTACTTCCTTGTGTGTGAAGGTGTGGATCCTGAGCGTGAGCCTGACTTTGCATCTATTGAGTTCAATACAAATCTTATTGCGGCTCTTGATAAGTTGTTTGGCTTCTTGGATGACGATGGCACTTAAATTTTTGCCTTTACCAACGTCTTAATTCTACCAACTTATTAGTTGGTTACCTACGTTTTTATGGGTTACCAACGATAAAGTCGGCATCCAACGAAAACGTGGGCATCCAAAAAAACTTTACATAACTATTCACAAAAAACTTTACATAACTATGGAAAGCAAAACAAAGAATAGACCGACCGACCAACGGACAAACCAAGCCCATTAGTTCGAGACGATCTCCAACTTGTTTCAAAAAACTTAACATAACTATGCAAACAAAGTCCAAAAAAAAACTTAACATAATCTCCGTTCAAGGGTTGTGAATAATCGAGAGGACAATTTCTGTCCGCCATCTTCTAATGTAACACATTTTCGGGGCTTTGTCAAATCGAAAAGCAAAAAACTTTACATAACTATCCAAACTGTTTCTATCAAACGGACAAAAAATGACCGTCAAACTTAAACAAATTACTTGACAAACCATTCCAAACGTGATACGATAAGGAAACAACACAAACAACGGAGAGATTATGAGCAAGTTTAAGGTTGGAGACATTGTAGTATTGGCTCACTCGTGCTATACAGCGATCTACACAGGCGAGATTGGAATAGTAATGAGTGTGCCTAACATCAATAACGTGAATATGAACGTGTTCATGGTAGCACATCAACAGGCATGGTATTTCAACGAGTCAGAGTTTGTACATGCACATGAATATAATAAGGAGAACGCATGAATAATAATATGATAGGAAAGTCATGGACAATACGTCAAGATGGCGAATTGATCACCTATGAGATTGTATCGGTAGATACGGAGGGTTGGATTAAGATTAAGCGACAGAACGCAAAGATCAAAGGTGGTCATTTTTATCTTCATGAAGATATACACAAACACTTTTTAAGCAAACTCGGATATGTCCGACAGGAGCGAGCATGATTGTAGGCGATTTAGTAAGGCTATCCATGCGTGGAAGATCATCGCTCGGTGGTTGGAGAAGAATAACAAACGACATTGGCGTAATCACCGACCTGTGCGACAGAAACAACAACGTGGTTTGGGTCTATTGGTTTCAAGACCAACGCAAAGTCCGAACCGACCGAGACTTTTTAGAAACGGTCAAAAACTGTCCTTGACTTTTTACCACAACATGATACAATACAAACATCAGCAACGGAGATAATATGAAAGACGCAAAAATTGGAGACCTTGTAAGGCTTGTAGGCTTTGATAGCGAGATCATAGATCATGGTATCATCGTTGCCGAGAAGCACAACGCAAGTGGAAACTTACAGTACCACATGATAAAGGTTCGTTGGTTTCTATCCAACCAACAAACCGATTGGATATGGAAAAATCAAGAATGTTTGGAGAAATTATGATGGAATTAGGATCGCTAGTTCGTAGCAAGAGTGGATGGTTCGGTGTAGTCAAGTCAAGTGGTAGACCACCTATGTTGAGTTTTTTTGAGATTCACTGGATCACTGGATGGAAAAGTGGTTCAACGCAACACATTCACATTGATAATTTGGAGAAGATAGCATGAGATATAAAGTTGGAGACCTTATCTATACAGAAAAATACGATAGATACGCAATCTTTCTAGGCATGTCCCGATGGGATGGTTGGATAAGAGTGTATCTGTTGGATACATGCGAGAAATCACAAGTACACGATTACATTTGGGAGATAATATGATAGAGATAGGATCATTAGTGAAATATGTTAGTAATGGCGACATAGGAATTGTCTATGACACAACCTTAACTAACGACTTAAAATTAGTCTACATAATCCGTTGGTCAGACGGTACAGTAGGTACACTTTCAAGTAGATTTTTGGAGAAGATAGCATGATAAAGATTGGAGATATGGTAGGTTTTGAGTTTAAGGGCGACTACCACCTTGCTATCGTCATTGACGATCTAGGCAAGGACTACCCCTATGGTAGATACACAGGGCTACTCATAGGCTCGGATGGGGACTATGTGCCCCTAAATGAAGAAGAATTAAAAGTATTAGAGACAGAACAGCAAGTGGATCAGTGGGAGCGACAAAAGAAAGTTGCCAAACTGATGAAAAAGGAGAGGAAATGAGACTTGAAATCGGAGACCTTGTGGTCAAAACAACAAGCATGGAAACGTCAATAGGTATCATACGCAAGGTTGATAAATCCGTAACAACACCATACTTTGTCGAATGGATAGGTGGGTTCATGCGTGGTTACACATCAGCCCATTCTCTCGACCACATAAGACAGTGGACAAAAACTGACCGTTTTGGTGCTTGACAAACTGTCCAAACATGATACAATACAAACATCAACAACGAAACATGGAGAGCGAAATGAAGATCGGAGACATTGTAAGGCACAAATACGAAAAAGATGTCGGTATAATCGTGAGAACAATAATGAAACACACGAATGTAACGATGAGCATGACTGAATGTTTTGTGGTACGGTGGTCGGATGGGTCTGAAAGGGTTCAATTGCCCCTGTTTCTCGAACCACTAAACCAAACGGACAAAAACTGTCCTTGACTTTTCACCACAACATGATACAATACAAACATCAACAACGACAAACAACAAAACATGGAGACATTATGAAAGTATATGTAGGAAAATTTCGATACTACTACGATGGAGATACATCAGTCGTAGTCGCAACTACGGCAGAACGCATTGAACAAGAGTTAATCAAACTAGCACAAGAATACGCTGAATTGGCAGTCGATGTAGAAGTCAGATTAGAAGAAATGGTGGGCAACCCCACCACGTTCGATGAATGGCGACAAGTCGGTTGGGACAACGAATGGTATAGTTTGGAATGGGAACGGTGCGATATCCTTTCAGACGAGCACATTCTCAAACATGTAATGGAGATGGTATGATACAAGTCGGAGACCTTGTAAGGGTAGTGAGTGGTGGATGGAACGGATGCCTTGCTCTTGTTATGTTTAAGCCTTATGATACCGTTGCAAGAGTAAGGATTATCGACCCCATACCACACCACGAACCCTACCCCACTGGCTATGTAGCCTATAACACAGACTCATTGGAGAAACTATGATACAACTCGGAGACCTTGTAAGGATTAAAGACAGTGCCTTTCGCTATAATTCCTGTTATGTCGGCAAAATGGCTATCGTAGTGAATGTAGGTACTTGGTCTTGTGACGTTCGCATTTTTGACGATGGAAGAACATTGAGATATGGAAAAGAAAATATAACCAAACTAGGAGAACAACAATGAGCAATCAAATCAAACTAACAATCGACCTATCAGATGAATTGGTAGACAAAGTCCTTACAGTGATAGCCCTATCAGGCTCACAGAACCCCATGAAAGCCATGATGATGGGCATGGGTGCTAGACCCCTACCCCAAGACGAAAAACCCGAAGAACGCCCATCTATGGGCTTTAACATGGAGAAAGCAAGTGACGACAAAGCGACAAAAGAAAAAGAATAAGAAGAAACAGCCTCCAAAGCCACGCAACTGGATCACCATAGGTGCGATCCAACGCAAGGCAGGGGCACATGTTGATCGTAAGAAAGAGCGAAATAAGCGAGCCTGTCGGGGCAAAGTCAAAACGGACAAAAATTGACCTTGACTTTTTCTCTTAATCGGATACATTACCAACATCAACAATGAAACATGGAGACATCATGAAACATCAAATTGGAGACCTTGTATGGCTACATGGCAAGGGGTGGTGTAGTCACCCACTATTGGTAGTCGGTATTCTCGGAGACTATAAGCATATCAAAGTCATGTCCATCAACGACAACAGTTTGTTGATGACCTTTCCCCCACAAATGCTATTCACCCAACCAAAGGAGAACAAATGATACCAATCGGCACACTCTTAAAGGGGATATGCTCCCCAACCCAAGCACCTTTCATGGTCATGGAGCACATCAAGATACGGAGACAATACGGACAAAGTGTTCGGATCGTAGATGGTTACAGACTCGCTCGTACCGACAGAATAAATGAACGGTTCACAATCGCAAAAGACGGTGTAGCCCAACGGTTCGAAGTCATAGAATAACGGACAAAAACTGTCCGAATACTGACTTGACAAACCCCTACTACCATGATACACTACTAACATCAACAACGGAGACAACATGAAAATTGGAGACCTTGTAAGGCATAAGTATCATGGTGGTGTGGGTATCATCATTGAAAGACCCGATCGTTGGGTCGGTCTAGGGGATGTAGGAGCACCCCTTGTTCGATGGCTTGAACAACCAATGCCCAACTATGTTAGAGAAAACATCTATCAAGCCAACTTTCTCGAACCACTAAACCAAACGGTCAAAAACTGTCCTTGACTTTTTCACCATACCATGATACACTACTAACATCAACAACGGAGACATTATGAATTATCATATCGGAGACCTTGTAAAAATAGACAAAGGTCAAGCCAAAGGCGATGTAGGTATAGTCCTAGATTACCGACACACTGGTCGCTTTTACCCATCAATCGAACTCACAATCAAAATGCCTTGTGGCAGAACAATCAAAAAAGACCACCAAACAGTCGAGAAACTCGGAGACAACAATGACTAAAAAGAAACTAACCAAAAAGCAAAAAGCCGAAATGCTCTACAATGCAACCATGATAGCCGAAGGCTCTATGGATGAAACCCCCGAAATGTCTTATGTCCAAGCATGGCAACACCTTGTTGATACTGGTGTTTGTTGGGAATTACAAGGCTTTTTCGGTCGGGCTGCCAGTCGTATGCTTTCAGATGGCACACTACGACCTGCCCCATCTACTGATACCCCCCAAGACAATGGAGAAGAACAATGAAAATCGGAGACATTGTAACAGTACGAGACTACCCAAGTCAATACATTATTTGTAGGTCTCATACAGACGTATGGAACAGATACGACATTATCGACCTTGAAACTGGCTACCTATACCGTTTCATTGGTGGTGGTCAATTGGAGAAACTATGAAAACATTTAGAGAATTAGGAACAATGCCCCAAGTCGGAGACCTTATCGCTCGCAAGAACGGATGGGGCGAAATTGACGTGCTCATGGTCACCAAGATCAACGGTTTAGAATACCACACCCACAAAAAGGGACATGCTATCTACGCACCATACCTACAACGCCACTACTCACC
>Ga0181572_10003853_pt1 | contig 10483 bp, 9 predicted proteins | sample 101ome_26_FD_133004 | JGI IMG/M metagenome (GOLD analysis project Ga0181572, IMG submission 133004) | Coastal salt marsh microbial communities from the Groves Creek Marsh, Skidaway Island, Georgia - 101408AT metaG (megahit assembly) | ecosystem: Environmental > Aquatic > Marine > Intertidal zone... | reverse complement strand
TTCAGACAAACTACGACAGGCATTGCTAGAACATAGCATCAAGGCAAAACAATCCAACACATAAGGTTGGCGGGCCAGTTTAGAAATACCGCTGTGGAAAAAGCTAGGGTGATACCTGCACACGTAACATATTGATCGACGCACCAGAGTGCGGAGCCATCAAAAGAATTGGGCTACTGGTTGGTATAGATAGATTGTTGGCTGTCGAAAAACTGCACATTGTACATAAAAACCGTATGCACAGGAACGAAGCAACGGGTAAAAGTATAGTGTACAAGCTATAAATCCATTTTATAGTTTATGCACTATATTTTGATGTCGACGTAGGTTGGGAAAGGTCAGAGCCCATTGTACAGCAGAAAACACCTACTTCCAATGTCTCGGCTGTGACGAACTCACATGAAGCTCTTGATTGGATGGAACCGTAAACAGGTTCCGTCTGACTGAAACAATCTACATGAAACTTAAACATTAACACTTCGTGTTAATGTGTTTTCTTCAAATATAAATTATATCATACAAACGAAGTGTATAGTTTGAGCGATAGCGAAAACTTGTTTCGTGAAACGAAACACATAAATATACTATAATGTTTGGAGAAATAGATGTTAGTAAGTCAAATTTTATCTGAGTCACTTAGTACAACACTAGGTATAGATGTAGGCGATACTGTGACCTTAAGAAGTGGTGTTGTTTGGGAATGGAAAGGTGCAAAATGGGTAATAACAGACACTGGAAGAAATTCCAGTGCTAATATGAATAGATTTGCTAATGAAGCTGAAATGGAAACACTTACTAATAGAGCTCGTAGACAAAAAGGTTTACCTCCATTGGAATTTGATAACGGAAGACCTGTTTTAGATCGAGATGGTAGACCGAGACTGAGGGGCGAAACAAGACCATCTAGTGGCGGTAGACGCGAACCAACTTTAAGAAGAGGTATCGATGACATAACCGTAGATCCTTCAGATAGACCTGGATTTGTTGGCCAAACTAGAACAAGACCTTCATCTCAAAACAGAAATCCTGTACCATCACCGGGTGGACGTAAACTTGCTGCTTGGATGAAAACTGGTTTAGCTGGCTGGCTTGGCAGCAAAGTAGGACCAATAGGCGTATTAGTATCTACAGGATTAACTATATTAGAAGCAGAAGAACAAATGGATAATTATTTGCGTGTTGCTTCTTTAGAAATTGACCGTCAGCTTGCAGCAGGTGTGCAGCCCGATGATCTCCAAATTACACCTAAAATGACAGAACAGTATGAGTTAGTAACAGAACTTATGGCCACTGCGGCACTTAAAACAATTACAGCTGGAGTTTTAGGTTACGCAGGAGGCAGAGCAATAGGCGCTGCTGCAAGTGCTGCAATTATTTTTCTTTTTGGTAGTAACTTTCTTGGCTGGCTAGCAGCACTTGTAGGCGGGGGATTACTTGCTTTTTACGGCACAGAAGGTTTAGAATGGGCGCTAAAAAGAGTAGGCGCAGTAGAAGTTGTTACTAACGGTATAAGGTATGCATTTCCGGAACAGAACGCACAAGGTGTACCAATGTTTGCAAATCTAATGATGGAAGTAAACGAATTTCAAGATCACTTTAATATCATTCCGGGCGATGACCCAACTACACTCGGCGCAGACAGTGGTGTAGAACAAGAATCTATTAGTGAGGCAACTATTACAAAACAAGATGTAGAAGATAATCTAAAAGAATTAATCAAATCAGACGAAGATCTTATGCAAATGTTCCGCAAAGGCAAGGAAAAACTTAAAGCAAGGGCATCCTAGCTTTTTCGGTCATTTCGATATTTTCTTTGATTATGTTGTTAAAGATTTCGATGTCTTCATGACTTATATTAAACATTAAATCTTCATACGTTACACTACCTCGCATGTACCAACCTATTCTATAGCGTTGATCTTTGATGCGTTTAACGTCATTGTCAAGTTGTTTAGAATATTCAATTATATCAGAGTCCGAGAGCGTAAGAATTTTAAACCGAAAAAATTTGCGTAATCCATATCGATTTTTGTTTCATAATCTTTTTCGCACTCTTCTGCTGCACATTTAAGTTGTATATTAGGAACATTCCATCTTGCACTAAGATCAAAAATTCCTTCTTTGAGTCTATTGTAAAATACTGCTTCGTTGTTTACAATAAAATTAGTTATTTCCTGTGTGTCTTCTTCGACTTCGCCATTGGACATAACGTTTGCAATATAACTAATTGCTAATCTAATGTTTAGTTCGTTAGACTTAATGTAAACATCGTTTTGCATATCTGTTTTTTTCTTTGGATCTAAGTCTTTGTTTGCTGCAATTTGTACTAAAGTTCTTTCAAATTGATAGTTTTGCATTGCAAAATCTGTTAACTGCCTATATGTAATGGGTTTTAAATTAAATGTATAATCTTCAATTTCAAATTGATAGTCTGTTTGATACTGCGAATATCCATCTAACATATTTGTTAAACTTAGCACACTTTCATTTTCTTCATTACAATGCGGACAACTTGACTGTATAGGTAATTCGTCACCATATGTAGCAATACGAATAGCAATTAAAATATAATCAATATCAAAACCAACTATTTTCCATGGATCAAGTATTGCAGGTACACAACTTTGTACAACCCTAACAGTTGCTTCTCCTGTAAACAATGCATCTGGAGTTTTAAACATTATTTCGTCCATTGCATTCATACCATAAACTGGTATCTGAGTGTATTGCTGATCTTTTATTACTGTATCGTCATAATATTTTCCACCGCTAGGTAGGTCAATAAATAACTTTGGTTGTCGCTGACGACTTTGAAGAAAACTGCTCATATATTTTTTCCGATAAATACTTTGTACATGTATTTATTAAAAATTAAATGCGCACTTTATTATTTGGAATATTGAATGGCAGACGGCGATCCTATACAATTAACAGACGCACAATTTCAACAATTGTTGCGAGCAGCTAATAGAGGTAGTTCTACTCCTTCTCCGAGTAGGCAAAATTCTGGCGGATTTGGTTTGCAACAAGCATCAGATGGTGCTAAAGGATTAGCAGGAGCATTTGGTGATGCTGCTGGTTTTATAACTAGAGGTGGCGGAACTGTAGGCCAACTTTTTGGTGATATAGGAAGTTTAGGCGGCAGGCTTCCTGGATTTTTAGGCGATTCTATAGAGGGTTTAGCAGGATTAGCAGGAGTTGGCGTAGGGTTTTTAGAAGAAACCAATGCAACATTTCAAAATTTATCTAAAGTAGGTGCCGGGTTTAATGGTGATTTAGGTGCATTACGTGCAGGCGCCGCACAAACAAGGCTTCCTCTAGATCAATTTGCTAACTTAGTAGGAAGAAATGCACAAGCATTAGCAGGATTAGGAAGCAGTGTAAACCAAGGTGCTAGACGATTTACAGAACTTTCAAGAGCAATGTTTGAAGATGGGCAAACAATAGAAGGGATGATGAACCTAGGTTATACATTAGAAGAGGCTAATGCTGCCCTTATAGATAATGCAGAGTTACTAGGTCGTCAAAGAATGCTCCAAGGCATGAGCGATCAGCAAGTTGCACAAGCAACATTACAAATGGCCAAAGACATGGCAGTTGTAGCAGATTTAACAGGCAAAAGTGCAGAAGAACAGAGACAATCACTTTTAGATGCTCAAAGAGATGGTAAAAATATTGCTGCTTTAAGACAACTTGAAGCACAAGGTATCACAAATGCTCAAGAAGCATTTAATCAGTCTATGACAGGATTATCCGAATTAGGTCCAGCAGCACAAGCATTTTATCAAGACATACTTCAAGTAGGCGGTCCAGTAAGTGATTTAACTAAAAACTTTGAAGCTATGAACCCTGCTACTGCCCGACAAATTAGAATGATTGCTAATACTACGTCTGCTCAAATGAGCGATGCAGAAAAAAGAGCACGGATACAACAACTATTAGCTACAGCCTCAGGTAATGCCTCAAGAGAATTTGTTAGCAGTACTAACCTTGCAGCAGCAAGAATGGCTGGAGCAGGTTCAACAGCAGGACAATTCCAAGCTGATTTATTATCATCTACAGAAAGTTTTCAGCGTAGTGTAGAAAGTTTTCAATCAGAATTACAAAGAGAAGAAAATGAAGCTGCTGCTAGAGAAGGTAGAAGAGCTAGAATAATATCTAGATCAGAAGCAGCTGAAGTAAGAAGGGCAAGAGCTGTAGAAGAAGCAAACGCTAGATCAAGTGGAGATGCCGACGGTCAAACTATTAGCAGAGAGCTAAACCGTACTACTATTGCATTAGCAAATGCTTCCGCAACTGCAATGGAAAGAATTGGTGCTAATCTAAGTGCAAATACAAGATTAGCAGATACTGTTTCAACAGCACTTGGCGGAATACAAACTGGAGCATCTGTTATTGGTGGCACATCAGCAGGCATCATCGATCAAGCGATGACCCCAGGAGACAAAGCACAATTAGAAACAAATCAGTTTAGAGAATTGTTCGAACCAATTACAACCTCCGCTGGATTATTAACTCGAGTAGGTAATCTAGGGGAACTTGGAGATGCTTTAAGAGAAAATTTTGGAGGATTTAGAGCAGATGGTGGACCAATTGATGCTAAAAAGTTTTACGCAATTGGCGAAGAAGGACCAGAATTATTTGCTCCTGGACTAGATGGAAATGTTTTGTCAAATGAAATTTTTAGTCAATTTGCAAACTTTCCTATAGATGATATTGCAAATCAATTAGCAGGGACAGGTATGCCCATGACTGATGCTGCAAAAAATCTAATGGCAACTATTCCTAACATGATGAAAAAAATAAGTTCATCTGATCTTGGATCAGTTGGAAATGAAATAACTCCTATGATTAATGATATGCTTGCACAAATGAACAATACAACAAATAATTCTAATCAACAACAAAGTCAATCGATGTTAAAACCTAATCAAAGAATGGAAGAATTACTTGACAATCTTAACCAATTGATGTTACAATTAGTAAGAATAAATACACAACAGACTAGAATAGGTAAAGATCAAATTAGTGCTGTTAGAGGAGCAGGCAATTTAATGGCCGGAGTACGGAGTAGAGCATGAGTTGGAAAAAATATTTCACACCAGTACCAACAGGTGATAATCCCAATGGAGCATACTCTCCTTTGAGTTACAGAAATACACAAAATGCAGGACCTGCTAGAACTAATTATTCCTCTTATTTGCCAGATGTATATGTAGGTTCTCCTAATCGTGTAGAACGTTATGGGCAGTATAATACTATGGATTTAGATTCTGAAGTTAATGCTGCACTAGATATACTTGCTGAGTTTTGCACTCAAAAAGGAAAAAACAACACCAGCTTTGATTTTCAATACAACAAAAATGCAACAAATAGCGAAATAAAAATTCTTGGTCAATATTTAAAACAATGGTGCAAAATTAATAATTTTGAAACTAGAATGTTTAGAATATTTAGAAATGTTTTTAAATATGGTGATGAATTCTTTTTAAGAGATCCAGAAACAAAAAAGTTGTTTCATGTTGATCCGGCAAAGGTTACTCGTATTATTGTAAATGAAAGCGAAGGTAAACAACCAGAACAATACATTATAAAAGATGTAAATTTAAACTTTAAAGAAATGGTTGCTACAACTCCACACATTACAAACGGAAACATTACAGGTGCAGGAGCACCAGGAAGCACAGGATATTTTAGAGGAAGTGGCCAAGGAATGGTTGGCAATTCGCCTCAACAATCTGGTTCTAGATTTAGTATAGAAGAAACAGAAGTTGCTATTGATGCAGAACATGTAGTACATTTAAGTTTATCAGAAGGATTAGACAACAATTATCCTTTTGGTAACAGTTTATTAGAAACTATTTTTAAGGTTTACAAGCAGAAGGAACTGCTTGAGGATGCGATTATTATCTATCGTGTCCAACGTGCGCCAGAGCGCAGAGTATTCTACGTTGATGTGGGCAACATGCCATCACACCTTGCTATGCAGTTTGTGGAGCGTGTTAAAACGGAAATACATCAAAGACGTATCCCATCGCAGACAGGCGGAGGTACAAATGTTATAGACAGTTCTTACAATCCTCTGTCAATCAACGAAGACTACTTCTTTCCACAAACTGCTGAGGGTAGAGGATCAAAAGTTGAAACATTACCTGGCGGAACTAACTTAGGAGAGATTGATGATTTACGCTACTTTACTAATAAGCTCGTACGCGGCTTGCGAATTCCTTCCTCTTATCTTCCTACAGGTGCAGATGATGGAGCAACATCCTACAATGACGGACGAGTTGGTACTGCATACATACAGGAACTAAGATTTAATACTTACTGTGAAAGATTGCAAGGCCTAATTGTAGAAGAATTTAATCAAGAATTTAAACGCTTCTTGCTTGAAAAAGGTGTAAACATTGATACTAACATGTTTGACCTTAAGTTTGTGCCTCCACAAAATTTTGCAAGTTACAGACAAGCAGAACTAGATAACAGTCGTGTACCTACATATACCCAAATGAGTGCTATACCTTATATTTCAAATCGTTTTGCTCTTAGTCGGTTCTTAGGATTAACCGCAGAAGAGATTGCAGAAAACGAAAGATTGTGGCGTGAAGAAAATGATGAAATGTTGGGACAGACAGCAGCAGATCCTGCGGGAGAAATGCGCAGTGTAGGTATTAGTAGTGCAGGCATTAGTGCAGATTTAGATGGCGGTGAAGATTTACTAACAGGCGATGAAGAACCAGAAGTTGGCGGCGACACTGCACCGCCAGAAACATCAACAGGTACTGACTTAGGAGGTACGCCAGCAGGCGCTCCAACTGAGCAAACGATATAAATACTAACATGATACTACGAGAATTATTTTATTTTGATAAAGAAACTTTAGAGCCTACTGAGGATAACAGCTATGATCCTACGTATGATGATAGTATCTTGAACTTTGACGACACACGTAAAACAAGATTAACACTGCGTCAAATTAACCGTGCAAGGAAAGCAAGTGAGCTACATAATGTTGAGAAGTCTAAAGAATTAGACTTTATCAGACAGATGTATGGAATAGCAGCACAAGCAGCCGCTGCCGGGGTATAATGGCAAAAATTGACAAGTCTAAACTTACAAAAGAGGAATGGAAAATTCTTCGGGATCGCAGACGTCTTGAAAAAGAGGCTGCACAGTTCCAAAAAGAAAATCAAAAAATAATATCTAATTCTGTTAAAGAAGAAAATCATATATCTGTAAAAGGTAACACTGCTTTTGTGTTAGGCAACGGTGTAAGCAGACAGCCAGTTGACGTTAACGAACTACAAAAATTTGGCCCTATTTATGGCTGTAATGCTCTGTATAGATCATTTAATCCCGACTATCTTGTAGCAGTAGATACAAAAATGATTTTAGAGATTAACAAGTCCGGTTATCAAAAAAAGAATACTGTTTGGACAAATCCAAACAAAGCATATACTAGGATGGAAGGATTTAATTTTTTTAGTCCATCAAAAGGTTGGAGCAGTGGACCAACAGCATTGTGGCTTGCAAGCCAACATGGGTATGATACTATATATATTTTAGGTTTTGATTATAGAGGTTTAGACCAAGGCAAACGCTTTAACAACTTATATGCTGACACTATGAATTATAAAAAAAGTATAGACGGCGCTACTTTTTTTGGTAATTGGTTACGACAAACAAAGTCTGTAATAAAAGATCATCCAAAAATTAACTATGTTAGAGTTATACATCCTGATAATTACAAGCCCGAAGAACTAAATAATTTTGTCAATTTTAATACTATAACTGTGGATGTGTTTAAGAAAATCCATAACTTATAGTTTATCTGTATAAAAACGGGCCGTTTTTGGCCTATTTCTACGCATATTTTCTTCTATTTGTTAAATAATAGTGACAGCCTTACCATAGGTAAAACATTTATAGGAGAAAAGTAATGGCAAATCGCAATAAATTTGAAGAAATGCTTGAGCGTCTCATCAACGAAGATAGAGAAGGCGCAGAAGAGTTATTTCATGAAATCGTAGTGGAAAAATCACGCGATATATACGAATCACTATTAGAAGCAGATCTAGAAGACGAAGAAGTAGATGAAGCTTCTGATGAAGAAGTTGATGAGTCAGACGATGAAGAAGTAGATGAAGCTTCTGATGAAGACGATCTAGACGAAGATTTTAACCTAGACGAATTTGAAGTTGAAGCAGATCCAATGGACATGGATATCGAAATGGGCGGTGACGCTGGTGACGATATGATGGGTGACATGGGCGCAGACGACGGCATGGACATGGACATGGGCGACGAAGGCGAAGGTGACATGGAAGACCGTGTTGAAGATCTAGAAGACGCACTAGACGAGCTAAAAGCAGAATTTGAAAAAATGATGGCTGGCGAAGACGGCGATGACGAAGGCGATGACATGGACATGGATATGGACATGGACGCTGGTGACGACGAAGGTGCTGATGACGATGGTGCTGATGACGAAGAAATGGAAGCTACAGAAGAAACTGACGAAAAAGTTGACGAAAAATCAAGTGATCCAAAGTCTGAAGCAGAAACAATGCGTGAATATGTTGAAAAAGTAACTGCTAAAATGGGCGACAATGGTGCAAACACTAAGTCTCCAGTAGCTGGTAAAAACGATATGGGCGGAACAACTGCAAATATCGCAGCAGGTGGTGATGGCGGCACAGGCGGCACAGCAGGCGGTCTTGCAAATCCATCATCTAAAGAAGATAACGCTGGTAACGTAAATGTTCCTGGCGCTAAAGGCGCAACAAGCATGCGCAACCAACCGGGACACGGTGCTGAAAAGAAAGGCAAAGCTCCAGAAAAAGCTGGTGCAGATAGCCCAATTAACGGTGTTAAATCTCGAGCAAAATAAGGACGTATGAATGAAAAACTTACGAGAGCATTTGACATTCGACCAAGCTAAAATTGTGGTTGAGAATGCCAACGAAGGAAAAGACTTGTATATGAAGGGTATTTGTATACAAGGCGGAGTACGCAATGCTAATCAGCGTGTGTATCCTATAAATGAAATTGGCAGGGCTGTCAAAACTCTCAATGATCAAATTAGCGGAGGTTACAGTGTTCTCGGCGAAGTAGATCATCCAGAAGGCCTTAACATTAACCTAGACCGTGTATCACACATGATTACAGAAATGTGGATGGATGATGCAAACGGTTATGGTAAACTTAAAATTTTACCTACTCCGATGGGACAACTAGTTAAAACAATGCTAGAAAGCGGCGTTAAACTAGGCGTTTCATCAAGAGGTAGCGGAAATGTTTCAGAAGACGGTAGCAATACCGTCTCTGATTTTGAAATAATCACCGTGGACGTTGTGGCACAGCCAAGCGCTCCTGGTGCATATCCTACACCAATTTATGAACACTTAATGAATGCTCGTGGAGGATACAAGGCATATGAACTAGCACAGGCAACAAAACATGACACTAAGGCACAAAAGTATCTAAAGGAATCGTTGATGAACATCATCAACAGACTCCAATAACAAGGAGAACGCAATGATAGATGCACTAAAAACACTTTTCGAAAACGATGTAGTTTCTGAAGACGTGCGTCATGAAATTGAAGAAGCTTGGAATAAAAAAATCAAAGAGAACAAGCAGGCAGCGACTGCTGAACTCAGAGAAGAATTTGCTAAAAAATACGAGCATGATAAGTCAGTAATGGTTGAAGCGATCGATGCAATGATTTCAGAGCGTTTAGCTGAAGAAATTGCAGAGTTTGCAGAAGATCGTAAACAATTGGCGGAAGCAAAAGCACATTATACTATGAAAATGCGTGAAAACGCAAAGTTAATGCAGCGTTTTGTTACAGACACGCTTGGCAAAGAAATTTCCGAACTTCATGAAGATCAAAAAGCAATAGCTGGAAAGTTTGAAATGCTTGAAAGTTTTGTTGTTGATGCACTTGCAAAAGAAATTGCTGAGTTCCACGAGGACAAGAAAGACCTTGCTGAAACAAAAGTAAAATTAGTTAAAGAAGCAAAAACAAAATTTGCTGAAATTAAGAAAACTTTTGTAGAGTCTAGTGCAGAAAAAGTATCTGATCTTGTTGGCAAAAATCTTAAAAGAGAAATTAGTCAACTTAAAGAAGATATTAAGAAGCACGTAGAAACGACTTTGGTCGTAAACTATTCGAAGCATTCGCTAACGAATACGCAACTAGCCACTTAAATGAAAAATCAGAATCTGCAAAACTTCTAAAAGTTGTTGATCTTAAGAACAAACAACTAGCAGAAGCAGAAGCAAAAGCGGCTAAGATAAAACAATTGGCAGAAAGTAAAGAAGCTGAAATTAATAAAATGAAAGCAATTACTGAGCGTCAAAATACTATCAATGACCTTATTGCTCCTTTAAGCAAAGGACAAAAGGACATAATGATTGATTTACTTGAATCGGTTCAAACAAACAGACTACGTTCTGCGTTTGATAAGTATCTACCGGC
>Ga0181572_10003816_pt1 | contig 10538 bp, 8 predicted proteins | sample 101ome_26_FD_133004 | JGI IMG/M metagenome (GOLD analysis project Ga0181572, IMG submission 133004) | Coastal salt marsh microbial communities from the Groves Creek Marsh, Skidaway Island, Georgia - 101408AT metaG (megahit assembly) | ecosystem: Environmental > Aquatic > Marine > Intertidal zone... | reverse complement strand
TTTGGGATAGCGCCACAGTTGAGAGGAACAAGATGCTTAGCAAAGCGAGATGAGAGGGAATGTATACCGCGAGCCACTAGCTCTTTACCGGTGCCTGACTCACCCCAAACCAGAACGGTTGCATGAGTGTTCGCCACTTGAGCGATCTGCTTACGAAGATCTTCCATGATCTCGGAAGAGCCAATCAGCATCGTACGCAACTGATCCACCGACATCGTTTCCTCTCTTTCTTATCGTTATTCTATTAAAGTGCCAAAGGGTTAAGTCGAGTTTTTGACGAAATGATGTCCGAATCGGAAATCAGATTCATCGAATTTGAGAAATGTTAGACCACCATCTAACGAAATGCCAAATTAATGACACTTTTCCATGAGGTCAAGTAAAAAAGATGTAAGGATTGTCTGAATTAGAGTTAAATCATTGTTCTAAAAGAGAAACTTTTTTTTTGCAGCGCAAAACCAACTCTTTTACTCAAGAATTAAGTGATTGATTAAGATAAACATCACCTTGAAACCACCTATCTCACTACCGCTTTTTCTTAATTTTTAGGTACGAAACTTAGGTTATTTCTATTTAACCGACTCCTTATCGACATCTAGGAAAAGAAATCCCTCGAATCCTACAAAACCAAAAAGTTTATCTCTCTTGCCTAGTCCCACTCTTTTCTCGAAATCATCAGTCCTTATTGGTCGTGAGATTTTGGATTAAAAAACGGGCTATTGATTTGTTGGCGGCAATCCAGAGGGTAGATGAATTAATGCGCCATTTTCAGTCTGAATGACCAAGCCTTCTGGCGTTAAATAAGCACCATTCTCCAGCTTTTTATGGAGCCCTTTTGAAGTCAGATATTCACCTTCATTCACCTCAACGGCCATGGCTTCAGGAATATCCTTCGGTGACACCACTTCAGGTATCACCACACTAGTCGCAGGCGGATTCGGCCAAGTAACCGATGGATGACCACCATTCACACCCGAATTAATGGCCTCAATATGTTTCGGATGAGAACTAACACTATCTTGTGAGCCAAACTGTGAACTGATCTGCCAAGCAGCAACTGGTGACACACAAACCGCTGCAGCACCGATTAATTGTCGAAATGATTTTTTGCCGAAGTACTCAAAAAAAGGCATGACTAAACTATAACTTAGCCTGCCAGTATACAGCTGTATCAGCCGCGAAGATCAACCGGAATCTGACCCCATGCATCATCAATTTCTGCCAATAATTTACGGACTGCACGTACCGCGTCAGCATCTGTAGTTCGGTGTGCACGGACTATCTCTCGGACCATATAGTCATACAACTGAAAAAGGTTCTCGGCTAATTCACCTTGTCCCATATCGAGCGAGTCGCGCAAACCATTAATAATACCGGTGGAGCGAGAAACCTCTTTTGCGCACTCTTCAAACTTTTTATTTTCAATGAGAACCGCAACTAGCGCTAAGGACTTAAGCGCGCCTGCAAATAACATCTTGGTCAAATCATAAGGGCTCGCAAACTGAGCCTTAGCCTCAGTATCTACGACGTTATAGTTATGAAGTGCTCTCTTTGAAGTCAACATGTTAAGAACTCACCAGGTTGATTAAGAAGTGTTTATTTGTATTGTTCATACCCTTTTATCGACTCGAGATTGAAATAATGTAGCTTGGATTAATCTTTTTTTAACCCAAAACCACCGATTTTTTATCGAGACTGCTCTAAAGATACTTTATTCAATTAATTGCTGAATTAATTATTTCGAACTTAATTTTTAGGCCTTTAAGCAGATTTCTTTTCATCTAAACAAATTTCAGTATGCTCAAGAACCCCTAAACTGAATACGTGCGATCAATAAACACCGCCTTGTTGTGTTGTCGCTGAAGTAAAAAGATATGCAAGAAATTCAAACCGCTCTTTAGGCACATCATCGTTAAGCAATACTGGCTCTATCAGACATTTTATTTTTTACTTTGCCATGGCTTCTCAAATTCATATCATTTGATAAGTCACCTATAACTCCTTTCAAGAGGAAGCTTGAAGACTTAGCACCATGTAGCATTGCCTTGTATAACAATACATAAAGACCTAAAAGACCTTGATCCTGACTAGTGTATTTAAACTTTTCAATTCTTGCTAAGGCTGTATTTACCTGTCCATCCGAGAAAGCTTCGATTAACATTTTTGCACTTGCATCAAGCTTCTTTAACTTTAAATTAAACTTGTCTATTCGTTTAAATTTCCGGTTTATATCTTGCTGATCATTAAGATACGTAATTAATTCGGAAAGTAACTTTTGCATTTTAGTGATCGATACTCGCAATAATTTCAATGCCTTGATCAACGATTCATCAACTACTTCTGTGTGTGACGCATTATGGTTACAGGGGTTACTTTCTATGTACTGTAGCTGCGGCAGCGTATCGCAAACCTCTTTGAATGGCACATTAAAGCAACCATCAATATTTGCCCCACCTTCTGTACAATTAAATACAAGTGTTTTCTTATCAGAAACTATGTATTTCTCAAACCATTTTTTGTATGTGACCAAATTCCTTTCGCTTAATACCTCATCACCAAAATAGCCTTTAACCTTTAATGCTGAAGACAGCTTTTTATCTAATGTAGTTTTGTCGTATTGATGTCCGTGGAATTTCGAATGATCCTTTCCATCCGTCAATGCCATATCCATTCCAATAAAAATAATAATCTCAGCTTTAAGCATCCTAGCAAGTGAGTACGCAGAATTAGATACCGATCCTCCTGACGGGATCGCTTTAATATCAATTCCTAAATAACTAAAAAGGTCTCTTTGCTGGGGAGTATGTGTAGATAAAAATAAATTTTTATATTTTTTATCTAGGACTTCAGAATTACATCCAATGTCAGCAGCGATAATCGAATCAATGTTCTCATCCCAAAGACAAACATTGTTTGCATCAGTTATCAAAATGATATCAGGAACAATACCCGTGTTTTGTAACGCTGGATAAACAGAGCCCGGCACAATTATTCTAAACTTGTTTCTAAATACTTTTAAAAGGTGTAATTGCTTGTCTAAAGAGGGACCACCTCCAATGATCAATACAGGCCTACAATCATCAGCATCAAACAGGCTTTCGAAACCAATACTTTTTTGAACCAAATGTAAATTGGTAAATGCATTTTCGAGAAAAACTCTAGACTTAAAAGCTGAGGTATTTCGAGAAATAACCGTGTTATTGAAATTCTCTGATACGCCTCTATAAAAATCCAATGTAAGTTTATTTGAAATTCCATTATTTTCATCTATTAACAATGGTTGCCATGTGTCAAATGCTGTAATTTTTACCTCTTGTACAACCAGCTCAATCAATTTACCAATTGATGTTGCACTTAAAACTGTATAGCAGCCATTTGACTTGACCGAGTCCATTTCATTATCGCTTAATAGCGCTACCACAACATGCGAATTCAAAGGGACATCAGAGAGATCGTCTTCTATTAACGAATGTTTTATTTGATCAGAAAAATATATGTAAAGACAATTTTCATCACAAAGTAATTTTTTATTCTTCATATATTGATCACTTCTTTGATGTGTATGGGAGATTAGAAAGCTGCCCGTCTAGATACTCTTTCAATGTATTCATCTCAGAAATTATTCTATTCATTGCGCTGAACTTTTTTGTATAACGATCAGTTAAACCTTCCTCTAAAAATTTAAGAGTATCTGTTTCTTCTATTAAATCATTCGCTACATTACTATTAGAAATCTCTCTTTCAAACATAACACCCTTGTATTTCAAATAGTCATTTAACCTTTTGCGCACGTTCCCTGCTAAACCAGAATCATTACTTCCGTATAAAGACTCTCCGTTAGTGTCAGCGGTAAATAAAGACTGTATGCCTTCATAATTATTGGAAAGACTTTCGGATAAAATATTTTCATCGATTTGAAACACGCCAAATCTATCAATCGCAATACCAATGTCAGACAGTCGTTTTACATCATCTCCAGAAACAGATGACTCAGCGAGCAGAACATCCTTAATGGCCGAATGTATTTCTTTGACTAAAGAATCACCATACAGCTCACCCTGCGCATTACCATTTGCTTCTACGGCTTTTAATTCGTTTACTTTTGAAAAAAAAGCATTAAATCCAGCAACTAAAGTCTTTATCTTTTCTTTTTGCTGTACGATATCCTGTTGAATAGTAATTGAAAAAAGGTCAGTTGATATTGAGTCTAAATTTAACTGAACCCCCTCAATCAGATCTTGCACATTATTCGTAGAGCGCGTGATTTCAATACCGTTATATTGAATAACGGCATCTTGGCCAACTTTAGTTTGATTTGTTCCGATACCAAATAAATCAGACGAAATAATAATTTCGTTCTCATATCCGGACTCATCGGATTCCATGAATAATCTATATACCCCAGATGAAGTCTCAATAATTTTTGCATTAACACCTCCATCTAAGTCATTAATTGCATTAGTCAGGTTTTCTAATGTGACCTCATTTGCATTTAGCGTTATTGTTTGGAGCTGTCCACTAGATAGCTTAAAAGAAAACGATCCTGGATTTCCGTTATTAAGATCTTGGTCATAATTAGCAAATTCATTGCTAACGAATAAGCTATTTTGGGCTAGCTGATCAATTTCTAAATTGTGTACGCCGGGTAAAGCTGAACCATCAGTAAACTTTGCTGAAACAGAGCTATCATCAGATTGTGATATTGACAACGCACTGAATTCTCTAGCGTCATCATATGTACTTGCTAAGTCAAACAATGTTTGCATCGCTGACTTAAGTTGTGCTGTACCAGAAATTTTTAGCTCTAAATCAGTCGCTCGCCTATCTATAGATGTTTGTTTGGGAGCAATGTCAGCTTTCACCATGGCTTCAACCATTGCAACTGTGTCTAGCTTTGACCCCACTCCAAACTCATTAAGAAAATCAATTGCCACTATTTCAAACCCAAATTAAGTAAATCTCTTATGTAAAAAGCAAATAACATGCCACTTCATAACCTATTGAAATATATATATATATATAATTTCATTATTTAATCTACCGGCATTTTTTTGCCGCAAAAAAAAGACCCTCTAGCCAGTGCCAAAGGGTCAAGTCTATGGTTAGTTATGAGATCTCATTTCAAAGATCTACGTTTTATTATCAAATAACATACCCATTACATACTCCAAATTTTGAGCAAATTTAATAAGCTCTTCACTTGGTAACTGCCTAATAATTTCACCAGATTGCTTACTCGCAACTTTCACAATATCTTTTCCAGAAATACTATCAACCTGAAAAAGAACATTCCTTTTGGAAGCCGCGTTGGATTGATTTATTCGATCCACAGCCGCCTGCAATTGTTCATGAGAAATTAGTGACTTTTCATTTAATTGAAAATTAGGTTCAATCAAATTCACTTTTTCACTCTGGTTATTACTTGGCGCATCTTTAATTAAAGGCTCAGTTTTTAACTGAAAGCTACCCATACTTGGAGTTGTTAATGTATTAACAATATCATTCATACAATAACTCCAGGGTTAACCATTACTTCAATAATGACAATACCGTTGATGTCGAAGCATTTGCTTGAGCTAACATTGCTGCTCCAGCTTGCTGAAGCACTTGAGTACGTGCCAAGTTTGCTGACTCAGCGGCATAGTCTGCATCCATAATACGAGAACGTGCCGCAGATTGGTTTTCAATCCGTGACTCAAGATTCGCCGACGAATATGCCAATCGATTAGCCTTAGAGCCAAGATCGCCTCGATAAGCATCTACCGTAGTAATAGCAGTATCTATGGCAGCCAAAGACGAGGTTGCACTTGCAGCCAAATCAACACCTGCATCAGCTGCATCAACATTCAGCGCAGTCGCAGTCATTGTTTGAGTTGTGAGTGTCATGGTGTCAGTAGATTCAAATCCAACCTGGAAGGTTAGCGTGTTTGACGCACCAATGACGTCAATACCATTGAAGTACGTGCTACCAGCAATTCGCGTAATCTCAGATTGCAATGCGGCAAATTCAAGATCCATATTGTCACGATCGCCAGCACCATAAGTGCCATTGACTGCTTGAACAGCCAATTCACGCATTCTCACAAGCATGGAAGTGACCTGATCTAATGCGCCCTCAGCCAAATTAACCAATGAAATGGCATCATTAGCATTTCTATTTGCTTGACCAAGACTTGTGATACGCGCATTTAGTGAATTAGAAACACCAAGACCGGCAGAATCATCAGCCGCACTATTAATTCGCTTTCCAGATGCCAAACGCTCCATGGATTGTGACATATCATTACTTGATACATTCATGTGACGTTGTGCAGCCAGAGATGCTAGGTTCGTATTGATAACGAGTGCCATAAGTTTCTCCTTATTGCTTTTTTAAAATAAAGCTCAGTGTGAAATCACTTACTCGCATCAAAATACCCTGACACCAGACCTGAGCTGACTTACCCATTTAGAGGGTTTAATGGCCTTAACGACCAAATCTTTATTAAGCGTTATCTATTATTATTTTTTAACGCTTTTTTTAAATTACTTAAGTAATGACAATACGTTTTGTGTTGAAGCATTAGCTTGAGCAAGCATTGCAGTACCAGCCTGTTGAAGCACTTGGGTGCGAGCTAAACTCGCGGACTCAACTGCATAGTCAGCGTCCAAAATACGAGAACGTGCTGCAGATTGGTTTTCAATCCGTGACTCAAGATTCGCCGACGAATATGCCAATCGATTTGCTTTAGCGCCTAGATCTCCTCGATAGGTATCAACCGTAGTGATAGCAGTATCAATGGCAGTCAAAGACGAAGTTGCACTTGCTGCCAAATCAACACCTGCATCAGCTGCATCAACATTCAACGCAGTCGCAGTCATTGTTTGAGTTGTGAGTGTCATGGTGTCAGTAGATTCAAAGCCAACCTGGAAGGTTAGCGTGTTTGACGCACCAATGACGTCGATACCATTGAAGTACGTACTACCAGCAATTCGGGTAATCTCAGATTGCAATGCGGCAAATTCAAGATCCATATTGTCACGATCGCCAGCACCATAAGTGCCATTGACTGCTTGAACAGCCAATTCACGCATTCTCACAAGCATAGAAGTGACTTGCTCTAACGCCCCTTCAGCCAAATTAATCAATGAAATGGCATCATTAGCATTTCTATTTGCTTGACTAAGGCTTGTGATTCGCGAATCAAGAGAGTGCGAAATTGAAAGACCCGCCGAATCATCAGCTGCTGAGTTAATTCGGCGACCTGAAGCTAAACGCTCCATAGCGGTTTCCATTTCAGCGCGAGAGTTATTCAGGTGTCGCTGAGCCGCTAAAGAGGCCATATTTGTGTTAATTACCATAGACATAACTGATCTCCTATTCGATCAAAATTTCAGTAGTTAGGAGAACTAGCGCTATTGCTAGTAAGTTCCTTACGTCATGTATCGGCAATATATTTTGAAACTGTAGCTTTAGAAGATTTTACCTTTTAGAAACAATAGGTTATAGCCACATTAACTGAACCCTTTAATCTGGATGATTAAAGAATGGAAAAGAAAAACGTCTATTTAATGTAATTAAATAAAGTTAAATTTGCTATTTGCGCAAAACTTGCTTGACCAGCCTCTAGTGCGATCGATTGATTTTTAAGGTCAGTAACAGCTTTTACATAGTCAAGGTCATGTATAGAAGAAATAGCCATTTCAAGAGTTGTGGTTCTGTCTTCTAGTACATTAACTTGATTCTCTACAACATTCATTTTAGAACCGACTTGAGCCAACTTTATATTTACATGGGTTAAAGATAGATTAACATCGTCAATCGATTTTTGAATTGCATCTTGATCATTATTTTCAAGGCCATTAATAGCACTCTTAAGCAGCGAAAAAATATCCGTCTTATTGCCATCTGAGTCTTTGAAACTAGAGAAAAGTGCAGAGCCCGGCATACCTATCTCAATGCCATAGCCTTGATCAATATTTATACGTTGAGATTCATCATCCCCCGCATACATGCCGTCAAATCCAAATACCAATGGGTCTAACGAAGAACTGAATGGTGGGGTACCTTGTTTATATCCAGAAAAAAGATAACTACCATCTAAATCCTTTTGATTACCAATGGCTATAGCTGAATCGTAAATAGATCTTAGTTCAATAGCTAAGGTAGCTCTCAACTCACTACCCAGAGTCCCATTTGCACCTTGTAAAACAAGCTCCTTACAACGAATTAATTCATCATTTAAAGATACAATCGCCGTCTCTTGAAAATTCAGTTTATCCTTAACTCGACCCAGATTCTTTAAATACTGTTCAGATTGATTAACGGTTGATTCCAAACGATCAAGTGCAGCAACCGCATCTGGTCCATCCGAAGGGCGTAAATAATTTTTTCCGGAAGAAATTTTTTCTTGGGTAATAGCTAACCTTGATTGCTGAGCAACGAGCTGGCTAGAAATCCTATCAAAGATGGTACTGTTAGTTACTCTCATCACAATCCATTACCTTACGTTAACAATCCAATCAAATAGCTTGTTTGCTGCTTGAATGACCTGCGCACTTGCTTGATAAGCCTGCTGAAAGCGCAATAAGTCTGCCGCCTCTTCGTCAAGGGCTACTGCAGAGACTGAATCTCGAGCTTGCTTAGCTTCGTCTGTTAGTACTTGTTGTGCATCTCTCGCGATGGAGGACTGAACAACAACAGAGCCCAAGTCATTAATGACATCAGCATACACTTCAGAAAAATTGCCGCGACCTTCAAACACTGCCCTATCCGCTTGCAATTCAACTAACGCTAATATGTTGCGGTTATCTCCTCTAGGGGATGTGTTTTTTGATACTGTAAACTTATCGCCAAGTACTGGAGCATTGTTTAGAACGGCTACCCAGCCATTGATTGACACTTCATCACCCGACTGATAATCCCGTGTTGCTAACACGGTATTCGTGTCAACATCTGTCAAGGTGTAGGTCGTCGCACTTGTAAAATTAATCTCTACTTCACTTTCACGTTGCGTCTTGGTTAGTGTTGTGTCTTCCTCAAACCAATTGCCTGACATCGTTGATGAACCACCATTGATTAAGACAATAAGGTCTTCGCCAATCTGACCATCAATATTTAAGGTAGTTACACCACCATTAGTTGAAAATGAAATAGCATCACGATAACTAGCCGCACCTGTTTGATTAAGGTACGTCGCATCATACGACGCCGGTCCAGCATTAAATCCATTTGAGGTTAAAACAAGACCACTATTCCCAGCCGTACCAAAAATATGACGACCATCTCGAGTATAGATTTCTACATTTCCATCAAACTGTAACGTCAAATCTTTAGTCGAATGTCCTTCAATAATAAATCCAGAGTTCACGGAGACCGATTGGCCCGATCCATTTGAATTTCCTGATCCAAGAACATCATCTATTGACTGCTCACCTCTTTGTAAGCTTGATTCGACTGAAGACCAATTGGTTAATTTTAATTGTGCCGTACTAGCATGCTGATCAACCATTAATGGCGCGCCTGTCGCTACACTATCCCCGTCGGATATCAATAACTGTAATTGTCCAGATGCGCGCGCAGAATCATCAGCCAGTCCAAACATACTGCGACCTTGATTGCCAACTGCATCCAATCCACTCTGCTGAACCTCGTTAACGGAGTTCATAAAAGCGATCGCCATCGCATCAATTTCATCCCTTGCCTTTTTAAGTGCAGCATTCCTGAACGTCTCAATACCTGCGATTTTCCCACCCTCTACCGCAGAGATAATTTTAGGACTACCGTATGGATCAAGTGTATATACCAGACGCTCTGGATTATTATCGATACGCGAGACGGCTAACTCATAAGATTTTTCATCTTTTACAATCTGAAAACTACTTGAAGAGTCACCAAGTGATACGTTAACTCGACCGCTCTTTGTTTCCTCAACGGAAATTTTGGCTAACTCTGACATGTCCTGAAGCAATTTATCTCGCTGATCCATCAATCCATTTGCCTGGAGATCAGCATCACTTTTGCCAAGCATTAACTCATTTACACGCGCCAACTGCTTAGCTAATGAATTCAACTCATCAGCGCGTACTCTGGATTCAACAAATGAGTCATCGTCTAGCCGATCGAACTGCATTGATAATGATTTAAAGCGTTCTTTTACAGCCAGAGCTTCATTAAGTAAATTTTCACGTGCACTTGTAGATGATGGCGAAACACTCAGGTCTTGAGCTGCAGCAAAAAATTTATCGATAGCCGATGACATAGACATATTTGTGTCACCCAAAATATCTTCAAGCTTTCTAGCATAAGTAAGCAATGTATCTTGTTGCTCAAGTGAAGAGGTGCTATTACGAAATGAGCTAGTTGCATAAGCATCATAAGCACGGCGTACTGCATCGGTAAGAACACCTGTTCCCATGTTAACTGGGCCTTCGGTTGGACCAATCGCTTGTTGGGTTTCGTGTGTTTGTCGTGAATAGCCTTCCGTGTCCACATTAGCAATATTATTACCGGTCGTCGCTAAAGAGCGTCGGTAAATATTAATACCTGAGGTGCCTAT